>Ga0209075_1001700_pt1 | contig 20481 bp, 11 predicted proteins | sample Stecom2011_FD_187523 | JGI IMG/M metagenome (GOLD analysis project Ga0209075, IMG submission 187523) | Agricultural soil microbial communities from Utah to study Nitrogen management - Steer compost 2011 (SPAdes) (version 2) | ecosystem: Environmental > Terrestrial > Soil > Agricultural land...
CATTTGAAGAGGGTAAGTCTCCAGAGTTTGCACCAGTGCTCAAAACCTTATACCTGTCATCTCCAGCATCTGAAATACTTTGTCCGTGATCAAATGCTACAATTCCGGCTCCTTCAACAGCCATCCACTTTACACCATTTCCATCTATTATTAGGCGCTTAGTTTTCTTGTTTTTTACTGTATTCCCTAGTACGAAGTCATACCAAACACCATCCTTTGACCTTACTTTCAATGGCTTATTTGCGTTTGCATTTGCGATCCATAAATTACCTTCCTCATCATAAGACAAATCAGAAATATATCCCCATCCAATACTTGATACTTCAACTAAACTATTCGAAATAGAAAAAGTGTCAACAACACTGTTATTCTTCGTAATTACTATAGGAATTGGAGATAGACTTCCATATGCAACTTCTTCAATATCTGTCGGATTAATCGCCGTACTTATAAAATCCCAAATATGAGCATTCTGTAACATCCCTTGTTCATAAATAACAGTTGAACTCCACTCTTTATCAAGCATCGTTGCACCACCTCTTAAACTAAAGGACGGATTAACACCTGTAAATCCACCAGTAGCAATGGCTAATTTGTTTTTTGTCCATTTTACTTTATAAGCAAAGTTAAAACGTGGCCCTTCGAAACTAAGTCGTTCAGATTGATAAGCATTTTTCGCTTTAATTAAACCCCATCTGTTATCTGCAATAAAATAATTGTCTTTTACAAAAATGGCGTTCATTGGATCAGGATAACCAATGTTTGGATATTGATATATGTTATCTTGAAGATTCATTGATTGATCATATTTTAATACTGCACCAGCCACGGAAACCAAGAAATAATTTTCAAATCCATTTAAGCCCCGAATTTCAAACTCATCGAGCACAACAATAGGTAAATTGTTTACGATTTGGAAAAGCGTATCCAATTCATAGTTCACATCATCATAAGACACGAATAACTTGTTATCAAACACCTCTATATCCCTATATGAACCGTTTGAAGTATAGTCAGAAATGTTTTGAAGTTTTTTCCATTGTCCGGGATCAGCAAGAAATGAATTATTTGCACTGCTCACGTAAACTGATGATGAAGTTAAGGCATAAATACTGTCTTGATAAAAGGCGATGTCTAATATAATTTTATCTGTTGCAGATGGATTATAAGTGTCTTTTATTTCTCTCTTGTTAAGATTCACAACAACGATCCCTACGCCAGTTGTCAAATAAGCATAAGCATTTTTGAGTACTATCTTATTGATTCTTTTAACGCCATTCACACTTGATTGAAGAATAGCGGGTAAATTGTAAACAGTATTATTTTTGATGAGGTCTAAGTTCCCATTTTCATAGCCTATCAATAAATTAGTAGAACCTTTATCATAAGCCAAAGCAGAAGGAGATACATCAGATAAGTAATTGGCGAGTGTCCATACTGTTTTTTCACCAGTTGCTATATCATGTTCAAGCATTCCATTTTGAAGAATCGAATAAACAGCGTCTTTTCCTTCCACTACATCAATTGCTGAATTAGGTGAAATATGCATTCGCCATTCCCCCATTCCTATTTGGGAAATACTGCCAAAAGCCAAACCCAATACTGTTAATAATGTTCCAATTTTTCTCATGCTTACCATTTAACGCTTAAAATTCAAGATTATTTGAAATTTCGATCTAAATATAAGTAAATATTTGCCATTACATCCTCCGATTACCTTGGCGAAAATTCAGTAAAACATAAAATCAATATCTATAATAACCACTTTAAAAACGATAATAATAGCTTTTGGAACAATGACTTACATAATGCGTCAAAGAAAGTGAAAGTAATTCTATTTGATTTTAGTAACTTTAGACCATGAAATTTACAGAGCTCGGATTAGACGAACAACTTATTGAAGCAATTGGATACATGGGTTTCGAAAACGCTACTCCAATTCAAGAACAAGCCATTCCAGAAATAATTAAGGGACGCGACATTATTGGTTGCGCACAAACTGGGACTGGAAAAACTGGAGCATTTGTGTTGCCGATTTTACATAAAATAGCACAAAATCCAACAGATAAAATAAACACATTAATTATAGTTCCTACACGTGAATTAGCGGTACAAATTGAACAACAAATACAAGGTTTATCCTATTTTGTATCTGTAAGTTCAAAAGCTATTTACGGTGGTGGAGACGGTAAAGACTGGATAGAACAAAAAGAAGCTTTGGTAACAGGTACAAATATTATTGTAGCTACACCAGGGAAATTATTATCTCATCTTAAGATGGGGTATGCAGACTTTTCTTCATTAGAACATTTAATTTTAGATGAAGCTGACCGTATGCTAGATATGGGATTCATTGATGATTTATCGATGATTTTTAAAAGTTTACCAGAAAAACGCCAAAACTTAATGTTTAGCGCGACAATGGCCAATGAAATTCGAAAATTTGCAAGAACACTTTTAAAAGATCCTGTAGAAATTAATTTGGCTTTGTCAAAACCTGCTGAAGGAGTAAAACAATCAGTTTACTTGTGTTTTGATGAACAAAAAAATGCACTGCTTAAAACAATTCTAGAAGAAAGAAAAGATTATAAGCGAATCATTCTTTTCTCTTCAACCAAAGAAAAAGTAGGCACAATTGTTAGATACCTTAAGAAAAACAACTTTAAAGCAAGTGGAATCTCTTCAAATCTTGAGCAAAATGAGAGAGAAGAAGTGCTTCGTGGCTTTAAGTCTGGAAGAATATCTTTACTTGTAGCTACAGATGTGATGAGTAGAGGGATCGACATCAAGGAAATCAACATGGTAATCAATTATGATGTACCAAGAGATGCTGAAGATTATGTTCACCGGGTAGGAAGAACGGCACGTGCGAATACTAAAGGAGAGGCAATATCGTTGATTAATCCAAAGGATATGCCTAAATTGTCTAAAATTCAAAACCTGATTGGTTCCAAAATTCCAGTTACCCCACTTCCTGAAGAATTAGGTGAGGGTCCAGAATGGAAAGAAAAATCGAGTTCTAGACCCAATAGTAACCACAAAAAGAAGTGGACCAACAAAAAACCAAGATCGAACAAACCACATAACGATAAACAGAATAACAAAAAGTAGATATGAGAAGTTTAGCTTTGTTAATAGGTAGTATATTTTTATTCTTTTCTTGCCAAAATGAAGAAGAGCAAAAGAACCTTAATGAGGTAAATAACAAAGAAAATCAAGAATCGGTAGATGGACTTCCCGAGGGGAAATGGAACGGTGAATACATGAAAATTGATGATGATGACGAACCAAAAATCAAAAAAAAGAGTCTCGGTTCTGAATTCTTTAGTATGGGGAGTTTAAAACTTAAGATTGGAGATGATTCAGTTGATTTTAATCTTTTTGAGCGTCAGAAAAACATTCTTACTTTTACTAATGGGAGCATTACCGCCTTTATTAAAAGCGCTTTCAATGAGGATGTTCACCTGTATTTTAAGAAAAACGATATTGTTATACATCACAAAGGAAAATACAAAGCAGATCCATCTGGAAAAGCGAACAACTCCGTTAAAATGACCATCAAGTCGGGAGAGGTAATTCAACAAAAAGAATATACTCTAGAAAGTGGTGAGGTAGAAATACTCCATTTTTCGCCACGTTTGGGCACCTTAGAAGCCAAAATCAACGGAATGTTCAGTTCTAAAAACGGTAAAAAGCAAAAAGGTGAGGGTACAATAAAAATAAACTTCGAGGGAGCGATTATGACAGCGGAATAAAGCTAAAGCTGTGTAGTAAGCAGTAGGCAGTAGGCAGTAGGCAGTAGGCAGTAGGCAGTAGGCAAAATACGAAAAGGTTGGAGGCATACCCTAAAGGCATAAAGTTTAAATACGCTGAGAGATTATTAAAAATAATATGGTAATTAAATTGAGAATCAAAAGAATTAATAATTAAACATTCATAATTCATAATTCACAATTAAAACCACCCCTAAATCTCCTCCAACGCCATTGTATTCTCTTCCCAAGCTTCCATTACCTCTTCCAATTCAGATTTAAGTGCGTCATACTCTTTTAGCTTTTTAGCTGAGTTCTCTTCATCTGTATAATCAAGTGTTAAAATCTCCTTGTCCATTTTTGCAATTTCTGATTCCAACTTTTCAATGCGTTGTTCAGCTTTACGTACTGCATTTTTCAATCGGCTAAGTTCTTTCTTTTGCTCTTTTTCCTCCTCATATGAAAGCGGTGACTTTACAAGTTCTTCAACTTTAACAGCTGCTGCTTCTTTGGCTTTTTGCTTATTGCTTTTCCCCAATTGTTGTGCTTGTTCAAAGGCCTCGGATTTCTTAGCTAGGTATTCTTGAACGGTATAATGGTGAATTTTCAAGCTCTTGTTCTCAATATCCCAAATTCTATTGGTTAAGCCTTCCAAAAATTCACGGTCGTGAGACACTATAATAAAAGTTCCTTCGTATTGCTGTAAAGCCTGCTTTAAAACTGCTTTACTCTGAATATCCAAATGGTTGGTCGGCTCATCGAGAATTAAAACATTCGATGGACTCAACAACAATTGACACAGTGCTAATCTTGTACGCTCTCCTCCTGACAATACTCCCACTTGCTTGTCAACATCTTGTCCACTGAAAAGAAATGCCCCTAAAATAGAACGGAGTTGTTTTCTGATTTCACCTTTAGCGACTAAATCTACAGTTTCATAAACCGTTTTTTTAGGATCTAACCTATCCGCTTGATCCTGCGCAAAGTAAGTCACCTCGACATTATGTCCGTAAGTTACTGTTCCTTCACCATCTTCAGTCTTCATTATTCGTTTCAACAATGTAGATTTACCGACACCGTTTGGACCAAGTAATGCAATTTTCTCACCTCTACCAACAGATAAATTAATTTCTTTGAAAAGATTCAAGTCTCCATAGGATTTCCCCAAATGCTCCATATCCAATACAGCTTTCCCAGGTTGAACACTCAATGGAAATGAGATCCTCATCTGTGAAACCTCATCTGTTTCAACTTCAATAAGCTCTGTTCTGTCAAGTTTTTTCATTAAAGACTGCGCAAAAGAAGCTTTACTTGCTTTAGCTCGGAACTTATCAATAAGGTCTTCAGTACGTTTGATTTCCTTTTCTTGTTGTTTTTGTGCGTTGATTAAAACCTCGATTTCTTCTGCTCTTCTTTCTTTATAAATAGAATAAGGATAAGGGAAATTCAAAATTTTACCTTTTGTGATCTCTAATGTTTTCTTCGTTACGTTATCTAAAAAGTAACGGTCGTGAGAAATCGTAATCAAAGCGCCTTCAAAACGTTTTAAATACGTTTCCAACCACCCAATAGAAATAATATCTAAGTGGTTTGTCGGCTCATCCAGTAAAAGAACTGAAGGGTTGTTAATCAAGATCCTAGCGAGTTCTGCACGCATTTTCCAACCTCCAGAAAATTGATTCAATGGTTGTGTAAAAACACTTTCTTGAAATCCTAAACCTAAAAGCGTAGAAGATATTTTCTCCTCCCACTGGTACCCTTCAAAGAGATTAAATTGCTCATTTGCAAAATTCAAATCATCGAGTAACTGCAAAAAAGAATCACTTTCGTAATCTGTTCTAGTTGTCAATTGGTGATTAATATCGTCAATCTGATGGCGAATCTTATTCAAATCTTCATTCGAGAAATCTAAATAATCAAATACACTTTGATTCGTATCAATTACGATATCCTGCGTCAGATAGCCAACAGTAGCATCCTTCACTTTATGGATTCTACCTTCAGTTGGTAGTTCTCTTCCAGAAAGCAAACGCAATAAAGTGGATTTTCCAGCTCCGTTTTTTCCTACAAGACCTATTTTATCGCCAGCATTAATTTGTAAACTGACATCTTTAAATAAATACCCTTGTGGAAGGTGAAAGCTTAATTGTTCAATATTAATCATGGTGCAAAGGTACTAAAAAGATGTAGAATAGTTCTTTGAAAAATTCGTAACAATGGTTAAAGAAAAAACTTATTCGGAAGGCGTTAAACGAACAAACAATGGTTTGCAACTGTTGTTTAATCAGGATATGTCCAGAAATTAAGCACTTTAAAAGAATGATTAACTATAATTTCGCCTTGACCAAGAAGATTTTTTTACATTTACTTCACTAAAACATAAACATGAAGATTACATTCCAGATTATTTCAATTTTATTCAGCAGCCTGTTTTTATTCAGTTGTAATAGCGAAGCTCCAAAAGAAACAAAAGTAGAGCCGAAAATAAAAATGGAAAAGGTGTCAATCGAAAAAATTGAAGAAGGAATTCGAAATTATATTATTCGAACCACGGAGCAATCGGGAGGAATCTTTAATATAAAAAACGATTCCTTAGATTTAGATTTACGTTTAGTGAGGGTACATACAGAATACTTGTCGCACCTAGGACCTGAAAGTTACTTTGCATGCGTTGATTTAGCAGATGAAAAAGGTGATGTTTATGATGTTGATTTTTTCCTTGAAGGAACAGCAGATAGCATGCATGTTGTAAGAACGGATATTCATAAACTTAATGGAAAACCATTTTACGCATGGAAACAAAATAAAGAGGATAAAACATGGTTCCAAGTGCCAATAAAAAACTCCAGTAGTGATTTACTAGGAGTTATTGAAGGTATAGATGAATTCGAGTTTTATTATACCGTCAGCTTACCCAAAATAGATGGAAAGGGAGAAATCTGGATTCCCATTGCTCAGACGGATCAATTTCAAACTGTAGAATTGCTTGCTATAGATCTTCCAACGAAGGAACAGTTCTTAAAAGATGATTTATATGGCAACAAAGCGCTCTATTTAAAACTTGACAAGACGCATAGTCATAAAGAAATTGCTATTTCTTATCGTGTAAAACGTCTTGAAAAAAGCCCATACCCTGCTGATGAGAAAGAAAATCTAGATCAATATTTACAAGCTAACACATTAATTCCTGTTGGAGATCAGTTTAAAGAAATTGCATTAGAAGCCATCGGTAACAAAACGAAAAACGACCCTTTAATCAAGGCCAGAGCTTTGTATGATTATGTTATTGACAATATGAAATACATCAAAAACGAGGATGGAACATACGGAACGGGTGATGCAGTTTATGCTTGTGATGCCCAAAGTGGAAACTGCAGTGAATTTCACTCCTACTTTATTGCCTTAGCTCGTTCGGTTGATATTCCAGCACGTTTTGCAATTGGAGCTTCAATTCCATCAGATAGAGATGAAGGAGGAATCAATGGTTATCATTGTTGGGCAGAGTTTTATGCTGAAGGAAAATGGTGGCCTGTTGATATTAGCGAAGCCAACAAATATTCTGCTTTAGCAACTTATTATTTTGGACATCATGGCGCGAATAGAATTGAACTTTCTCGTGGTAGGGATATCAACTTTAATCCTGGACCAGCATCTGGAAGCATCAACTTCTTTGCCTATCCAATTATGGAAATTGACCAATTTGTTGTTAAACCAAAAGTTACATTCACTTTCGAGAGAAAAGTAAAGACATAAAAAAAACCGTCCTGATTTCTCAAGACGGTTTTACAATGCTTAATTTCAAATATTAATTTGAAGGATGTTCATCGCTTTCAGCTGCAGGATGTTCATCTGTAGTTGTTTCTTCAGTTTGACCACAAGCTGTTAATCCGGCAGTTAAACCGATTACCATTGTTGCCATCAAAATTGTTTTTACTTTTCTCATCACTTGTTTCATAATTGTTATTTTTCTTAAATATAACATATCTAAGGCACTTTCAAAAACTCATTGTATGATTTTAGCAATAGCCGATTCTTTAAATCCAAGTTTTTAGATGAAAAAAGCGTTAATCAAAACTTGGTAATTCACCCATTATGATTAACGCTTTTAAAGAATATCAAATCTAATTAGCCAGCTACTTTTGCCAATAATTCGTTTACTTTTTCAGCATATTTTTCTGCCTCAACTAGTTTCCCTTGAACAATAGTTGCTTCAGCAGATTTACCCTCATCTTCTAAAGTTTTTAAATCACTTTGAAGCTTATTCACGATTTCATCTGCTCCTCTTTTTAAATTCATTACACTCATTGGTAAAACCGCCATAACATAAGCACCGCCGTTATTTGAAAGTTCTTCAAAAATTGGGAAATATTGCGTTTGAACCTTAACAGTTTGTGCCTTAACCGCAGCAGTGAAATTTAGTAAACCTCCAATTGCATCATATCCTGAAATTTCGCCACTCGTTATTGCATCAGCCATAAAGTCTAGGTTTGAAGCATCTCCATGGTTTTTATAAATTCCAATGATTTGGGATTTCAATGAAGAAGAACGTTCTGTCTCCAATCCTTTTGCCATCGATAAAACATTCCTTAAATCAGCTTCAGTTCCTTTTGTCAATCCGTTTAAGGCACGAGAAATAACATAATAAGAACTGTCTTTCTTAATCGCTTCTGTCAAAGCCAAACGTGTACCTTCAGCAAATTCTCCTTTAAAGTAGTCCGAAGCTAAAGTAGTCAATGCCGCTCCACGAACTTTAGAGTTCTTATCAGTTTTGGCCATGTTTTGAAGATGAACAAAAACCTCTGCTTTCTTATCTGCTCCTAATTTATCTAATTTAGAAATCGCCAATTGACGGATATACCAGAATTCGTCATTTAATGCATCCAATATCATTTGCTTTCCTTCTGGTGTTCTCAAACGAGATCCATAAACAACGGATTGCTCTCTGTCCTTATACCTTGGTGCATTATAGAATTGGTGAACATACCATTCACGTGGTTTATCATGACTGTACCCTCCTAAAATTGTACGGTCTTCATCCACAATGATGTTTTCTATTTCTCCTTCATAAGAGAAAGTGAATTTATTGATGTTTTTATCGACTACAACTTCGTGAGTCACTTTCTTACCACCAGAGTAAACTCCAATCTTCATTGGTAATTTATACAAAGGCGCTTTTTCTAAATCTTGGGTTTGATCAATTCGAATGGTCACCTCTCCTTCACCAAGTTCTTGACTGATATTAAGTTTTGGATGATGAGAAGAAAGGAACCATTGATTAAAAAACCAATTTAAATCTTCCCCAGAAACTTCTTCAAAAGCCAAGCGCAGATGGTGAATTTCAGCAGCTCCATACGCATTGTCATTAAGGTATTTCTTCAAGCCTTCATAAAAAGCATCATCACCTAAATAGTAACGCAACATGTGAAGAATTCTTCCTCCTTTGTTGTAAGAATGGCCATCAAACATGTCCTCTTTTTCATCATATTCATACCAAATCATATCGTGGTGACCCATTTGCTCGGCAGATTGATAATAACCATCTGCTTCTTTTTCGGCAACATAATCAGCATGATCTCTTCCATTATAATGCTCATCCCATAAATATTGAGAATAGTTTGCAAAAGCTTCATTCAAAGGTAAATTCGCCCAACTTTCACAAGTAACAAGGTTTCCAAACCAATGGTGAAATAACTCATGTGCAATAATAGAATGGTCATCAGAATCGATTAACTCACGTTTCGTTTTGTAAACAAAGTCACCAAAAACAACAGCTCCAGTATTCTCCATTGCTCCAGAAACGTATTCGCGAACAACTATTTGATGATACTTATCCCATTTATAATCGACTCCTAAAAGATCGGAGAAAAATTGAATCATAGCTGGCGTTTCACCAAAAATAGCTTGAGCATGCTCCTCCCATTCTGGTTCTACGTAATAATGAACAGGAATTACTGTTCCATCTGGCTTAGTATAAGTATCTTTTATAACAGCGAATTCACCAATTGCCATCATGAATAAATAAGGAACGTGTTTTAACTCTTGTTTCCAATAATCTGTTCTTGTTCCATCTTTGTTCTTTTTGGAAGAAATGAATTTCCCATTCGATAATGTTTTGTATTTATCCTCAACAGTAATGTAAATTTCTTGTGTTGTTTTCTGATTGGGACGATCAATTGTTGGAAACCAAACAGAGCTTGATTCAGTTTCACCTTGTGTCCATATTTGGGGCATTTGATTTTTATTTTCTCCTTTTGGATTAATAAAATACAATCCTTTATCACTACTAATTGCACTTGAACCACCTTCTATTTTTTCTTCAGGCTTAGCAATATAGTCTATTACTAATGTATATTCTTCAGTTCTTGAATATTGTTTATCAAGTTTAATTCTTAAAAAATTAGCGTCATTGTATTTATAATTCAAATCCTTTCCGTCCAATTTAACCGAAAGAATTTCCATTGCTTTTGCATCTAGAATAAGACTATCTGTTGCATAGAAATGAGGAGAACAAGTGAGTGTTGCCAATCCTTTTAATTGAGATTTATCCCAATCAAAACTCACCTCTAACTTTGTGTGTTTAAGTCCTGTTAAAATCGTAGCTGATGGATTGTAGTTAGGTCTTTCAATTATTTCATCTGTTTTATCGGTAGAAGAAATATTTTCAATTATCTCACCTCCCTCATCTGAAACCGTTGTGATTTTCTCTGCAGACTGGTCTTGAGAAGACTTATCCTTACTTGTACCACAGGAATACAACATTCCAAAGGACACTATAACTATCAAAATTCTTTTCATAAAATACGTTTGTTATTTTTGATGAACAAAAATGGGGAATTTATTCGAATTAGATTAAAAAAGAAGGAGGTATGGTGTCTTTTTAAGATAAATTGCTTGAAATAGTCCATAGATGGAGGAGAGAAGTATCTAATTTCAAATAGAAAAATTATATTTGTAGCTATTGTTTAATGTAAACTTACAAAATGGCAGAGTCTAAATTTTTAGTTGACGGAAATGAAGTGAAAGGCGAAAAGGGCTTTAGTTCAATCGAATGGATTGATGATACTTACTTCACTATTCACTTTATGGGGAAGCAATTCCATGGTGAAATAATTGAGGCAGCTACTGAAGATCAGAGAATGACCATTAAAGTGAACCAACGTACTTTTGAAGTAAAGAAAGAACGTGCTATTGATGATTTGATTCGTCAAATGGGATTAGACAAGAAAAAGGTGAGAAAACTTCACCAATTGAAATCCCCAATGCCTGGAAGAATCTTAAGTTTTGCCGTTGAGGTTGGAGACGAAGTGTCTTTGGGATCTCCACTTCTTACGCTTGAAGCAATGAAAATGGAAAACGTGATCAAAGCAGAAGGTGAAGGAAAAGTAAAATCCATTACCAAGTTAAAAGAAACAGTTGTTGAAAAAGGGGAGTTGATTATTGAATTTGAGTAAGCTTTAGAAGATACATATCAGTAAACGCTGTTTACAATTAACCCTTAAAAAAACAACCCTAAACTAATTTCAAAGCTTCTCTTTTTGATAGTGGCTGTAACTCATTGTTCTCCACAAAATCCAAAACCCACTTCTCATCTGTTCTGCTGTATTCCCTGAGGATCCAACCTATGGCTTTCTTGATGAAAAACTCTTTTGAAACTGACAATTTTAGAATGATATCAGTCAATAATTCCAAATCTGTTTCTGCTTTATACTTCAATTGAAAGAGAATAGCACTGCGTTGTAGCCAAATATTATCGCTTGTAAGCCATCGATCAACGACCTTTCTTCTGGCTTCAGGAAATTGTTTGAAGTATTCTGCCAATGGTTTTGTAGCAATGAAATCTATGGTGTCCCACCACGAGTTATGGGTAATCATATATTCTAAAAACAAGATGTCCTTTTCCTTGAATTGTTTGGCATACTTAAAGAAGAATTCTTGTCCAAAATAATGCAATTCACGCTGAGGCGCATCCCACAATTCTTTTATCATTTTAAAAGCTTTCTTCTTTTCAGGTAAGTTTTCTTTCCTTAAAAAAGGTCCTTGTAAATCTCTTCGAAAAGGTGTTTTTAATCCGAAAAATGAAAACTTATTTTTCAAATAAGCAGCTTGTCCCTTTGCAATACTCGGGTTAGCACAGGCTTCAAAAACAGAGCTTATTGGATGTTGCATAGCAGCAAAAATAATGTTTATTTAATGGTTTTTTATTTTTTAGAAAATTAAAACAGACAAACAAATCACAGTAAAATCAATATAAACATGGTTCTGTAGCCCATTTGTAGCCCCCCTAAACAATGTAAATAACACTAGTAAGGCATATTTTTGAGGAAAACTATATAATGATGACAAATAGAATATTAAAAACAATTGCATGTGCAGCAATTTTGATTATTACTCAAGTCTCCTTTTCGCAAAATCCGGGAGATACAACAACAGTGCAAGGGTTTAATTTTAATAGCACAGTTAGAGACACGCAAATCGTCTTTCCTAATTACAATGCGAATGAGGTAGAACGTATTTGGATGAAATATACCATGCGTTGTAAAGACGGGTTAGTTTCCAATGCGAGCAATAGAAACAGAGGATGTGGTGAATGGGATTATTCTTGTAACACTTATATTGTAGATTCTACCAGAATAGATTCTACAAAAGCATCTATCAATAAGTATTTCGTTTATCCTAACTCAAGTATAGACAATAAGTACAGTACGAGTCCAACTTATAACATTTATGATGTTGCGCATTATGATGTAGAAATTGCAAGCATCAATAGCGAATCTAGTTATCCTATAACAAATGGATTAACTGAAACATCTCCTCTACTTTCACATCAAAAAGAAGGAGGAAAATCATTTGTATTGCTTACAGCAGCTCAATTATCAGCTTTGACGGTTGGAGATATTGATGCTTTAAGCTTATTTAGCAATGGAAGTACAAATAGTTTGAATCATCTTGTTTTACGCATTAAAGAAGTCGCTTTTACAAGTTTAGAAGGCGTTCCTTACAGTGATTTGACCAATGGAACTGAAGTATTCCATGGAGATTGGGTTTTGACTAACGGAGAAAATAAAATTCCATTTTACGCACCTTACAACTGGACAGGTGGAAACCTATTGGTTGAAATAGTTTCTTCTTCAAATGAAGGAGGCGCTCCAATCGCCTTGACAGCAACAGATATTTCAGCGAAACAAGCCTTACACAATAATGTCAATCAACATGCACGTTTTTTCCCTGGAAACTACATAAAAGTAGATGGATATAAAGGCGTTACAGGAAGTACAAATCGTACTATTGAAGCTTGGATTAAAACAAAGGGAACTGAAGTAGACATTATTTCTTGGGGAGAAGCTCAACCTGGTAAAAGATTTACTTTAAAGGTTAACAATAGTGGAAAAATAATTTTAGAAGTAGGTACTGGTTCAGTTGTAGGAAATCAAGTGGTAAATGATGGAGAATGGCATCACATTGCAGTATCAATGGATGGAATTAGTCTAACAGCAACAAAGTTTTATGTTGATGGTGCACTGATTAACAATTCAGACATGAATAATATAATTTTCAATACAAGTGCATACAATGATGTAGAAATTTCGAGAGGAGATTGGAATAATTATTTTAATGGAGAAATGGATGATATCAGGATATGGAGCACCAACATTTCTACTGCAAACATTGCCAAATATTACAATACACGTGTGGATGCAGACCACCCAGACTATGCTAATCTAGAACTAAATTATACTTTTGATTTAACCGGAAGTACAATAGTAGATTTGTCTCCAAACGGAAGAGATGGAGAGTTTGTTGGAGGAGCTGTTTATGGACACATGTGGAAAGAAAACCACTATTTTGATTTCACACCAAGTACAATCATTCCAAACATAAGGCTTTACCAAGCTGATTATGTATTGAATGTTACAACAGCAGTTAAACAAGATTCTATTGAAAAAACACCTTATGTAGTTGTTGAAAATTATTTTGCTGCAACATCTGGTTTGAATTCTGATATTTCATCAAACTATTTATCTTATTATCCAAAAGAACACACTCATTTCGATGCATTTGGTAGCATAATCAATAATCCGCTGAGTGCTGATGAAATAACACTCGTTAATTCAACTATTAATTATTATCACAGAAGACCAAGTGAATTGGAACTATTGTCTTTAGTAACTCCTTATGGTGTAGGATTAGATTTAGGAGTTGAAGGAGTAGCTTGGTATTTTGATGTAACTGATTTTTATCCTGTACTAAAAGGAAACAAAGGATTGAAAATGTCTAGAGGCGGACAATGGCAAGAAGACATTGATATTCAATTCCTGTTTGTACATGGAACCCCAACAAGAGAAGTTCTGGATTTCCGTCAGATATGGAAAGTGGAATTAAGCACTTTTTCAGACATTCAAGCAAATCAAGTTTACGAACCACTTACGATTGATTTACCTTCTAATACGAATGCAGCTAAAGTAAGATCTGCAATTACTGGTCATGGTCAAGAAGGTGAGTTTATTCCACGTCAACATCGATTAAACATTAACAATGGAGCACAAATAAACAATTGGCAAGTTTGGATGAAATGTGCTGAAAACCCAATATATCCACAAGGAGGAACATGGGTTTATGACCGTGCTGGATGGTGCCCTGGAATGCCAACTCAAATGGAGGAATGGGATGTTACAAACTTCATTAATAATGACCAAATAGACCTTGATTATAGCATCGCTAACACGAGTGGAGTTTCAAATTACATCGTTAACCATCAAATTGTTGCTTACGGAACAAATAGTTTCACCAGAGATGCGAGAATTGTAACGGTTGAAGCGCCAAATAACGAAATATCTTATGGCCGAATTAATCCAACATGCTTTGAACCAAAAATTAAGGTTCAAAATAATGGAAGTGATGTAATCACAACAATGGAATTTAAATACAAAATCAACAATGGGTCAGAAGCAACTTTCAACTGGACAGGATCAATCGTCTTTTTAGAAGAAATAGTTATTGATTTACCCGTACCAGCAGGATTTTGGAACAGTGCATTAGATAATCAAAGCAATAAATTTTCAGCTACAATTAGCGCTGTAAACGGAAGTGCAGATGAATATGTGCACAACAACACTTATCAATCTAATTTTGAGGTTGTAGACATTATGGAACCTGAATTTATTTTAGAAGTGAAAACAAATTCTAAAGGTTTTGAAAACAAATACCGCATTGAAGATTTGAATGGAAATGTAATTCTAGAAAGAGATAACCTTTCCAATAACACAAGCTATTCAGACACATTAAGTCTTACAGTGGGTTGTTACAAATACTTCATGGAAGATACTGGAAATAATGGGCTTAGTTGGTGGGCTGCTTCAGGTGATGGAAATGGTTTTATGAGGTTTAAAAAATTAAATGGTGGAAACTTAAAAACAATGCAGCCTGATTTTGGAGGGAGTTATTCTTATGAATTTAGTGTTACAAAAAGTGCTTCAATAAAGAACCAAACAATGTACTCTCCTTCCTACAACATTTCACCAGTTCCAGCAAGCGACTTTATTAATGTTGACATTAAAGGTAAAGAGGATGGGACATACACTGTTTTTAATACTCAAGGTCAAAAAATAATAGCAGGTTCTTTTGACGAATTAAAAGCGAATCCAACAATTTCAATTCAAAATTGGAATCCGGCAGTATATTTTATTCATTTTAACACTGATCAACAAACAACAGTGAAGAAATTCATCAGAAACTAGAAGAACAAGGGTTTTTTAAAGAAAACCACTACTTTAGCCCAATAGAAAAATGACGAAATTGTGTCTACATATCGTTTTTCTGTTGGGCTTTTTCTTTGTCCAATCTGAAATATATGCTCAAGAGAATCCAAATTCTGTTGAAGTAAAATGGATGCAAACCCAAACATTAATTGATAATGGTTCACTTGAAACAGTGAAAGCTTCATTCAATTCCTTTGCAAGAAAGGCGATCCAACAAAATAGTGATTCACTTCTCTTAAGTAAAATCTTAACCATTGGTGATTACTTCGAAAAAGAGGGCGAGTTTGCCGAACGTATCCACTGGTATCAATATGCAGTTGACTCATTGTGTACAAACGAAGATATAAAGTGCGTAGAAGTGCGTAGAAAGTTTGCTGAAATTTACGTTTTTATTGAACAGTTCGACAAAGCGATTTTACTTCTAGAAAAAAACTTGAAATTCCTCCATAATAAAAGGTATCATGATGCTGTTTCACTGGAAAACTCACTTATTGCACTCAATTACTTTAAAAACAAAGATTTTCTTCAATCAGAAGCATATTATTTAAAATCCTTAAAAGCAGCTGAAGATGGAAACAGTCTTTTTTATATCATCTTAGCTCACAATAATTTAGGTTTTTTCTATTCTCAAACTGAAGACTATATAAAATCCGAAAAACAATACTTAAAAGGAATACACATTCTTGAATCGAAAGACAGTCTAGAACTTAACCAAAAAGCACAATTGGCTTTACTTAAGGGAAATCTAGGCGGAAATTACCTTAGAAAAAAAGAACAATCGGATCAAGGAATCCAATACTTAAATGAAGACATTCAATTCAATTTAAACCAAGGCGAAGTTGAGTTAGCGCTCAACGCTTCTACTGAATTGGCAAAGTATTATTATGAAGAGAAACAATTCAACAAAGCCAATGAAGCCCTAAAGTTGTGCATCAACCATCCGAGGGTTAAAGAACAGGGGAAAACCTTGGTCAGATCACTTGTTCCCATCTATTACTGGCTTTTTAAAAATAATCTAGAACAACAACAAAGTCAAAGTGCCCTCCACTACTTCAAAGCTTATGATTCCTTAAAAACAGTGCGTGATGAAGGACGTGAAAATCGACGATCGTCAATTGAAAAAAGCTTGTTAGAAAACATCCTCAATGTCCAACTCATCTACCAGGAACAACAAATTCGGCTTAAAGACAAGGAAAATGAAGTTTTATCGGAAAAAAACAAACATTTCTTCTACCGCGTATTAATTGGGCTACTCTCTCTATTCATTCTCATCTTGATTTTATTTTTATATGGGAAAAAGAGAATTTCCTTAATGCGGGCAAAGAAAGAGTTGGCAGAGAATAAGTTTGAAATTGAAAAATTAGCCAAAGAAAAAGCGAATCTTGAGTTAAAATTTAAAAATAAAGACCTCACCGATTTTGCTATTGATATTTCTCGTAAACAAGAAGTATTAACAGAAGTCAAATCTAAACTCAATGAAATTTTAGACAATGAAACTATAGAGCTAGACTTAAAAAAAGATTTAAAAACACTCATTCAGTATACCAACAATAACCTTTTGGTTGATGAACAACTCAAGGAATTCCAAAAAAATGTAGAAGAAGTAAACTATAAGTTCTTAGATACTTTACAAAAGAAATATCCCGAATTAACTGAATTAGACAAGAATGTGTGTGGTTTAATGCGCTTGGGCTTGTCCACAAAAGAAATTGCTACCATGCGAAACGTGAGTTACAAAGCCGTAAAAATGTCACGTTATCGCATACGAAAAAAACTGAATCTTGAAGCAGAAATGGATTTAGTGGAGTTTTTAAAAGGGATAGGGTAGGCTTGTTTTAAGTTTCTATAAATTATATTAAATGAATTTTATAGATCTTGAAGAATTAGGGTAGTCCCTAAATAAAACTAAACATCATCACCGTTTATTTACATCAATAAAGTAGATGTGGAAAAAACAAATAAAGAAGAAGGGGATTAGCTCTAAGTCGTTAAAATTAACATGTTGATGAGTGTAGTTTTACAATAACAAATACTGACATTAACTAGATTATTTCTATAATATCCTACTTCACTGAATAAACTACGGGTATTTTTTATATCAATCAAATGGTTGTATCTTCATTGACAATAAACCAGCTTAGATTTATAACAATTAAGAATTACAAATCCTTTAAACCTCAAAAATTATGAAAGTCACGAAAATGCCAAAAACTCAACTCCTAGAAAGCGGAAAAGTTTATAAAAACCTTAAAATGATAGCAGAAGGTAATACAATTGGTCCAAAACATTTGTCTGTTGAGGAATCTGTTCTAACCATGATAAAAGGAAAAGCAATTTTAAAAATAGAAGACACAAGCGTTGAATTAAACGTTGGAGATACAATAATAATTCCTGGTGGTGTTGCGCATTATCTTGAAATCATTGAAGATACCGAAGCAATTCATACCATGTCTATTGGCAATAAAATAAAACTGTTGGCTGAGTAAAGAAGTAATACCACTAAAACAACCATTCCAAATATTGTTATTTTCCACCTTACTGCTTTTGCAAAAAAATTAGACATTAACCTTTATGAAATCATACTAACAACTAGTAAAAAAGAACATGAATAAAAACTACTCAATTTATCAATCTACAAGGTTATGAAAGTCGCGAAAATGCCAAAACCCAACTCTTAGATAGTGGAAAAGATTATAAAAATCTTAAAATAAGTACAGAAGGCAATACAATAGATCCAAAACATTAAGATTTGATTAGAACCTCTTTTATTTAGCTAAATCCTTATAATTTTTTTGTTAATATATAATTCTTTACCTTAGTCGCTAAAATTTAAACTACTGGCATCAAAAAAGCCGTAATACTTAATAAAAAAGAATATGAAACCTACATTATCAGCATTTTCCTCATTGATTATTATCATAGGATTATTCCTTGGATCAAACTCCATTGCTAATGCACAACAAGGTGACATTATACCAAATGCATGTGCCACTGCTACTTATACCCTAGATCCAGGAACAAGCATTCACTTTTATGATGATGGTGGACCAGGAGGAAACTGTACTAGTGGTGGTTCTGTTGCAAACGGCAACTATGCAAATGGTAACTGTGAAACAATAACAACTATATGTCCTGCTGCATGTGAATCTTTAGATGTTGAATTCCTGGTTTTGTCTATGTACGGTACATCATCAGGTTGGGATTGGATGGTTATTTATGAAGGTGTTGGTACAACTGGTACAATATTGTTTGACAATAGAGCTGGAGGTCCAGATAATCCAAGAGGAACAGATTGTAATTTTATGAATAACAACGACGTGCTTAACCTTATTACCGCTCAAGATCAATGTTTAACTTTTCGTTTTTATGCTACTAGTGTAGTCAATAAAGAGGGCTGGGATGCGATTGTAATCTCTTCCCCAGTTGCAGGTTCAGGAGCAGTAAACGTTGATGTTACAAGTCCTACTTGTAGTGCTGATGGCTTTGCTCAGATTTCGAATTATGACAATACTGCAACTTATACATTTACACCAGCTGGACCTACAATAGGAAGCAATGGAGAAATTACAGGAGCTGTTTTTGGACAACAATACACTGTAGAAGAAGGCGGCGGAGGTTGTGCTACTAGCTTCCAGATTGATGAGCAATTAGTAACTCCAGATGCGCCAGGTTTTGACATTACAGATCCTACTTGCTTAGCAGATGGTTCCGCTGAAATAAATAACTATGATGCTGGAGCAACTTATACATTTACTCCGGCAGGACCTTCAGTTGGAGGCTCTGGTGCAATCACAGGAGTTGTATTCGGACAAAATTATTCTGTAGAAATAGATAATGGGGATTGTACAGCCACAGCTTCTTTCCAGGTGGAAGAGCAAATAACATCTACAGATACTCCAAACATTGATGTTACAAATGCTACTTGTAGCGCTGATGGTTTTGCTGAAATATTGAATTATGACAATACTTTAACTTATATTTTTACACCAGCTGGACCAACCATAGGAAGTGCTGGAGAAATCATAGGAGCTGTTTTCGGACAAAACTATTCTATAGAAATAAGTGGCGCAGCCTGCCCTAACAACTTCCAAATTCAAGAACAATTAGTAACTCCAGATGCTCCAAACATTGACGTTACAGATCCAACTTGCTTAGCGGATGGTTTTGCTGAGATAATTGATTATGATGCTGGAGCAACCTATACATTTACACCCGCTGGACCTTCAATTGGAGCTGCTGGTGTAATCACAGGAGCTGTCTTCGGACAAAACTATTCTGTGGAAATAGATAATGGGGATTGTGCAGCCACAGCTTCTTTACAAATTGAAGAGCAATTAGATACCCCATCACCTGATTTCTTTGGTGATTCAATGATAGGATGCAGTCCTCATACGGTTACTTTTATTGACACGTCTGGATTCCCTAACGCAACTTGTACTTGGGATTTTGGAGATGGGAATACCAGTAATATATGTGATACTGTTTCGCATACGTATACGGTAGCAGGAATATACGATGTAACATTAACTATAGTAAGTGCAGATGGTTGTGTTGGGGATACGACATTAACCAGTTATATTGAGGTCTTAGAAAGTCCAATCGCTAATTTCACAGCAGACCCAATGATAACTGATTTTAATAATACCGAAATAAACTTTACAAATACATCCGTGAACGCAACAAATTACATCTGGGATTTTGGTGATTTATCTTACCAAAGTAATGATGTTGATCCCGTTCATGAATTTCCAGATGGTGTTACTAATGAATATATTGTAACACTTTACGCAATCGGAGATTTAGGTTGTCTTGATTCGACATATTTAACGATAATCATTAATAATCCAGATATTGAAATATCTATTCCAAATATCTTTACTCCAAATAGTGATAACGAGAATGATTTCTTTCAATTGATTAATGTTCAAAATATTTCCGAATTGGATCTTGTTATCTTAAATCGTTGGGGGAAT
>Ga0209075_1001701_pt1 | contig 20467 bp, 14 predicted proteins | sample Stecom2011_FD_187523 | JGI IMG/M metagenome (GOLD analysis project Ga0209075, IMG submission 187523) | Agricultural soil microbial communities from Utah to study Nitrogen management - Steer compost 2011 (SPAdes) (version 2) | ecosystem: Environmental > Terrestrial > Soil > Agricultural land...
CTGAAAGTGGTGGCTGACCATATCCGCTCCTGCAGTTTCCTGATTGCCGATGGCGTGCTGCCATCCAACGATGGCCGTGGCTATGTGCTGCGCCGCATCATTCGCCGTGCCTGTCGCCACGGCAATAAGCTGGGCGCCAAAGGCAGCTTCTTCCATAAAATCGTTCCGGCGCTGGTGGCGGAGATGGGCGAAGCCTTCCCCGAGCTGAAGCAGCAACAGGCACAAATCGAACGGGTGCTGAAAAACGAGGAAGAACAGTTTGCCAAGACCCTGGATCAGGGCTTGCGCATCCTTGAGTCTGACCTGGCCGGGCTGGAAGGCAGCGTGATTCCCGGTGACCTGGTGTTCAAGCTATACGACACCTATGGCTTCCCGATGGACCTGACCGCCGATATCGCCCGCGAGCGCGGGTTGACTGTGGACGAAGAAGGTTTTGAGCGCGAAATGGAAGCACAACGCGAACGTGCCCGCGCTGCCAGCGCCTTCGGCGTGGACTATAACAGTCTGGTCAAGGTCGATGGCAAGACCGACTTTCTTGGCTACAGCGCACTGTGCAGCAGCGGCAAGGTGCTAAGCCTGTTGTGCGACGGCCAGGAGGTCGAGCAGGCTGCAGCCGGTGATGAGCTGGTGGTGGTGCTGGATCAGACTCCTTTCTACGGTGAGTCCGGTGGCCAGGTGGGTGACTGCGGTTATCTGCTGGGCGAAGGGCTGCGCTTTGAAGTACGTGACACCACGCTCGCCGGCGATGCTGTGCTGCATCACGGGGTATTGCTGGAAGGCACCCTGCAAAAGGGGCAGTGTGTAGAGGCCGAGGTGGATGCCAATGTGCGCCAGGCCACCGTGCTCAATCACTCGGCCACCCACTTGTTGCATGCGGCGCTGCGCGAAATCATTGGTGAGCATGTCACGCAAAAAGGCTCGCTGGTGGACAGCCAGCGTCTGCGCTTTGACTTCAGCCATTTCGAGGCGCTGAGCGCCGAACAAATTACTGCGCTGGAAGACCGCGTCAATCAGCAAATCCGCCTGAATACAGCAGTAGAAACCTGCCAAACCGATATGGAAACGGCCAAGCAAATGGGTGCCATGGCGCTGTTTGGTGAAAAATACGGCAATGATGTGCGGGTATTGAGCATGGGTGACGGTTTCTCGGTCGAGCTGTGTGGCGGCACCCACGCCGAGCGTACCGGGGATATCGGCCTGTTCAAAATTGTCAGCGAAGGCGGCATTGCCGCTGGCGTGCGCCGTATTGAAGCAGTTACCGGCGAGCTGGCTTGGCAGTGGGTCAAAGACAGCGAAAACACACTGCGTCAGCTGATGGGGCTGGTGCGTGGCAACCGTGACAACCTGCTCGACAAGTTGCAGGCCGTGCTGGAACACAGCAAGACACTGGAAAAAGAGCTGCAGCAGGCCAAGGCCAAGGCAGCCAGTGCTGCTGGCAGTGACCTGGCCGGACAGGCAGAAGAGGTGGGCGGAGTGAAAACCCTGGCTGCTCGTGTTGACGGACTGGACAACAAGGCGCTGATGAACCTGATAGACCAGCTGAAAAACAAGCTGGGCAGTGCTGTCATCCTGCTGGCTTCCGAGTATGAAGGCAGGGCAGTGCTGGTGGCTGGTGTCACCAAAGACCTGACCAGTCAGTACAAGGCGGGTGATCTGATGCGCCAGGCTGCAGCAGCAGTAGGCGGCAAGGGTGGCGGACGGCCCGATATGGCCCAGGGCGGTGGTGCCGATGCCGGTAAACTGGATGATGCGCTGGCGCTGGTCAAAGTGTTTGTCAGCGCTGCGGGAGCCTGACCTGATGGCGCTGTACGTACAAAAATTTGGCGGCAGTTCTGTGGCCAATATTGAGCGCATCCAGCAGGTGGCCGACAAGGTTCGGGATTTCCATCGGGATGGACACCAGGTTGTAGTGGTGCTGTCGGCGATGAGCGGTGAAACCAACCGGCTGCTTGACCTGGCCAGACAGGTCAGCAGTAATCCGTCGCCGCGCGAGCAGGATATGCTGGCTTCCACGGGCGAGCAGGTGACTATTGCCCTGCTGGCTATTGCACTGGAAGAGCGGGGTGTGCCTGCTGTTTCAATGACTGGCTGGCAGGTTCCGGTGCGCACTGATTCGTCTTTTGGCAAGGCGCGTGTGGAAGAGCTGAATGACAGCCATATCCGTCATTATCTGAACGCTGGCAAAGTGGTCGTGGTTGCAGGCTTTCAAGGTGTGGACATGGAAAACAACGTTACCACACTTGGGCGCGGAGGCTCGGATACAACAGCGGTGGCGCTGGCGGCGGTGCTCAAGGCCGATGAATGCCAGATTTATACTGATGTTGATGGTGTCTACACAACTGATCCCCGGGTGGTGGCAGAGGCCCGCAGGCTGGACAGCATTACTGTTGAAGAAATGCTTGAAATGGCCAGTCAGGGATCGAAAATTTTGCAGATTCGTTCGGTCGAATTTGCCGGTAAATACAATGTACCGCTGCGCGTCCTGCACAGTTTTCAGGATGGTCCGGGTACGCTGATTACAATGGAGCAGGATACGTCCATGGAACAGCCGATTATCTCGGGTATTGCCTTTAATCGTGATGAGGCCAAACTGACCATTCGTGGAGTTGCGGATACGCCGGGTGTCGCGTTTCGTATTCTCGGTGCGATCAGTGATGCAAACATTGAGGTTGACGTAATTGTTCAGAATGTCGCGGAGGAGGATAATACCACTGACCTTACTTTTACCGTTGGCCGCCAGGACTATGAAAAAGCACTACAGATCCTGCAGCAAACCGGTAGCGATCTGGGCGCCCGACAGGTTGGCGGTACGACGAGCATAGCTAAGGTTTCGATCATAGGTGTCGGTATGCGCTCGCATGCCGGTGTGGCCAGCCGGATGTTTGCTGCGCTGGCTCGTGAGAACATTAACATCCAGATGATTTCCACTTCGGAAATCAAGGTGTCTGTGGTGATTGATGAAAAGTACACTGAACTGGCGGTGCGAGCACTGCATGACGAGTTTGGGCTGGATACTCCGGTGGTAACCCGTGCCTAGGCCCAGGCCAGTATTGATGTGTATTGAAAACTTGAATCAAGGAGAAATGGAATGTTGATTTTGACTCGACGTGTAGGTGAAACCCTGATGGTTGGGGACGATGTTACGGTGACTGTACTGGGTGTAAAAGGCAACCAGGTACGTATTGGCGTAGACGCACCAAAAGACGTTGCTGTACACCGTGAAGAGATTTACCAGCGCATTCAAAACGAGAAAGATGCGAACCAGGACTGAGACGGGAAATAAAATAAAAACTGCCTTGCAAAAACAAAAAAATACTGTATGATTCGTTCCCGTTACGGAGAGGTGGCCGAGAGGCCGAAGGCGCTCCCCTGCTAAGGGAGTACACCTCAAAAGGGTGTCGGGGGTTCGAATCCCCCCCTCTCCGCCATACAGGTATAAAGTGTTTAAAGCACTTGAAAAACACATTAAACACTTTATAATGCGTGACTTGCGGACTCATAGCTCAGCTGGATAGAGTACTCGGCTACGAACCGAGCGGTCGGAGGTTCGAATCCTCCTGAGTCCGCCATATTCAAACGGCAGTATGTGTTGTCAGTTGAAACCAGAACTAGCCTGGTTAAACCTAGTAGTGGACTCATAGCTCAGCTGGATAGAGTACTCGGCTACGAACCGAGCGGTCGGAGGTTCGAATCCTCCTGAGTCCGCCATATAAAAAGCTTGCATTTGATGCAAGCTTTTTTTTTGCCAGAATATCTGGATGTCCGCAGCAGGGATGGCTTTCGTATATATTTGTAGCCTCACTGGGTGTCAGCAGGGTTAGCGGGGAGAGGGTCATGTGCCAAGTGGAAAACAAAAAGCCCCAGGAGCGTTTGCAGGAGCGCTTTGCGTATGTTGCCAGCCTGCTGGAACGTCTGTACCAGCTGGATGAAGAGCACGGGACTCGACGGGATGAGGCCAGCGAGCAGGCCCGTTTGCTGTCCGGCTTGCAACAATGGCTGGCAGAGCTGCACAGTGCAGATATTGCCCATATCCTGGAGGGTTTGCCGCTGGAGGAGCGTCTAACCCTGTGGCAGCTGGTCCAGTCGGAAAGCGACGGTGACATTCTGCTGGAAGTGTCGGATGCAGTGCGTGAAACATTGCTGGCTGACATGGATCAGCACGAGATACTGGCTGCGGCCAAAGAACTGGATGCTGACGAGCTGGCTGAGCTGGCTTCTGAGCTGCCACAGGATATGGTGCTTGAGCTGGTGGAGTCGCTGGATGCCCTGCAGCGTGAGCGGGTGCGTTCGGCCTTGTCTTATGCAGAGCATCAGGTCGGGGCAGTCATGGACTTCGAGATGGTTACAGTGCGTGAGGATGTTGCTCTTGAAGTGGTTCTGCGCTATCTGCGCCGGCTCAAGGAGCTGCCGGGGCAGATGGACAAGCTGTTTGTAATTGACCATGCCGGCTATCTCAAAGGCGTGCTGCCGATCAAGCGCCTTTTGGTGAATGATCCGGAGAAAAAGGTAGCTGAGGTAATGGCAACCGATCCGGTTAGTTTTCATCCGGAAGAAGAGGGTATCGATGCTGCTGAAGCCTTTGAGCGCTATGACTTGGTTTCCGCACCAGTGGTGGACCATGATGGCAAGCTGATCGGGCGCCTGACTATTGATGAAATGGTTGACCTGATTCGTGAAGAGTTCGAAGACGAAGCCCTGAGTCGCGCGGGTTTGCGTGAAGAGGAAGACATTTTTTCGTCCGTCTGGAAATCAATCAACAACCGGTGGTCGTGGCTGGCGATCAACCTGGTTACCGCTTTTGTGGCATCCAGGGTCATTGGGGTTTTTGAAGGGTCGATAGAAAAGCTGGTTGCACTGGCGGCGCTGATGCCGATTGTTGCCGGCATTGGTGGGAATACAGGCAACCAGACAATAACCATGATTGTCCGTGCGATGGCTTTGCAGCAGGTCAGCACGGGGAATACAACCCGGCTATTAAAAAAAGAGCTGACAGTGGCATTGCTCAACGGCCTGATCTGGGGCGGAGTTATCGGCGTGGTAGCCTGGCAGCTATATGATTATCTTGCCCTGGGTCTGGTAATGATCGCCGCCATGACACTTAACTTGTTATTGGCGGCGCTGATGGGGGTGCTTATCCCGATGACCATGGTCCGGCTCGGCCGCGACCCTGCCCTGGGCTCCAGCGTACTGATTACGGCCATGACCGATAGTGGCGGGTTTTTCATTTTCCTTGGTTTGGCCACAGTGTTTTTACTGTGACACATGACCGCTTCAGGTGCTGTACCCATTGTCACAAGCAGCCTGCGTTTTTTGTTGCTGTTCGCCTGACCCTGACGGCCTCGCCAATATTATTCGGCGTACCCTGGAAAACGGTCTGATTGTCGACAATGTTGAGAGTTTTTTGTTTTGTAGTGGGTAAAAAATTTGCCTACACAAACTGTTCGGGATAAGGTTCTCGACGCTCTTCTGGTTGTACCGGAACGGGCAACTGAAACTACTACAAGTAATTTCAAAGACAACAAGCTTGTATTGTAGACAAAGGAGCTATTATGACGTCTGGGCAGCTCTTGCTTGAAGGCCTGGAGCTCATGCTGATCGGCATGAGCCTGATTTTTGTTTTTCTCATTTTGCTGATTGGTTGCATACACTTGATATCCGTGGTGTTGCAGCGGGCAACTGTGCACGAATCGGTTGCTTTGGTGGCAACCCGGTCACCTGCTGGCCCTGTGCCAGATGCCGACACCCTTGCTGCCATCCAGGCCGCGCTGCACCAGCATCACGGCCACCGCGCACGATAATTAGAAAAATATGGAGTCCGACAGATGACCGCTAATCAACCGCTGGGCATTACTGATGTGGTGCTGCGCGATGCACACCAGTCCGTACTGGCTACCCGTTTGCGTCTTGAAGACATGTTGCCGATTGCGCCAAAATTGGATCAGATCGGTTTTTGGTCTATAGAAACCTGGGGAGGGGCGACCTTCGACTCCTGCATCCGTTATCTGGGTGAAGATCCCTGGGAGCGCATTCGCCAGCTCAAGGCGGCGATGCCCAATACCCGCCAGCAGATGCTGCTGCGTGGCCAGAACCTGCTCGGTTACCGCCATTATGCCGATGACGTGGTAGACATGTTTGTCGAGCGTGCAGCGGTTAGCGGTGTGGATGTGTTTCGTGTATTTGATGCCATGAATGACCCGCGCAACCTGCAGCGGGCCATGCAGGCCGTCCATGCCAATGGCAAACATGCCCAGGGCACCATCTGTTATACCACCAGCCCGGTGCACACCCTGGATATGTGGGTAGACATGGGCAAGCAGTTGCAGGACTTTGGTGCAGACTCGGTTGCCATCAAAGATATGGCGGGCATTCTCAAGCCTTATGCTGCCTTCGAACTGGTCAGCCGCTTGAAAGAGGTGCTGGAGATTCCGGTACACATGCATTGCCACGCCACCGCGGGGCTGTCGACTGCCGCCATCGTCAAGGCTGCCGAAGCGGGCATCGACAATGTTGACAGCGCCATTTCCTCCATGTCGATGACCTACGGCCACTCGCCCACCGAGTCGGTAGTGGCGATTTTTCAGGACACGGCGCGGGATACCGGCCTGAATCTGGAGCTGCTTGAGGAAGTCGCAGCTTATTTCCGTGAAGTACGTAAAAAATACGCCAGGTTTGAGGGCAATCTCAGGGGCGTTGATTCGCGCATTCTGGTTGCCCAGGTGCCGGGCGGCATGCTGACCAATATGGAAAACCAGCTCAAGGAGCAAGGCGCCAGTGACAAGTTTGATCAAGTGCTGGCTGAAATCCCGCGTGTGCGTGAAGATCTTGGTTTTATTCCACTGGTAACCCCGACCTCGCAAATTGTTGGTACCCAGGCAGTCATCAACGTGCTGACGGGTGAACGCTACAAGTCGATTACCAAAGAAACCGCCGGCGTACTCAAGGGTGAGTATGGAGCGGCTCCGGCACCCTTTAATGCCGAGCTGCAAGCCAGGGTACTGGAAGGCGCAGAGCCGGTTACTTGCCGCCCGGCTGACTTGCTGGAAAACGAGCTGGACAAACTGACCCAGGAGCTGCAGCAGCTGGCTGAAGAAAAAGGCATCCGGCTGGCTGAAGGCGAGCGCCTGATTGATGATGTTCTGACATATGCGCTATTTCCACAGATTGGCCTGAAATTTCTGGAAAACCGTGACAACCCTGATGCGTTTGAACCGGTGCCAACCGGGCAAGAACGTACGGGTGAGGCGCCCGCTGTTTATACCGTCGAGGTCAATGGCCAGAGCTTTGTTGTCCAGGTCAACGAGGGCGGTGACATTGAAGGAATCAAACCGCTGACCGGTGTTGCCGCCAAGGGCACGGCGGAAACGCCCGCTGCAGGCAGTGGTGATCCGCAGGGAGCTCCGCTGGCCGGCAACATCTTCAAGATACTGGTACAGCCCGGTCAGGCGGTGGAAGAGGGCGAGGTGATGATCATTCTTGAGGCCATGAAGATGGAAACTGAAATCCGCGCCTTCCGGAGCGGTACCATCAGCGGTGTCAATGTCCAGGTTGGCGACAGCGTGAACGTGGGCGATTGCCTGCTTACCATCGCTTAAGGGGGCAGTGTCATGGAAAAACTACTGGGCCTGTGGCAAAGCACGGGCATCTACCAGCTTGAATCGGGCCAGGTGATCATGCTGCTGATCTGTCTGGGTCTGATTTTTCTGGCCATCCGCAAGGGATTTGAACCACTGTTGCTGATACCCATAGGGTTTGGCGGGGTTTTGGCCAATATTCCTGCTGCCGGCATGGCCGAGGCAGGTGGCTTGCTGGACCTGCTGTACCAGGTCGGCTTGCCGACCAGCGTGTTCCCGCTGCTGATTTTCATGGGCGTGGGTGCCATGACGGATTTCGGCCCCATGCTGGCCAACCCTAAAACCCTGTTGCTGGGTGCAGCTGCCCAGTTCGGCATTTTCGGTACCCTGCTTGGTGCGCTGGCCATCGGTACCCTGGGAATTCCGGGTTTGGAGTTCAGCATGCGTGAGGCTGCCTCCATTGCCATCATCGGAGGGGCCGACGGTCCGACTTCGATCTTTGTGACTTCACGGCTGGCACCAGAGCTGCTCGGTCCCATTGCTGTGGCTGCCTATTCTTACATGGCGCTGGTGCCGCTGATCCAGCCGCCCATTATGCGGGCGCTGACCAGCAAGGAAGAACGTGCCATTGTGATGACCCAGCAGCGGCATGTCAGCCAGGTGGAAAAAATAGTCTTCCCGCTGGTGCTGACCCTGTTGATCGGCCTGCTGCTGCCGGATGCCGCGCCGCTGATCGGGATGTTTGCCTTTGGCAACCTGATGCGTGAGTCAGGCGTGGTTGAACGCCTGGCGGATACTTCACGCAATGCGCTAATCAATATTGTTACCATTGCCCTGGGCCTTACTGTGGGTGCCAAACTGTCGGCGGATTCCTTCCTGCAGCTGAAAACACTGGGTATCTTGTTGCTCGGCATGGTGGCATTCAGTGCAGGTACTGCCGCCGGCGTGATCATGGCGAAAATCATGAACCTGTTCGGCGCCCAGAAAATTAATCCGCTGATTGGTTCGGCTGGTGTATCGGCTGTGCCCATGGCGGCACGAGTGTCCAACCGGGTGGGCCTGGAAGCCAATCCGCAGAATTTCCTGTTAATGCATGCCATGGGGCCGAATGTGGCGGGTGTGATCGGTTCGGCAGTGGCGGCGGGGGTGTTGCTCAGTTTCGCCGGCTAGCAGCACTCCAAAACTGGTTAATAGTTGGCTGGGTGCGGCAGCGCATGGTCCGTTTAGGGGGTCCGAAACCCGGGGCTGGCAATGGCAACGAGCAGCAGGCCAAGGGCTACCATGCCGAATGCATGGGCCAGCGAGCTGTGCTGGGCAATCATCCCCATCAGGGCGGGGCCGGCCAGTACACCGGCAAAACCTATGGTCGTTGCTGCCGTTACCGCCAAGTGCGGCGGCATGTGTGTCTGGTGATTCAGTGATGAAATCAGCAGTGGCGAAACATTGGCGCAACCAAGTCCGCATAAACCGTAGCCCAGCAGGGCAAACAGCCAGTGTGATGTCATCAGGCTCAGTGACAGGCCGCCGGCAGCGATCAGCCCGCCCAGGAAAATCATGCGCACCCGCCCGAGTCTGGCGACAAGCCCGTCACCCAAAAAGCGCCCCAGGGTTATCATCAGGGCAAAGGCGGTGTAGCCCAGCCCACCGCTGGATGGTTGCAGGCCGCGATAATCAACCAGAAACAATGCACTCCAGTCGAGAATGGCGCCTTCGGCCAGATAAACAATAAAGCACATCAGGCCGACCAGAATGATCGTGGGGTTGGGCCAGTGCCTGCCGTTTACATCGCTACGGGTTTTACGCGATAGCAGACCTGGCCACGACCAGAGACCCAGCAACAGGATACACGTCACCGCCAGCAAAGGGCTGAGTACAGGTGAAGTACCTGCCATCAGTAGCAGAGTTACCAATATGGCACCACAAATGGTGCCCAGGCTATACATGCCATGGAAACCGGTCATCATGCTGCGCCCAGAGCGTGCTTCGATGATCATCCCCTGGATATTAAAGACAATATCCAGCACACCCAGGCTGCCACCAAAAACAAACAGTGTGACGGCCATCAGCCAGAGCTGTTCGACAAAAATGATGCCAAACAGGGCGGATGCCAGTAACAGGATGGCGCTCAGAGCGGTACGGCGGATACCGAACTTGCCGGTAAAAAGCGCCGATAGGGGCATGCAACACAGCGAGCCAAGCCCGATGCTGAGCAAGAGCAGGCCAAATGTTGCCTCACTCATCGGGATTCGTGCATGCACATAGGGTACCAGGGGTGCCCATACGGCCAGGCCAAGCCCGGTCAGAAAAAATCCGCAGCGGGTGGCAAGAATGTGCAGCAAAAAGCTGGAACGGGGGTACAAGCGCATGACTGGCACGTCCGGGCTGGTAAAAACGGCATGACGCCTGGCGCCAAGTGCATGCTATAGTACTTGCCGTTTATTTTCTGGTAACTGGAATATGAAGTTTATCCATCGTCGAGAAGTATTGCACGAAGGGGACCTGGTGATCATTTACTGTTCACGGCTGTGCAATATACGCCTGATGAACGACGCCAACTTTCGCAGCTATAAAAATGGCGGTCGTCACACCTATCACGGCGGAGCCTTTGACCGCTTTCCGGCAAAAATCAGGGTGCCTTCAGATGGCGCCTGGAATATTACGCTGGACACAATAACGCGCAGGGCGGTCAGCCTGACCCGCAAGGCAAATTTTGATTATAAAATCAAGATAGTGCGGCGTACGCCAGAAGATGGCCTGAGCAGTTAAACAAAGACAGCAGCTGGCGTGGTGTGGCAGCCGCTGTCTTGTGCCGGTCGCATTATATGGAAACGCAACCGGGTTGTTAAACCTTGAACTGGGCCAGCAATGTGCTCAGGCTGCGTGCCAGCTGACCAAGATTTTCACTTGAGCTGCTGGCCTGCTGGGCGGCTGTTGTGCTTGAGCTGGCCAGGCCGGCAACACGACTGATGTTTTGGCTGATCTCCTCTGCCACATGCGATTGCTGGAGGGTACTGCTGGCGATTGATGCATTGAGGTCGTTCAGGGCAGTCAGGGCCAGGGTAATTTGTTCCAGGCTGGCGCTGGCAATGTTTGCCTGCTCTACAGTTCTGGCCGAGACATGGCTGCTTTCTTGAATGACCTGCACCGCTGCCCGGGAGTTTTTCTGCAGGCTGTCGATCATGCTTTGCACTTCACCGGTCGACTGCTGGGTACGCTGTGCCAGCAAGCGCACTTCATCGGCAACAACTGCAAAGCCGCGCCCTTGTTCGCCCGCCCGTGCTGCTTCAATGGCAGCGTTGAGTGCCAGCAGGTTCGTCTGTTCGGCAATCGAGTTGATGACTTCCAGCACAGTGCCGATCTGAGTGCTTTCGGCTGCCAGCGCCTCCATTACGCTAACCGCTTCGGCGATGGTGGCAGACAGCTGGTCGGTTTGCTGCAAGCTGTTGTGGATGCTTTGTTGGCCAGCCTCGGCTTGCTGGGTTGCACTGCTGACCTGACTGGCGGCATCTTCTGCATTTTTCGCGACTTCTTGTACCGAGTAGGTGACCTCATTCATTGAGGTGGCAATCATTTCGGTTTCTTGCAATTGACGTTCGCTGCTGTCGAGGCTGGCGTGTGCCGCTGTATCCAGCTCGTTTGAAGATTGCTGCAAGGTTTCGGCAGTGCTTTGCAGTTCGGTTACCACAGAACGCAATTTGGTGGTGAAGGTATTAAAGCTGTTGCTCAGTTCGCCAATTTCGTCATTGCCGCGGTAGGTCAGTGTTTGCGTTAGATCACCTTCGCCACTGGCAATGTTTTTCAGTGCGTCGGCTACCTGCCGCAACGGACGGGTGATGCTGCGCATGATGGCAAAGATCAGGATACCCATGACCAAAATTATTCCGGCACGGATAATAGAGCTTTTCAGGGTAACGCTGCGGAACTCTGCCTGGATGTCGTCAATATAAACACCGGTTCCCAATACCCAGCCCCAAGGCTTGAATTGTTGCACATAACTGATTTTTTGTACCGGGTCGCGGGCACCGGGCATGGGCCAGCGATAGTTGTAAAAACCAGCGCCTTCGGGAGTTTGGGCAATGCGTATGAACTCGTTAAATACCTGGTTGCCGTCCGGATCCTTGTAACCGGAAAGATTCTGCCCATCCAGAGCGGGATTCATCGGGTGCATCATCATGACCGGCTGCAGGTCGTTGACCCAGAAATAATCATTGCGGCCGTAACGTATTTGCTTGATGACCTCCAGCGCCTGTTTTTGCGCCTGTTCTCTGGTCATGGTTGCCTGCTGTTCCTGTTCGTAAAAATACTCCAGAATGCCAATGGTGTTTTCTACCAAGTGACGGGTTTTGACCTCCTTGCCTTCAACCAGGTTTGAGTAGGTCTGCTTGGCGATTAGCAGCCCGAACCCGATAAAGACGGCAATGACCAGCAGCAAAACCAGCCAAAGACGTTTGCTGATCGAGATACGAAACAGGGGGGACATGGTGGGATTTCCTTTTATGCAATAAATATAACAGCCTGAATGTGTTATCGGCTGCTACAAGCTGAAACTTGAAGCGAGGGTCGGCAACTGCTGCAGTAACCCTGCTTGCAGCTTTCAGGCTGAGGCTTTGCAAGCATGCTGGCAATACGCCCAAAGTAGCTGTTTGAGGTGTGAGTTGTTGTTATTTAAAGGATTCTTGAGGCTAAGCAAGTTTTATGGACGCCCCTGAAACCTTCCATGCGGGCTGCGTTACCGCAACAGGCTGGAACCAAAGCAGGCAGGATGCTTGAGAGGCACAGAGGCGGGCAGCGGCCATCATGTGTGGGCTGCCGCAGACAACCGTGCCCCGGTGCCTAGCCAAAGGCAGTATCCAGGAACATCATGAGCATAAACCCGCCCATCAGGCCAATACTGGCCATGGTCTGGTTGCCATTGCGGTGGGTTTCCGGAATTACTTCGTGAGACACGACGAAAATCATGGCGCCAGCGGCAACTCCCATGCTGAGTGGATAGGCAATGGCAATGCTGCTGGCCATGGAAAAGCCGAGTATGGCGCCCAAGGGTTCGAGCAGGCCAGTTGCAGCTGCGATCAGAATAGAGCGTATTTTGCTCAGTCCGCTGGCTTGCAGGGCAAGAGCAACGGCAAAGCCTTCGGGAATGTCCTGGATGGCTATGGCGGTTGTCAGTGGCAGGCCCACAGTTAAATCGCCATGAGCGAATGAAACACCAATTGCCATACCTTCGGGCAGGTTGTGTAGGGCAATGGCGAATACAAACAGCCAGATGCCACCGATGCGCTGGCATTCCGGGCCACAGGGGCCGGTACTCTCGTGGGTGTGGGGAGTGAAATAATCCAGGCCGAGCATTAATAGTGTACCCATTGCTATACCGGCAACCACCACAGCAGACGCCAGTCCGGTTGAGGTGAGCAGCTCACCGGCTGCTTCCAGTCCGGGCAGGATCAGCGAGAAAGCACTGGCAGCCAGCATCATGCCAGCCGCAAAGCCAAGCAGGGCATCCTGCAGGCGAGGCCGCACCCTGCCGAGAAAGAGAATAAGCAGGGCGCCTGTGGATGTGGCGGCAAAGCCTGCCAGCCCGCCGTAATTGGCCAGCCGGAAGTGAGCCCGGTGCTGCTCTTCCAGGCCATGCAGTGCGCTGGCAAAAACAAGCAGCAACAGCAGGCCAAGAGTTGTCAGAAAAGCGCGGGTTAGCCAAGGGTTGGCTTTTGCTTGCAGGCGCCAGGCGGCCAGTAACTCCTGATAGGCTGTGACAGATGATGACATGGGGACTCCGGTGTACGATATTTCAATAGCTGCAGGTGGAAATGATCCATATGCGCAGCATGCTTTGCTGCTGCTTCGGTGCCGGTCAACTGCTGCCTTGGTCTATGTGGCATTCATAATGTGTAAACAGGGCTGTATATTGGTTTAATATTGTGATCTGCATCACAGGCTTTAAACCCATACTAACATTTGAGGCGGCTGTTTGATGATGACGCTATACAGGAAAATAGAGAAGGCATTCTGGTTTACCCTGACCCGAAAAATTATCGGCAATGTTACCGCATTACTGTTGCCAACCCTGTTGCTGATAGCGGGCTCTGCCTGGCTGCTGCAGGACCTGCGCGAACAGCTGGAAGCATTGGGTGTTGCTCAAGAGGTACCGCTGGACCAGTTCTGGATGCTCTTGCTGGTTATCGGTCTTTTGGCGGTGGGTACCGGGGTTTTTATTGTACTTTTCATGCGCTCGATTTTTGTCAAGCCAATCAGGGATATTACGGAAGTACTACAGGCAGTAAAAGACAAAAACGGTGATATATCAGCGGTTTTGCCTGACTATACGTTTGATGAAATATCCGTGATGGCACGCAGCTACAACGAGTTTACCGAGCAACTCAAGGACATGATCAGCCAGACCCGTACCCACTCGGTGGATGTCGCGCTGAACGCGGCAAGAGTACAAAAAATGGTGCGGCAGGCCAGCAGCTCATCCACTGCCCAGGAACAGCAAGCTGAGCAAATTTTTGAATCGAGCAGCCAGTCAACCCAGGCGATTGACGAAATTGCGATCAATGCTACGCATATTAGCGACCAGACGCAGCACAATGTAAGGGATATTCACCAGTCAAGCACCGATCTGGCCCGCGTTTCCGAGCAAATACAGGGCGTTGAGCGCCAGGCGCGAAGCTTCCAGGAAACGGTAAGCACCCTGAGCCGCAACTCGGAAAACGTTACTAATATTTTGCGTCTGGTTGAAGAGTTTTCTGACCAGACCAACCTGTTGGCGTTAAATGCCTCTATTGAGGCGGCACGTGCCGGGGATGCAGGGCGCGGCTTTGCCGTAGTTGCTGATGAGGTACGTGAGCTGTCTCGAAAAGTGGGTGAGGCGACACAGCAGATCGGCACCAACATTGCCGAAATGAGCAGCCTGGTAGGGCAAACCGAGGAAGGTGCTGGTGCTATTCTGGACAGTGTGCAGGAGGCGGAAGGCCTTTTGACTCGAACAAGTGACCAGTTTATCGGTATGGTTGCCAGTTTTGAGCAAATGAGCCAGCAGCTAAGTACCATTTCTACCGCTATTGAAGAGCTGTCAGCTACCAACCGGTTGACACATGAGAGCGTTGCCAGTATTGCCGAGTTGTCGCACTCGGTGAAAGAGGACATGGACTCCACCATGGCCAGTGCTTATGAGCTGGAGGAAGCTACCCAGCAGACACAGGAGCTGCTGTCGCAGTTCATTATCGGCTATGGCGGCTTTGAAGCCATAACCCGGCTGGGCATGGAGTGGGCCGGGAAGATCATGCAGGTCATGGAAGAGCAGGCAGCGAAAGGCGTAGACCTGTTTGCCAAAGACTATCGGGCGCTTAACCCGGAAGATCGCTATGTACAATATATGACCAGCTATGTAAGCAGCCTTGAGCCGGTACTGCAGCCGGTGCTGGACGGCTTTTTACAGGAAAAGCCTGACTTTGCGTATGCCGTGGCAGCAAATACAGATGGGTATGTTCCGGTGCATCACGCTAATGTGTCCAGACCCCGCACGGGCAATCCGGATGAAGACAACACCTACAGCCGCAATATGCGCAAGTACTTTGATACGCGCGCGGAGCAGCGCCGCTGTACCCATGAGAGTCCGTTTTTGTTGCAAACCTTTATTCGTGATACGGGACAGATTCTTAACGATCTTTCGATTCCGTTATATGTGGGCGGACGCCACTGGGGTGCGTTGATTATGGGTTTTGAAACCCATCACCTGCTGGTTGAGTAAACCGCGACGGGCGGCTTGAATCTGGTAGACCGCTAGCGGGAGCCTCAAGGGATTGAGAACATTGACAAGTATCCAGACATGAAAAAGCCCCGCTTTTGGCGGGGCTTTTTCGTGCTGGCAGCGTTTAGACAGCTGGCAGCTCGGCTTTGTCTGCCGCTTCCTGGTACTTGGCCATCTGGTCAAAGTTCATGTAGCGATAGATCTCGCCAGCCATGCTGTCGATGTTTTTCGCATACTCCAGGTATTCTTCTGTGGTGGGCAGCTTGCCGAGAATGGCGGATACCGCTGCCAGTTCTGCAGATGCCAGGAACACGTCGGTGTTGTCACCCAGGCGGTTCGGGAAGTTGCGGGTGGAAGTGGATACAACGGTAGCTCCTGTCTCGACGCGGGCCTGGTTACCCATGCACAGGGAGCAACCCGGCATTTCCATGCGCGCACCGGCGCGGCCGTAGATGCCGTAGTAGCCTTCTTCGGTCAGCTGGTACTGGTCCATGCGGGTTGGCGGGGCCAGCCACAGACGGGTTGGAATACCACCTTTAACCTGCTCCAGCAGCTTGCCGGCGGCCCGGAAGTGACCAATGTTGGTCATGCAGGAGCCGATGAACACTTCATCAATTTCGCGACCCTGTACTTCAGAGAGCAGACGGGCGTCGTCCGGATCGTTTGGCGCACACAGGATGGGCTCCTTGATGTCGGCCAGGTCGATCTCGATAACCGCAGCGTATTCGGCGTCAGCATCGGCGGACAGCAGCTCGGGCTTGGCCAGCCAGGCTTCCATGGCCTGGGCGCGGCGCTCGATGGTGCGGGCATCGCCGTAGCCTTCGCTGATCATCCAGCGCAGCATAGTGATGTTGGAACGCAGGTACTCGGCAATAACCTCTTCGGGCAGCTTGATGGTACAGCCGGCAGCGGAACGCTCGGCAGAGGCGTCGGACAGCTCGAAAGCCTGTTCAACGGTCAGGCCTTCCAGACCTTCAATTTCAAGGATGCGGCCGGAGAAGATGTTCTTCTTGCCTTTTTTCTCGACGGTCAGCAGGCCTTCCTGGATTGCATAGTAAGGAATGGCATGGACCAGGTCACGCAGGGTGATGCCGGGGTTCATTTTGCCCTTGAAACGCACCAGAACGGACTCTGGCATATCCAGTGGCATAACGCCGGTAGCGGCAGCAAAAGCAACCAGACCGGAACCTGCCGGGAAGGAAATACCAATCGGGAAACGGGTGTGGGAGTCACCACCTGTACCTACGGTGTCAGGCAGCAGCATGCGGTTCAGCCAGCTGTGGATGATACCGTCGCCAGGACGCAGGGAAACACCGCCACGGTTCATGATGAAATCAGGCAGGGTGTGGTGGGTGTTGACGTCGATGGGCTTAGGATAGGCAGCTGTGTGACAGAAAGACTGCATCACCAGGTCGGCGGAGAAGCCCAGGCAAGCCAGGTCTTTCAGCTCGTCACGGGTCATGGGACCGGTGGTGTCCTGGGAGCCGACAGTGGTCATCTTGGGCTCGCAGTAAGTACCGGGGCGAACACCCTGGCCTTCAGGCAGGCCGCAGGCGCGACCAACCATTTTCTGCGCCAGGGTGAAGCCTTTGCCGCTGTCGGCAGGTGCTTCGGGCTTCTTGAACAGGTCGGATGGACCCATACCCAGCTCGGCGCGGGCTTTTTCGGTCAGGCCACGGCCAATGATCAGCGGGATACGGCCACCGGCACGAACTTCGTCCAGCAGCACATCGGTTTTCAGCTCGAAGGTGGTCAGCAGCTTGCCGTCGCGGTGTACTTCGCCTTTGTATGGGTAAACGTCGATAACGTCGCCCATGTTCAGGTCGGTACAGTCGAACTCGATTGGCAGGGCACCGGCATCTTCCATGGTGTTGTAGAAGATTGGGGCAATTTTGGTACCAAAGCAGAAACCGCCGGCACGCTTGTTCGGCACATGGGGAATGTCGTCACCGAAGAACCACAGCACGGAGTTGGTGGCGGACTTGCGCGAAGAACCGGTACCAACCACGTCACCAACGTAGGCAACCGGGTGGCCTTTGGCTTTGAGTTCTTCCATCTGCTTGATCGGGCCAACGGAGCCGGGCACGTCAGGCTTGATGCCGTCACGCTCCATTTTCAGCATGGCCAGTGCGTGCAGTGGGATATCCGGACGGGACCAGGCGTCTGGGGCCGGGGACAGGTCGTCGGTGTTGGTTTCGCCGGTAACCTTGAACACACTCAGGGTGATTTTTTCTTCCAGCGCGGGGCGGGAGGTGAACCACTCGCCATCGGCCCAGGACTGCATAACGGCTTTGGCGTTCTCGTTGCCGGCCTTGGCTTTTTCGGCTACGTCGTGGAAAGCATCGAACATCAGCAGAGTGTGCTTCAGCTCGGCAGCAGCGTTGGCAGAAAGCTCGGCATCATCCAGCAAGCTGACCAGGGTTTCAATGTTGTAGCCGCCCTGCATGGTGCCCAACAGCTTGACAGCCTGTGCTTTGTCGATGAGTGGAGACGTGGCTTCGCCCTTGGCGATGGCGGACAGGAAACCGGCTTTTACATAGGCGGCTTCGTCAACACCGGCAGGAACGCGGTTGGAGATCAGGTCAAGCAGGAACTCTTCTTCGCCTGCGGGCGGGTTTTTCAGCAGATCAACCAGACCTGCGGTTTGTTCGGCGGTTAGCGGCTGCGGCACAACGCCCTGGGCAGCACGTTCTTCTACGTGTTTACGATAGGCTTCAAGCACAGTTTTTACCCTCATCAGTGGCCCGTTACATCAGGTGTCGGGCGCTTATTTAGAAGCTGTTTTCACAAATATCCAGCATTTTGCCGTCAACAAGTGAAAGACAGCCCTGTCAAGATTTTGAAAACAGCTTCAAATGGGACAGAAAGGCCAAAAAGGCGGCACTATTCTAAGGGAAACCGGCTATAAAGTTAAGTGGCTGCCGTAAAATCTTGGCTCTGGTGCCTTAGACGAAAGAAGCGGGAAGCCCCGCCCCTGGAGCCTCAGCTGCTAGGAGCGGGGAGGGGGAACGGTCACTTTTGTAGCTGGTTTTCCAGATAGTCCATTACATTTTTTGGTTTGACCACCAGAACATCGGTTTCCAGCGCATCCAGTACTACCTCGGCCGTATTGCCGATAAGTGCGCCGGACAGACCGGTGCGAGCGACAGTGCCTACTACTGTCAGTACTGCACCTAGCGCATTGGCCATACGAGGAATCAGGACATCGGCCGGGCCTTCTTTCAGGTGCATGTTGGCAGGATCCAGGCCAAATTCTTCGACAAACTTCTGGCACTCTGTACGGTAACGGGCCTCAATGGTTTCACGCAGCTGAAAAGTGGGGTCTGCAGCGGATAACATCGGGGCCGGGTAAGCGCTAAATACATGCACCCTGGCGCCGGTAATTTCAGCAGCGGCCAGGGCGTTGCGAATCAGGCTGGCGTGTAGCGCTTTGTGCTCGGAGCCACTGTTGCCCACGTCTACAGCAGCCAGAATGGTGCCGTCCTGGCTCCAGATCTGGCTGCTTTTGACTATCAATACCGGAACTGGGGAGTAGCGCAGCAGTTTCCAGTCGTCTGGAGTCAACAGCGCACGCTTGAGCGGGTTTTCCGGGTAATGCTGCTTGACCACCAGGCGGCAGTTGTGGGCACGCTGGGCCTGGATAATGGTTTCATGAAAGTTGTCGCGCCAAGACTGCTGAGTGCTGACGCTGATGTTTTCAGCTTGCAGTTGCTTTGCAGCATGCTGCAAATAGTCGCCGTGTACACTGTTGCGGTCACACACCAGCAGGTGCAGGTGGGCTCCTGTAATTTTGGCGATTTGCCGGGCACGGTTGAGGGCGTAGTCCTCAGGCCGGTTGGGGGTCATGACCACAAGAATGCTGCGAATACTATGCATGTTGATCTCCTGCGCAAATTCGGCAGCCCGTGCCTGCTGTGACAATTCTGGAAGCCGGGCCGGGGTTGTCGTTATTATTGGTGTGGATACAGTTTAGCGGATCAAGGGCCAAAATATCTGACCCGCGTCAGTATGCTGCAAATGGCTGGCAGATGTATATTGCTGACTCTGTTTTATATTGAATGTCTGATTGGTTTTGAGATGATTTCCGAGATTGAAGCATTTTTGTTATGTGAAACCCCGCAAGCCTGGATTGAGCAGGCGTTGCACCATCCTGAAGAGCTGTTGATTGATCATGCCAACTGTGAAAAGAAAGCTGCCGGCACCGCGCTGACCCTGATGTTTCGTTATGCGGAAAAAGAAGACTTGCAACAGAAAATGTCCCGGCTGGCGCGTGAGGAGCTGCGGCACTTTGAGCAGGTGACTGCCATCATGAAAAAGCGTGGCATCAGGTACCGGCAGCTCAGTGCGTCGGAATATGCCAAGCGTCTGCATCAGCATGCGCGGGTCGAGGAGCCGGGCCGGCTGATCGACACCCTGATTATTGGTGCCTTTATCGAGGCACGGTCTTGTGAACGTTTTTACCGGTTGATACCTCATCTGGATGATGAGCTGGGTAAATTTTACCAGTCGTTGCTCAAGTCTGAGGCGCGGCACTTTCAGGACTACTTGAAGCTTGCGCAGCAGTACAGCAAGGAACCGGTTGAAGAGAGGGTGGCGTTCTTTGCCGAGCAGGAGCGGCTGGCGGTTCTTACAGCAGACGAGAAGTTCCGTTTTCATAGCGGGGTAGCGGAGTAGCTGCTTTTTGCACTGTGGCGTCTGGGTTGGGCAGGGCACTAGGCCGGGCTGCGCTGGTTCGGTCCAGCAGGCTGGCCCAAACCGCTAAAGGCCCGGCTTCGGCCCCGCCCGTCCCGAATCTGCCTTGTGCGGGGGGAGGGTTTGTGGTCCGCTGCTGGCAGCGGGCTGCTGTCGCGTGGTAATTGAAGGCTTTATGCTGGGCTGCATTTTTTGCTGTTTGTAATAGCGGTATGACAGGCGAGCATGTGCATATTGTCATGCTGTGTAGTAATTGGGAGCTGCAAAACGGCTCGATGGTAAAAAACAGACGCATAGCTTACAGTTTGCACGGCGACAGCACCCCGCCAGCATAGCTGGCGGGGCCAACCCCTCCTGCCCGCACCAGGTAGATTCGGACATGTGGGGTGTTGCGTCAGGCCTTAGCGGTCTCTGGCATTTTAATGACAGGGACCAGCGTCAGCCTGATGCAATACCC
>Ga0209075_1001702_pt1 | contig 20459 bp, 19 predicted proteins | sample Stecom2011_FD_187523 | JGI IMG/M metagenome (GOLD analysis project Ga0209075, IMG submission 187523) | Agricultural soil microbial communities from Utah to study Nitrogen management - Steer compost 2011 (SPAdes) (version 2) | ecosystem: Environmental > Terrestrial > Soil > Agricultural land...
AGGAATGAATGAGTTATACCCTTGAACATGTCAGGTTGCTAATCGTCCACGACTCCCAGGACGAAGCAGAGCAGCTAATGAACTTGCTGCGCAATGCCGGCAAGGTGACCCGTGCTGAAATCGCCCTCAATGAGGACGACTTTATTCGTGCAATAAAGAGCGGCAGCTGGGAGATGATTGTCTGCCGGCCAGAAGTTTCTGGCTGCACCTATCAACAAGTGTTGGCACACCTGCATCGCCTAGGTAAAACGCTACCAGTAGTTGTTCTGGCAGACAGTTTGAGCGCAGAAACCATGGCAGAAGCGTTTGCCGCCGGGGCACGCATGGTGGCGCCTGTCGGCGAGCGTGACTTACTGATGCTGGTGATCGATCGGCAAATTGAATACCTCTCCTTGCGCAAAGAATTACAGCACAGCCAGCTGGCGTTATACGACGCAGAGAAGCGCTTGTCTGTGTTGATGGATCAAAGCCGTGATGCCATCGCTTATGTTGTCGATGGTATGCACATTCATGCTAATGATGTGTATTTAGATAAGTTTGGTTATGCCAGCTCTGATGATTTGGCCGGCATACCAATCATGGATATGGTTTCTGCTAGTGATCATGAAAAACTAAAAAAATTATTACGCAGTCGTTCACAAAACGAAAATCAGACCAACGAGCTTGAGTGCCGTGGCATCAGTGCAGACGGCACAGAATTTAATGCCACATTTATCTTTTCTGCCTCTACCTATGATGGCGAAGCGTGCTCACAGATTGTTATTCGTGGCACCGAGATGGACGAAAGTGTACTGCAGGAAAAGCTGCAGGAGATGAGTCAGATTGATCAGATAACGGGTTTGTACAACCGTGGCTGGCTACTCGAACAAATTGATGTCGCCATGGTGAGCGCTGTCCGTAGTGGGCAGATGTATGCGGTGCTACTGCTGCGCATTGATGACTTTGAAGGTCACCAAAGTGTGGTGGGCCTAGATGGGGCAGATGAGCTGCTTCGTCAGGTGGCCCAACTGTTACGCAGCAAGTCTGGCGCCGATGCGGGCATTTCACGAATTGATGGTGAAGATTTTGCTGTCATTATCCCCGTTAATGATCGTGAAGATGCCGGTGAGCAAGCTGAGAAAATACGCAAAGCCATCAGCAAAATGATGCCGGTAGTAGCCTCGCGCACGTTACAAGTCACCAGCTCTATTGGCGTGGCCTTTGTTACTGAAGACACGCGCTCTGCCCAAGCGGTATTGAATAAAGCGCTGTCCTGTAGCGTTCGTGCTCGTGAAGAAAATCAGAACAAGGGTGATGTGGTTTATGTACACAGCCCGATGGATGATGTGGAGGCCGGCTCTGTTGAGGCGGTGGCTTTGGTGTTGCGCGATGCGTTAGAAAGTGGCGCATTGAAGCTACGCTACCAGGGCATCATGGATTTAGAAGACAACAGCAGCCACTTTTTTGAAGTGTTTGTGCATTTGCCACAAGCCGGCGGCGACGCTTTGCAGCCGGCACAGTTTATGCCGGTAGCCGGTGAGCTGGGCATGGCTGAAAAAATTGATCGCTGGGTAGTGCTTAACGCAATTAAGGCGGCAGTAGCACAGCCGCATGAAATTAGCTTGCTGATTAATATTAGCAGCTACTCACTGCAAGACAGTGGCTTCGGTGACTGGGTTGGCAAGGCCATTAAGGCGGCAAAAATTCCCGGCAAGCAGGTCGTTTTCCAGTTCTCTGAAGTGGACATTACTAATCACCTTAAACAGGCCGCGGAGTTCGTCAGTAAAGTAAAACCACTGGGCTGCGCTGTGTCAGTCAGTCGCTTTGCGGGAGCACAAGATCCCTTCAAGCTGTTTGCTCATGTGCCGGTGGACATGGTCAAGTTTGATGGCAGCTATACGCAGGATCTGGCGAATAAAGAGAGCAGAGATAAGTTTGGTAAGTTGATTGCTGAAACCGCTGCCAAAGGTAAGCAAGTGATGGTTGGCTTTGTTGAAGCAGCCAGCCAAATGCAGACATTATGGACGATCGGTGGGGTGAGCTACCTGCAAGGTTATTACATGCAGCGCCCAGCAGAAGAAATCCAAATTTCCGAAGGCGAATAAGCCAATGAAATCGGCAGCACAGTTACTCTGTGCTGCCGGATGCCAATAGCTCAGCCTGATCGCGATCGCGCACACCAATCAGATACAACACACCGTCCAATCCCAGCGTGGAAATAGCCTGCTTGGCGGTTTCCTTAACCAGTGGCTTGGCACGAAAGGCAATGCCCAGCCCAGCAATGCCGAGCATGGGTAGATCGTTAGCACCGTCACCCACTGCAATCACTTGCTCCAGGCTGATGCCTTCCTGAGCGGCGATTTCGCGCAGCAGTTCTGCTTTGCGCTGACCATTCACGATCCGCCCAACCACTCTGCCCGTGACCTTGCCGTTTTCAATTTCCAGTTCGTTAGCATGCACATGGTCAATCTTCAGGCGCTCCTGCAGATTGCGGCCAAACCACGTGAAGCCGCCGGATAAAATGGCGGTGCGATAGCCCAGTGCTTTGAGGGTGGAGACCAGCCGCTCAGCACCTTCGGTAAGCTTGATCCGTGCCCGCACCCGCTCCAGTGCGGCTTCGTCTAAGCCTTTCAGCAAGGCAACACGACGGCGAAAACTTTCATCGAAATCGAGCTCGCCACGCATGGCTTTTTCGGTAATTTCTGAAACTTGCTCGCCCACACCGGCCTCACGAGCCAGCTCATCAATCACCTCAGACTCGATCAAGGTCGAGTCCATATCGAATACCACCAAGCGGCGGTTGCGTCGGAAGGCGGTGTCCTTTTGGAAGGCGATATCGACATTGCGCTCATTGGCTATGCGCAGAAAATCAGCGCGCATGGCTTCGCTGTCTGCCGGTTCACCGCGTACAGAAATCTCAATGCAGGCACGTGCATCCTCATCAATCTCTTCGTCTTCCAAGTGCACACGACCAGACAGGCGGGTAATGCTCTCGATGTTGAGCTCGTTGCTGGCCACTACCGCGGTTACGTCACTGAGCTGGACAGCGGTAATTTTTCGCGACAGCAGGGTGATGATGTAACGGTCCTTGCCTTGTCCTGCCACCCACTCCTCGTAACGGTCGTGGTCAATCGGGCGAAAGCGCACTGATATATTCAGTTTGTGCGCTTCAAACAGCAGGTCCTTGAGCACCGATGAGGTTTCCCGGCGCGGCGGCACTTCGATCAGGATGCCCAGCGACAGGGAGTCGTGGATCACCGCTTGGCCAATATCCAGAATGTTCAGCTGGTGCTGGGCGAGGATGCGGGTAAAGGCGGCTGTAAGGCCGGGCCGATCGCCACCGGATACCTGAATTAAAATAATCTCGCGCACAACAGTCTCCTATCAAGTCGGGCGCAGTATAGCGTGCTGTGCTGTTGCCTGCTGCTATACTGCGCGGCAGAAAATGGAGGGTCGGGCATGCCCGCAGGAAAAGTCGACCGCTGGCATAACTGGTGGCAGAAAGAACAACAGATTATTCGTGAGCTGGTGCTAATGCTATTAATGGCAGTGGTCACCGGTGCCTATTTCCTTGAGCACGCAACCATGGCCATGGAGCAAAGTCAGCGCCGCTCAGCAGAGGCCTTGGCACAGCAGTTGGCCACCAGCGCTTCTGAATACCTCGCTTCGGGCAATTTGGTTAGCCTCAATGTGATGGCCCAGCAGACCGCCGCCTTGGCACAAGTAGCGCGGGTGGAAATTCGCAATGCCAATGATCAGGTGCTGGCCAGCGCTGCAGATAATCAGGTTGGCAGCATCGTCGTGCGCCGGCCGGTCAAGATTGATGACCAAGCATTGGTAGGTACCGTGCTGGTTTGGCCCTATCAGGTGGATGCGGCGCAGTCGCGCAAGCTAGAAACCTATTTTGTTTTGGTGGTGCTGAGCCTGCTTGGCTTTCGTTTATTGATTGAATTGGCTTGGCGACGGTTGCGCACGGAGCCTGTACCAGAACAGGAAGAAGAAATACTCGAAGCCGATTTAGTGCCAGTGCTCACCATGACGCAAACCAGTGAAGCGCCACGTGCTTGGCTGCGTATTGCCATTGTTAACTTTGATCGTATTAAAGATCGCTTTGCTGCAGATGCGGTCACCGAAATGCTCAGTAGCTATGGTGCCTTGTTGCATCAGGTGGCGGAGATATATGGCGGTCGTGTGCAGCACAATATTGGCGAAGAGGCGGCCATGCTGATCGTGGCTGAAACCCGTGCGGAAGCCTGCTTTCAGGCTTTGTGTGCGGGCACATTATTTCGCCGCTTAGCGAAGGCTTTGAGTGATCAACGTAAAGAGCAGGAACGTACATCGTTAGAATTTAAGTTGCTGACCACAACGCACAGTGACCTGGCCCACAGTTGGGCGCTGACCTTGGCAGGTTTGCCAGGGCGAGTGCATATGCCAGAAGTAGAAATGGTGCGCTATGAGCTGGATACCCGTTTGCTGTTTCAGGGCGAGCGTTGTTTAAATGTGCTCTCTGGTAGCGAAACGATTCGCCTGCAACCGATTGAGCAGTTGGCCCAGCGCTATCAGAAACTGATTGCTGACCAGGCCACGCAACTACTGTCTTAACCTTAGTTAATGTTAAATTATTTCAGTGCGCCGATTTTCTGGCCCATTTGCATTGGGCTGCCTTCACCTAGTCCTGCTAGAAACTCTGCTTTCCCTTCTGGGAAGAGCAAAATCGCGGTAGAGCCGAGCAAAAAGCGTCCCAGTTCTGCCCCTTTTTCCAAATGAATTGGCGCGCGCGCGGGGTATTGAGTGCGGACAATATGCCGTGGTTGCGGTGCCACCTGGCCGGCAAACACCGTTTCGATGCCAGCAACAATCATAGCGCCAACCAGAATAACGGCGAACGGTCCCTGCTCAGAATCAAACACACAAACAGCGCGCTCATTGCGAGCAAACAAGTCCGGAATCTGTCGGGTGGTCACCTGATTGACGGAAAACAACCGGCCTGGCACATAAATCATTTCACGCAGTGTGCCAGCCAGCGGCATGTGCACACGGTGATAATCCCGTGGCGATAAATACACCGTGGCAAAGCTGCCGTTAATAAATTCACTGGCCAGCTGGCTATCACCGCCAACCAATTCATATAAAGAAAAGTATTGGCCTTTGGCTTGCATCACATCCGAGCCGCGAATACGGCCCAGCTGACTAATGGCACCATCCGCAGGCGAGACGATAGAATCGCTGTCGGCACAAATAGGACGTGCACCTTCTTTTAGTGCGCGGGTAAAAAAGGCGTTGAAGCTGGCAAATTGATCGGCGTCTTCAATCTGCGCTTCGCTTAAATCAATTTTAAACTGCTTGCTAAAGCGATTGATGAAAGTGGTTTTAATCCACGGTGTTTCACTGCGTGCCAGAGCACCAACCAGTCGTGATAGCAAATGATGCGGCAAAATTAATTGCAGTAGGCCGAACATTTTTTCTAAAAATAAATTCACGGTAAACCTCAATTGAGTAGATGCTGTGATTAATCTTCAATCGTTAGATTAATTAGTATTTTGCCACTGGCGTGTCGGCATGATTGCCCCACTCAGACCAAGAACCGGCGTAGGCGCGAATGTTGAGCCCGAGCAAGCGGCCGACCAACCAGCTATAGCTGGAGCGATGGTGAGTTTGGCAGTGAACAATAATTTCTTTGTCTGCAGTGAAGCCGAGCTGCGCCATCTCTGCGCGCACACTGTCGAGATCACGAATACGTAAATGCCGACTGCGATCCATCGGCTCAGTCCAATCGTAATTAATGGCGCCAGGAATGTGTCCGGCTTTTTGTGCGTAGGCACGCATGCCGCTGAACTCCTCTTCCGAGCGGGCATCCCAAATGACGAGGTTTGGATCATCAAGACGGGTCAGCAGTTCCTCAAGAGAAATGTTGGTGTGCTCGAGGATGCGCTCAATGCGGTACTCACTGGGTGCGCGTGGCGTGGCGGTGGAGTCGGTCGGCTGGCCATCGGCGAGCCACGCATGAATGCCACCGTTAAGCCATGAGTAGCGTGTGTGACCGATACTTTCCAGGGTCCACAATAGACGTCCCGCCCAGCCGCCACCTTCATCGTCACAGGCCACCACGTGAGTGTCAGGCGTCAGGCCAAGACTGCTGAAGACGGCTTCTAGAGATTCTTTATCAGGCAACAAGCCGGGCGCGGGTTGGCTGCCTTTGCGCAGCGCATTGAAATCCAAATGCACGGCACCGGGAACATGCGCTTGCTGAAAAACTTGGGCTTTACCCAGGTCGATAACGAGCAGGTTCGCCTCGCCCAGTCGGGCGGCCAGCATCTGCGGTTCCAATAGCAGGGGCAGGGTACTGCTCATGGTTCAGTCCTTTTACGAGATCAGCTTGGCATTCTAGCCGAAATGTCGTCGCTCGGGCGCTTAGCTATAGCGTGGAAGAAAGGCGGCTATCAGCAGACTCAAATCCAGCTCAGGCTAGTAACGCTCACGCCCTTCTTCATCCAGCGTTTCAGCGATGCGATAGAAGTTATCCAGTCGCTCGGCACTGATAACGTCTTCCTCTGCGGCCTGTAACAGGGCGCAGCCGGGCTCATGCCGGTGGGAGCAATTACGAAACTTACAGTGGCCGGCCAGTGGTGATAGGTCGCGGTAGCCATGCAGCAGCTCTTCTTCGCTGATATGCCATAGGCCGAACTCGCGCACTCCAGGGGAGTCGATCAGTTGGCCGCCGCCGGGCAGATCAAATAGTTTTGCTGTCACCGTGGTGTGCTGGCCCAAACCGGAGCGGCGCGACAGCTCACTGACTTCCAGCTCTGCCTCCGGCAGTAAGGCGTTGACCAAGGACGACTTACCGACACCAGATTGGCCGACAAATACAGAGGTGTGTCCGGCCAAGGCTTCAAGCAGCGGTTGCATGCCGCCGCCACTGGTAGCGGACACTTCCAGTACCTGATAACCGATACGGCGATACAGCTGAGCCAGCCCATCAAGGTGCTCGCGCTCAGCGGCAGTGATCAGGTCTGCCTTGTTGAGAATCAGCAGCGGCGTGATCTTGCTTAGCTCGGCGGCGACCAGATAGCGATCGAGCAGTGCCGACGAAGCGGTGGGCCACGGCGCGAACACCACTAGGAGTAGGTCGATATTGGCCGCCACCGGCTTAAGATTGCCGTATTGATCAGGCCGATGCAGCATCGTTGTGCGCGGCACAATCGCGGTGACGACGCCGGTGCCATCGCCCTTGGGCGGCTGGAACAGTACCTGATCACCGACCACCAGCTGCTCCAAAGTGGCGCGGAAATGGCAGCGAAAGGACGCGCCCTGTGAATTGCGCACAACCACCTGCTTGCCGTAGTGGGTGACCACCAAGCCGCGTTGCTCATCAGAGAAGTCGCTGGCCGGCACATGGCCTTCGCGTTCGTCACGCTTACTGGCACGGGCCAAGCGTTCTTCCTGAATCTTACTGATACGCCATTTCTGTCGGCGGTTGAGATTACGTTTGCTCATGTGCGGCAACATAACGGTAGCGCGGCGGCGACACAATCTTTGTTAGAGTTGAGCCCTTGGGTGCGCTGACCGTTCGCGCTACAGTGCGGCAAGCATTTATGACTAGGAGAGGATTGTGGGAGCCATGGCAATGCAGGGTAAGACGGTACTGATTACCGGTGCCAATAGTGGTATTGGTCTGGTGACGGCTAGTGCCTTGGCGGGCATGGGGGCAACTATTATCCTCGCCTGCCGGCGCGAAGAGGCAGCCAAGCAAGCCATGTTGGAGATCCAAGCGAAACACCCTCGGGCGCAACTGGATTTTGTTTCTTTGGATTTGGCTTCACTGGCATCTGTGCGCCGCGCCGCAGCGGAAGTGCTGAACAAACATCCACTTCTAGACGTGCTCATCAATAACGCTGGTCTGGCGAGTGTGCCCCGCGAGGTCAGCAAAGATGGTTTTGAGATGACCTTTGCAGTTAACCATCTGGGCCCCTTCTTGTTTACTAATTTATTACTGCCGGCCTTGCGTGCCAGCAAAGGCCGAATTATTAACGTAGCCTCTGATGCGCACAAAATGGGCCGTATGCACTGGGATAACTTGCAGCTAGCGCGCGGCTATTTTGTTCTGCGGGCCTATGCGCAATCAAAGCTGGCCAATATTTTGTTCACCAAAGCGTTGGCAGAACGTGTGGAGGAAGATGGCATTCATGTGAACTGTCTCCACCCCGGTGCCGTTTCTACAAATATTTGGCCAGAAGGTAACTGGCTAGAAAAGGCCTTTAGCAAATTGCTGCGCTTATTCTTAATTACTGCAGAGCAGGGTGCGCGCACCTCTATCTGGCTTGCCAGTGGTGAAGATGGTGGCAGGTTCAACGGTCGCTACTTTGAAAAGTGCAAAGAAAAATATCCTAGTCGTGCAGCGCAAGATCGTGATGCTGCTGAAAAGCTGTGGGAGATTTCTGCAAACTTAACGGATCTACCCATTTAATAGACCTGCCAATTTAATGGACCTGCTATGACGAATAAACGCGACAACCTAATTTGGATCGACTTGGAAATGACCGGCCTTAATCCGGACAGCGATCGTATTATTGAAATCGCCACCATTGTTACCGATGGCCAATTAAATGTGCTGGCGGAAGGGCCGGTGATCGCCGTACATCAGAGCGATAAAGTACTGAGCCAAATGGATGAATGGAACACTACCCAGCATGGTGGTTCTGGACTAGTCGATCGCGTGCGACAAAGCGAATACAGCGAGCGTCGCGCCGAAGAAGAAACGATCAACTTTTTACAACAGTGGGTCGATCGTGGTATGTCGCCTATGTGTGGCAACACCATCTGCCAAGATCGTCGTTTTCTCTGGCGCGCCATGCCACAGCTGGAAGCCTATTTTCACTACCGTAACTTGGATGTTTCAACGATCAAAGAGCTGGCCCGTCGCTGGAAGCCAGAAGTATTAGACGGCGTAAAAAAATCTGGCGCACACTTGGCCATGGACGATATTCGTGACTCTATTGCAGAGCTGCGTTACTACCGTGAGCAGGTATTTAGCATCTAAGGAAAACTGCAGTGACCGACATCGCAATTGTTGCGTTTGCCACGTTCTTCGCCACTATCGGTCCAGTCGATGTGGCCGCGATTTTTGCGGCACTCACCACTCACGCCACGTTAAAACGCAAGCGCATAATGGCCTTGCGTGGCACCTTGATTGCCGGTGCAATTTTAATTCTGTTCGCTCTGGCTGGAGAGTGGCTGCTGGCCACTCTCGGTATTAGCTTGGCGGCGCTGCGTACTGCCGGCGGTATTTTGTTGCTGCTAATTGGTATTGATATGGTGTTTGCCCGCGACTCCGGCGGCACCACTACCACCAGCGAAGAAACCCAAGAAGCAACCCTCAAAAAAGATATTTCGGTTTTCCCCATCGCCACACCGCTAATAGCAGGGCCTGGTGCCATGGGCGCGGCGATCCTGTTAATGGCTGATGCGGAAGGCAATATCAGTCAGCAAATTGCTGTTATCGCCGCACTGTTATTGGTGTTGCTGCTGACTTTAGTTTCACTCTTACTCGCCAGCCGTATTCACAAGTTGCTCGGCGTCACCGGCATGCATGTCATCAGTCGAGTGATGGGTATTTTATTGGCAGCACTGGCCGTGCAGTTTATTTTCGATGGCATTCGTAAGAGTGGTCTACTGTAGAGAAAGAGGAATAAAGGAACTTGGTTTGTGTTGCCCGGTCCTGCCTGGGTGACAGGCTAATGGCCACGTTTCTAGCTGTGTATCAGTGATGGATGTCACTATTTATAGGTTGAATTAGTGTTATGATCACTGCCCAGTCACCCAAGTAAGGAAGACGCCAATGATAACTTCTCGCTCTATAAGTACTGTGGTCGCTGGCTGTTTTTTGAGTGTCCAGTTACTGCTTGTGCCAGCCGCACATGCTGCGATGGTATCAACTCAGTCTGTTCTTCAGGTTGAGCAGCGCAGTGCTCAAGAAGCACGAATTGTTAGCGTCCTGCAGCGCGCTGAAGCTAGCAGTATGCTGGCAAAAAATGGTTTAAATGTTGAGCAGGTCGAATCCCGCTTGCAACGCTTAAGCAATGCTGAAGTTGCTCAGCTAGCAGAGCGTGCCGATCAGATCCCTGCCGGCGAAGGCGCTCTGGAATTAGTGCTAGTTATTTTTCTAGTTCTGATTCTGCTGGATATTTTGGGCGTCACTGATATTTTCCCACGCATTTAACCTGCTGCGAGTAGTGAGCCATATCGTCACAACAGCAGCTAGAAAGGGCGGCCTTTGGGTCGCCTTTTTTATGGTCTTTTTTTTATCCGCCTGCCAATCACTGCCTCCGGTGCAAACAGCCAGCAACCAGCAGCACCTTGATGTGCCATTTTTTGCTCAAGAAAAATACCAATGCGGGCCAGCTGCACTGGCTAGCATGTTGCACTTTGCCGGCACGCCTAGCTCAGCGGATGACTTAGTTGATGAAGTCTGGCTGCCCGGCCGTCATGGCAGTCTCGCTATTGAGTTAATTGCAGCGGCGCGAACGCGTGGTTTATTGGCCTATCCAATTAACACCTTCGCTGGCCTGATTGCTGAGCTGGATGTAGGTCATCCGGTATTGATTCAACAGAACCTGTTGTTTGGTTGGCTGCCGCAATGGCACTTCGCCGTGGTGATCGGTTATGCCAATGCGGGCGATACTTTAATTTTGCATTCTGGCACTAAGGAAAATTTCAGCGTCAACCGTAAGTGGTTTGAAGAGCGTTGGAGCAAAGCGGATAACGTCGGCTATGTCATGCTGCCGCCTCCGACCTTGCCGGCCAACAGTGACGCATTAAAACTGGCTGGCGCCATTGATGATGTCAGTGTTTCAAGTAAATCGCCGGCGCTATCGTTTTGGGCGGCAGCAGCAGAATATCATGAAAAAGAGCCGGTTATTTTATTTGGTTATGCCAATGCGCAATACCAAAGCGGTGCACTGGCACAAGCAGTCCATCTGTACCGTAAGGTTAGCCAGCTAGACCCCACCTTTCACCCCGCTTGGAATAACCTTGCCAGTGTTCTCAATGAAATGGGATGTCCCACATTGGCAGGTGATGCCATCGAGCAGGCATTACAGCAGGCACCCGAGAACGAGACCTATATCGACACTCGTGATGAGATTTTTGCTGGCGAGGATGGGCCGCACTGCCAGTGATATTAGTTAGTGCAAGGGCCTGACTTTTATCCGTATATCGCCCATCGAACTAGACCGATGTTCAATAACATCACCTACCTGAAGAAAATGCCCTGAGGCTATTTCCTTGCGGAGGAAATGTTCTTTAACGGCAGACACTATCATTTTGAGGCCGAGGATCTGGCCGTTAATAATAGCGGAGCCAACACCGGTTAGAAGGTCGCAGGTTGCCGGTGGTGTAAAAATTACTCCTGCTGAAGTGCCTGACATCAATGCCGCACCTCTTGGAATAAAGCCATTAGCAAGAAGAGGCGTTTTGCTCTCTTTGTATAAGAAACTTTCTGGATGCTTGCTGCGGTCGAGCGCTCTGGCCACCAACTGGCGGAAATCCAACATCATCTCTCTGCCTCTGGCATCCTGTCGGGCGGCGCCATTGACCTGAGTCGTCATTCTTTCGCTAGCAATAAAGCTTTCCCAGTCATCGGGAATCACCATGAATGGCCCTGTTGGAAAGAAGTCTGAGCCACTTTTTGCGTCACTAAACCCTGAGCCGGAATTGTAGTTTTTCGGATCAATAAGACGAACTAGGGTGGCGCGATCAGTGAAGTCAGCACATAAGAAAAAGCCTTTATGGGCAGCATCGAAATCCTCTACCGAGCGAATATCACGGTCAAAGCGAACACAAAACTCCACTTCATAGTCCAGTAATGCCTCTGGCCTACCGATCACGGTAGTTCTTGCCGGTGTGGCCCGACCAAACTTGGGAAAGTTAAACACAGCCTGACTATTCGATTCCGCGGCATGTTCAATAAAGTTGGTGCCGGTAGCCACATGTCGATCAAAGCTGCCGCCGGCAGGTAGAAGTTGCTCTAGCGTATATTTTTGCTGCAGAGAGGTGTTCTGGCGTGCGGCAATAAGGGTAGAGCGATCAACATAAGCCGTGACCTCAAAGAAATCTGTGTTATGCGGCACGCCGATATCAAATAGGTCCACAGCGTGAATGGTTTCTGCGGATTGATCGATGACTAGCAGTGTGGTGATCTCGCCAGTGCTTTTTTTAATTTGTGCGAGCGTCAACGCGGAATCTAATGGCAACACTTTGTGCTTAAGCGGCACTTCTTCAAAGCTAGCGTGATTGCCTTTTGCTTTATCGCTGAAGAAGCAGACGATAGCCATGGCGAGAGGGATAGCCAGCAATACCAGCGCCGCGATTATTAATATTTTCTGCACTTAAATAGGCTCCAATAGAGTGCGTTCAGCATCAGAGTGTAGGCAGAGTTTGAAGCCGTCGAAGCAGCGGGCTGGCCAATAAAAATAGCCAAGCAACCAACACAAAGGGCGACGTCAGTGCTGGCATGCCAAGGGGCTCCAGCGCCGCTGACAGCGCAGCGAACACCACTGCTGTTGCTATCACCGCAAGCGTCGCATAGGCGACAGAGGCAACGTTTATTACCATAAAGCCAGCAAAGACAATGGCGGTAAGCACGCAGTTAAAGCCGAAAGCACCAGAGCGAATAGCCGGCTCAGCCGCGCCCAAACCCCAGGCGACCAGCATCCCCAACAGTGAGCCCAGCAGCGCTGCGCTACATGCCGCGCGCGAGCTGACCAGAAGCCCGATGATAAAGATTAGGCCGGTTATCACGCTGCCCTGAAAGAACACCTGGGCAACACCGTTAAACAATCCTTCCACCAGCGTCGAAGCAGTAACAACACCTTCAACAGCGGCAGATTTTGGCAGCCCAGCCGTGGGCAAAATATCAGTTGAATGCAGTCGGCCAAAACGTGCACAGGCCAAGATAAATAACAGTGTGGTGATCACAAATGGCGCAGTCAGCGTGGGAATATTCCAAGTGCCGAGAAGATTTAGCAGCGCAGCCATAATGATCGTTGAGCTTGCGGCGGCCAGCACCACATAACCCCAGGTCAGCAGCTCTGGCTCAAGAAAGTAGAGCAGCGCAATGCCAACCAGTACACCGTTGAAACCAAATAACCCGGCACTGATGCGTGAGCGTTCCGCACCAAGCAGCATGGCTGTTGCCGTGCTCGCTACCGCCCCCAGCAGTGCGGCCCAGCCTAACACTGCGGAGTTGTAGAAAATGCCAACCAAGAAAATCAAACCCGCATAACTGTTGTTCTGCAGCATGACCTGACCAATGCCACGCAACACTGAGTCTATGAAGCTTGGCAGAGTTGTTGGGGTGGGGCTGTCTGAGACAATCAGCCCCGTTGCGGACAGCTTGGTGGCGATGGCTGAAAACCTAGCACGGACATTTAACGGGTTCATTCAGTGGGTTCCATGCAGGGTGCGTCTGCTGTAATAGTTTTTAGCGGGCAATGTGCTTGTTAGATGACTGTTGCACGCCACTGGAACTAGAAACTCTTGTATTAAAACCCCAAAAACAGCAGGTCCAATGCGGCAGAAATTTCATCCTGTTGTTCAGCAAGGCTACCAACGCCATGACGCAACTCGTCTGCAGGCACAGCAGCCATGTACTGAGTGGCCATTACTACTTTTTGGCCCTCAATATTAAATACAGGATTCAGTCTCTGCGCAGGGGTCGGCGCCGAGGCTTTGGGTAATAGTGGTACGACAACTCGGGTGTTTAAATCACTGAGAAGGTCTGACTGAATATCCAGCAGATAACCGGCGCCCCCTTTATTTTCAAAGATATCGAAGCGGGCCATCAGAAGCGACGATGTCTTGCCAGAGGCAAACCATTAGCTTCAACGTATGCGTTTGAGCTTGTCAGGGCTTTGCCATTATCTTTCAGCCAGCTCTCCTGTTTATGCAGCCTCACCGCCGCCGCGATCCCCGCCTCTGCGGATCGTGAAAGATTGATGCCCAACACTTTTGCCTCTTTGAGAAGGGCACTATCTAGCGATAGGTTCGTTGGCTTTCGTGTTGACTTGCTGGCTTCAGCAGTTTGCATGGCTCAGTCCTCGTGCAAATTACACTTACATAATATGCGCATACTCTTTGCACATCAATTCTGCGCGGCGGCAAGCTTTAGTGCTGAGGTAAGAGCCTGCCCAGCGCCCACTCCACGTGCTCCCTAACCATCTCCGGCACCTCATCTTTTCTTTGCTGCAACGCCGCGATGGCTTCTTTCGATGCCGGTCCATTGCCCAATCCCACCGCCAAGTTCCTCAGCCACCCCGCATAACCACTGCGGCGGATCGGTGAGCCTTCGCTGCGTTTAAGAAACGCTTCTTCGCTCCACAAGAACAGCTCGACAAGGCTGGCTTGATCGAGGCCGTGGCGTGGGCTGAAGTCGTCTTCATTGCTGTGTTTGGCAAAGCGGTTCCACGGGCAGACCAGTTGGCAGTCGTCGCAGCCGAACACACGGTTGCCGATCATGGGGCGCAGCTCAGTGGGAATGGGCCCTTTATTTTCGATGGTGAGGTAGGAGATGCAGCGGCCGGCGTCCAATTTATATGGCCCGATGATGGCAGCGGTGGGGCAGATATCGATGCAGGCGCTGCAGCTACCGCAGTGGTTGCTGGCTGGTGTGTCGATCGGCAGTGGTAAGTCGGTATAAATTTCGCCGAGGAAAAACCAGCTGCCGGCTTTGCGGTTAATAATCAGGGTGTGTTTGCCCTGCCAGCCGAGGCCGGCTTTTTCTGCCAGCGGTTTTTCCATCACGGGCGCGCTGTCGACGAAGGGGCGTGCCAGTTCGCTATCGGCCACGGCCTCACGAATTTGATCGCCCAGGCGGGCTAAGCGTTTGCGGATCATCTTGTGATAGTCGCGGCCCAGCGCGTAGCGCGATAGATAGGCTTTGCTCGGGTCGCGCAGCACGGTCATGGCGGCGGTGTCGGCCGGCAGGTAGTCCATTCGCAGAGAAATCACGCGCAGGGTGCCCGGTTCCAGTTCGGCTGGGCGGCTGCGCTTGTGCCCATGGGCGGACATCCACGCCATGTTGGCTTGGTAACCGTCAGCCAGCCATTGCTGCAGGCGTGTTTCGGCCAGACTGAGATCGATATCGGTAATACCGACCTGCTGGAAGCCAAGTTCGCGGCCCCAGAGCTTGATCTGTGCTGCTAATTCAGAGATATCCACAGAAGTCATGAGCTCGCTAGCAAGGGGCGCTATAATTGACGCCAATCAAACGCTGTGTAAACCAGAGCGTACATACAGGGTGCAAGTTATGACGAGCAGAGAGTTTCCGCAAATGTTGCACGATGCTGCTGGGGTGCGTGAGCTGGATCGGCGCGCCATTGAGCAGGGTGGCATTGCTGCCGAGACGCTGATGATCCGCGCCGGTGAGGCCGCGTTCCAGCGTTTGCAGCAGCATTGGCCGCAGTGCAAAGCACCGGCAGTGATTTGCGGCACCGGCAATAACGGCGGCGACGGCTACGTGGTGGCGCTGCTAGCACAAAGCGCTGGCTTGCAGCCGCAGGTGTACGCCACCGTGGCGATCGAGTTTTTGCGTGGTGAGGCGCGCACCATGGCCGAGCGTGCCGTGGCGGAAGGGGTGCAGGTAACGGTATTGGCCGATGTGCTGCCTGATCTGTCCGGTCATGACTTAATTGTTGATGCCATGCTTGGCACCGGTGTGTCTGGTGTGGTGCGCCCCGCTCTGGCGGCGTTAGTGCGCCATATTAATGGCAGCGGTCTGCCGGTGTTGGCAGTGGATATTCCTTCTGGCTTGAGTGCAGATAGTGGCGCTGAGCTAGGTGTGGCTGTGCGGGCCGATGTCACCACCACCTTTGTTGGTATGAAGCGCGGCTTGCTCACTGGTGCCGGCCCAGCGTTGTGCGGGCAGCTGTACTTTGAAGACTTAGCCATTCCCGAGGCGGTGCAGTTATCGCTAAGCGCAGACTGCCAGCGGGTACGTTTGAGCGAGCTTGGTGGCTTGCTGCCTAAGCGTCGTCGCGACTCGCATAAGGGCGATCATGGTCATGTGCTGATTGTCGGTGGCGATCATGGTTGTGCCGGTGCGGTGTTGCTAGCGGCAGAAGCAGCAGCGCGCAGTGGCGCGGGCTTAGTTAGCGTGGCCACTCGGCCGGCTCATGTCGGTGCGTTGGTGAGTCGACGACCCGAGTTAATGGCGCATGGTATTGATCACGCCGACGAGCTGGATGCCTTGCTCAAGCGCGCCACTGTTGTGGTGTGTGGTCCTGGCTTAGGGCAGGGCGCTTGGGGTTTCTCGCTGCTGACTAAAGTATTGGCCAGCGGCTTGCCCTTGGTGTTGGATGCGGATGGTTTGAATTTGCTGGTGCTGCATAAGTTGCAGTGCCCGCCACAGGCAGTGCTAACGCCGCACCCGGGCGAGGCGGCGCGCTTGCTTAATAGTGATGTGCAGTCGGTGCAAAGTGATCGCTTTGCGGCTGTACATGAGCTGTCGGATCGCTATCAGGCGACGGTGCTGTTGAAGGGGCCTGGCACCTTAATTACCGCTACTGATCAGCCTGCTGCATTAGTCGATGCGGGCAATCCGGGCATGGCCAGTGGCGGCATGGGCGATGTGTTGTCGGGAATTATTGGTGCGTTACTAGGTCAAGGCTTAAAGCCCTATGACGCCGCCCGCTTGGCGGCGCTGGTGCACGGCTTGGCTGCCGATCGTGCGGTGTTGCACCAGGGCGAGCGCGGCTTGTTAGCGACCGACTTGCTGCCCTATGTACGCCGACTGCTTAACGAAAAGGGATTGCTGGGTGAGTGAAGAAGTTATTCAGCTAGACGGCGAAGCCGCCACCGAAGCATTGGGGGCGGCGCTGGCCAAGCGAGTTAGTCAAGGTGTGGTCTGGCTGCAGGGCGATTTGGGGGCCGGCAAAACCACCTTGGCGCGCGGTTGGCTACGCGCGTTGGGTCATGTTGGCGCGGTGAAAAGCCCGACTTACACCATCGTCGAGCCATACCAGTTAGCGGGCCGTCCTGTTTACCATTTTGATCTGTACCGGCTGGCCGATGCAGAGGAGCTGGAGATGATCGGCGGGCGTGATTACTTCGACGATAACGCCTTGTCTCTGGTAGAGTGGCCACAGCGTGCCGAGGGCGCCCTGCCGTCGCCAGTGCTGCTAATTAACTTGGCCGTGAGCGCTAATGGCCGTACTGCAACATTGAAATTTACCGATTAAAAATAACACTGTCAGGGCAGCTATGATGAATCAGTTGGGCCGAGTATTAACCATCGTATTACTGTGTTTTTTCTGCAGTGCGGTGGCGGCGGTCCAACGCATCGATTCGGTACGTATGAGTCACTCTCCTGATGCCACCCGCCTCGTTTTCGATTTGCAAAAACGACTGGAATATAAGGTTATTAAGCTAGAGAACCCCATTCGTATCGTTGTCGACATGGCGAGCACAGATTTACAGTTTGATTTTGCTGGATTAAATCTGACACCAACCCCGATCAATCAAATTCGTACCGGCAAGCAGAGTGATAACTCGGCACGGGTAGTGTTTGAGCTTGAGCGTGCTCAGCGGTTACGCACCATGATAATGGAGCCTTCGGGGGAGGGTGGCTGGCGTTTGGTTGTTGATTTGTATGATGACTTGGATCCTGAAGCGCCAGTGATTGTTCAAGCCAAAAAAAACCTGCCTAAGTCACCACTGGGGCAAACACTGCCGGATGGCAGGCCCATGGTGATAGCGCTAGACCCAGGTCATGGCGGTCAGGATCCGGGCGCCATTGGCCCCAGCGGTACGCGCGAAAAAGATGTGGTGCTAGAGATTGCTAAGCGCCTTGCTAAGCACATTAACCAAGAGTCAGGTATGCGTGCGGTGTTGATCCGTACCGGTGACTACTATGTGCCGTTGGTGGATCGTCGTCGTATTGCCTCTGAGAAACATGGCGCTGATGTTTTTCTGTCGATCCATGCGGATGCCTTTACCGATCCACGTGCTCACGGGGCATCAATTTTTGCCCTTTCCACACACGGGTCCACTAGCGCTAAGGCCAGCTACCTAGCACGCATTGCCAACGACTCTGACCGTGTAGCAGGGGTGTTTTCTGAAGAGAGAAACAACGACTCGTTACTGGATGTTATTGCAGACTTGACCACCACTGGCGCTTTGACACAGAGCATGACTGCAGGGGGAATTATTCTTGAAGAGCTATCTCATGTTACCAAGTTGCATGGTAATCGACTCAAAGTAGAGCAAGCAGGCTTCGCCGTATTGAAAGAGCCAAAAATGATGTCGCTGTTGTTGGAAACAGGCTTTATTTCCAATCGTCAGGAAGAAAAAAAATTACGTAGTAGTGCCCACCAAGAGAAAATGGCACAGGCGGTGGTGCGTGGCTTGAATCGTTACTTTGAAATGCACCCGCAGCCAGAAACTTATTATGCGATACTGCGTAGGCGCGGCGGCTCATCGGCCAGCACCCATAGAATCAGCAGTGGCGAAACCTTGTCGTCGATCGCGCGTCGCTACCAAGTCACAGAGAACGCACTGCGCCAACATAACAACATTAGTGGCGATAAAATTCGCACCGGGCAAACACTGAAAATTCCCTCGAGCTAACTTTCGCCACTTTAGGGTCAGTGCTTTGGATGTCGTCGGTCACTTTTTTAGTAGCACGCGCAACACGGCTTTTCCCACCCCAGAATCTTAATAGTTTCGGAGTCAGCATTGTCCTTTATCCAACTTCTTGATCCTCGTCTCGCCAACCAAATCGCTGCTGGTGAAGTGGTTGAGCGGCCAGCCTCCGTATTAAAAGAGCTGCTGGAAAATGCGCTGGATGCCGGCGCAGATCAGGTGCAGGTGGATGTCGAGCAAGGGGGGGTCAAGTTAATCCGTGTGCGCGATAATGGCTTCGGTATTGCTGCGGAGGACTTGCCCTTAGCGCTGTCTCGGCATGCCACCAGCAAGATTCGCACGCTAGATGATTTGGAGGCGATTGGCTCACTGGGTTTTCGTGGTGAAGCCTTGGCGGCAATCAGCTCCGTATCACGTTTGGCACTGACCTCTAATGTCGCCGATAGCGTAGAAGGCTGGCAGGTATCAGTGGAAGGGCGTGATATGGCGGCGCAAGTGCAGCCCGCCTCTCATCCACAAGGCACCACCGTTGAGATGCGCGATTTATTTTTTAACACGCCTGCCCGGCGACGCTTTTTGCGCACTGAAAAAACTGAATTCAATCACTTGGAAGAAGTCTTTCGGCGTATCGCTTTAAGCGAGTTCAATACCGCCTTTCGCTTGATGCACAATCAAAAAGTGATACATCAGCTGCCCATAGCAAGCACTGAGGCGCAGCAGCGTCAGCGTGTTTCTAAGTTATGTGGCAGTGCCTTTATCGAGCAATCCATCAATGTAGATATTGAACATACCGGCCTGCGCTTGCATGGCTGGCTTGGCTCGCCAACGTTGTCGCGGGCACAGGCGGATCTGCAGTATTTTTTCGTTAATGGCCGAGTGATTCGTGATCGTGTGGTCAGCCATGCGGTGCGCCAAGCGTATAAGGATGTGCTCTACCACGGCCGCCATCCGGCCTATGTGTTGTTTCTTGAGTTGGACCCCGCTTATGTGGATGTGAACGTGCATCCAACCAAAAACGAAGTGCGCTTTCGCGAGCAGCGCATGGTGCATGATTTTCTTTATCGCACTTTGCACCGTGCTATTGCAGAAGTGCGCCCGGGCGATGATGCACAGACTGTGCATGGCGCTAGTGCGGAGCAACAGTTTGATCCACTGCAGCCCGTGCCGCAGCAGTCGGGCCTGTCGCTTGGCACGCCGCAGTCTGGTGCGGAGCAGGGGCAGCAGTGGTCAGGTTCGCTACAGTCACGCCCTGCCTGGCAGGGCGCTTCTGCTGGTAATGGCATGCAGCAAGCCGCCCGTTATGGCGACATGCTGAGCCCACGAGTGGCAGAAGGAGCGGGGCAGTTTCCTGCAACTATGCCGGCAGCAGATGACCAGATTGCGCCGCCCTTAGGTTTTGCCGTGGCGCAAGTGCATGGCATTTTTATTCTGGCGGAAAATGCCCAAGGCATGGTGATTGTTGATATGCATGCCGCCCATGAACGGATTACCTATGAGCGGTTAAAAGCATCGTGGGGCACAGACAAGGTGCGCAGTCAGCCCTTGTTGGTGCCGGTGTCGATGGCAGTCTCGAGTCGTGAAGCAGACTTTGCCGAGCAGTCCCCAGACGTGTTCGAACGATTAGGTTTTGTGATCGAGCAGGCCGGGCCGGAAACCTTAGTGGTGCGCGAAGTGCCGGCGTTAATGCGTGACGCTAACCACGAGGCGTTGGTGCGTGATGTGCTGTCCGACCTGCTCACCCATGGCAGCAGTAACCGTATCGAAGAGGTGTTGGATGAACTGCTTTCGACCATGGCTTGCCATGGCAGTGTGCGTGCTAACCGACGCTTAACTGTTGCTGAGATGAA
>Ga0209075_1001703_pt1 | contig 20443 bp, 16 predicted proteins | sample Stecom2011_FD_187523 | JGI IMG/M metagenome (GOLD analysis project Ga0209075, IMG submission 187523) | Agricultural soil microbial communities from Utah to study Nitrogen management - Steer compost 2011 (SPAdes) (version 2) | ecosystem: Environmental > Terrestrial > Soil > Agricultural land...
AACCCAAAAATTAAATTCATTATTTGGCCGGTACGGGTACCCTCCCGCAGCCCGGCTTTTGTTGTTTAAACAATTCAAAGGAATGGAGCAGCAGATTTCACCGCGCGCGGAGATTCATCCCGAAGCTGTTTTGGGAAAAAATGTAACAGTAGAAGCATTTGCAAAAATTGACAAGGATGTGATTATTGGCGACGGCACCTGGATAGGGGCCAATGCCACCATTTATCCCGGCGCCCGAATCGGCAGGGATTGCAAAATATTCCCGGGAGCGGTAATTGCCGCCATCCCCCAGGATTTAAAATTTAAAGGCGAATACAGCACCGTTGAAATTGGCAACAACACCACAGTACGTGAGTATGTGACCATCAACCGCGGTACGGCCTCCAAAGGCTTCACCAAGGTGGGCGACAACACCCTGCTGATGGCCTACACCCACCTGGGACACGATACCGAAGTCGGCAACAACTGTGTCATTGCCAACAGTGTGCAAATTGCCGGCGAAGTGGAGGTAGAAGATTGGGCGGTAATAGGCGGCTCGAGTGCCATTCACCAGTTTGTGCGCATTGGCGCCCACGCCATGGTTTCGGGCATGGCGGGTGTACTGACCGACGTAGCCCCCTATACCAAAGTCTTTGGTTTACCGGCAGCCTATATGGGCATCAACTACACCGGACTGAAACGACGGGATTACAGCCGCGAACAAATTGAGCGCATTCACGATGCCTATCGGGTTTTTTACCAGCGCGGCATGAATGCTTCCCAGGCGCTAGCCTATATGGCCGACTACCTGCCGGCCAGTGCCGAACGTGATCAAATCATGGATTTTATTAAGGCCTCTAAGCGTGGCGTAATTCGCAACAGCTTTAAAAAATCTGCTGTTACCGAGGAGAGTATGTAGGAAAAACACAGACAGCAGTTACCCAATAAAAAAACCGGAGGCCTGGGCCTCCGGTTTTTTTATTTTCAGTTATTCTCCGCTTAGAATATTCCAATGTAATAAGCATCGGCACCAGTCTGTATGGCCGCTCCCTGCGTAAAGGCATCGGGACTGTCTGAGTCCACATCAAAAACATACACGTAACCTTGCTGCCCTACCGGAGCCAGGGCCATGTAGAACTTCCCGTCTTCCACCACACTGTATTGGTACTGCTGCAACCAAAGTCCTTCGGGCACATTCAGTTCCACGGCAGTCTGCGCATACAAATCGACCCGCACCAGGGACCATACCGGATCGGCCAAGGCACCCGCTTCCAAATCAGCAACGGGCACATAGCCAATGCCGTTACCGGCATAAAACCAGCCGTTGGTTGTCACTTGCTTACCCAGCACTTCAGAGAGATTAAAGGCGTAGCTCTCGTCGTAAGCGCCCTCCTTTATACGCAGAATGAAACAATCGTAAGAAGCATCGGGCACCGAAAGCGCCTGGTAGATGTCGCCCCGCTCGTCGGCATGCGCCACCGGGGTGCGGTAGCCATTGGTTGCGCCCCTGGCACCATCGACCTGGGTGCTGATGAAGGAGGGATTGCTCATTTGCGGGTAATCCACCACCAAGGTTTCCACCCTGCTGTACGCTGCCGTTTCGTCCTCCCCGGTTTCGGGATTGTAACGCCGCTTGGCCAAGCCGTAATAGGCCTTACTACCCGATACCACCGGGGCATCAATGCGAAAGATGTACTGATTATACGCCAAATCCTCTTCCGACTGTGGCAAGGGGAGCACCTCGTTACCGGTCATGCCCATTCCCTCCAACTCCACCGAGACCAGGTGGGCCTTGACAGAAGTATGCGTATAGGCATCGTTCTCGTCGTAACCATGCTCGGTGGCTATGTGGTGCAATAGCGCGTGCTGCTCATTGACCTTGGTCCACCTGGGATGCGTGGTCCCTACGGCATGCTGCACGTTGGTCTCCTCTACCATTTGGTACTGTTGCGCACCTTTCACCGCATATTTAAAAACACGACCACCGCCGTAATCGAGGTTGTACAAAAAGCGGCCATCCTGCGAAGCATAGATGCGTGCCGTACGGGTAGAGGGCACCTCAAAGCCAAAGCCATTGAAACTGATACTGCCCGTCTCCAGCTCACTCACATTCTGCACATAGGTCTGCGAAGAACTGCCAGACCCCACGGCCAGGGCGACATGAAATATTTTTCCATCGGGCATAATGGCTTCGCTATTGGGATCGTCGTCTTTATCGCAAGCACTGAACACGACGCCCACTGAAAGCAGGGCGGTCCATAACACTGATTTTTGAAACATAATAATTGGTTTAAAGTAATGTATAAGTGATTTTTACATAAAAGGCTCTACCGGGCTTTTGCAGGGCCCAGTTGTCGAAAGCCTGTTGGTTAAAAATGTTTTTGGCATCGAGACTAAGCGCCAGGCGCTTGTCGCTCATTTGGTGGGTGATGCCCACATCCACCAGCGACTGGGTGGGCACCATGGCTTTATTGGCACCACCCAGACTGGCCCAATCGCGATAAAATTCGTGCACATAGGCCCAATTGGCCGACAAGGTGGTGCGACTGTGGCGCTGCAGTAAATCGTGCAGATGGTAATTCACCTGGGCGTTCATCGTAAAGAAGGGCTCATTACGCAGGCGGTCGCCATAATAAATGTACTGCGCCCCATGCTGGTCGTACCGCTTATTAAAGCGGGCATTAAAGCTGCTTACACCAACGACAGCACTCAGCTTGCGGTCGTAATCGTAGCCCAGTTCAGCATCAAAACCCTTGCTGAGCACCTCATCCTGGTTTTCAAAAGCAAAGGTCTCGGCATGTTGACTGGCAATGGCCTGACGAATCATATCGCGCGTTTCGCGATAAAAAAGATTGCCCTGCAAGTAGAGGCGGTGCGGTCCCCACGAAAAACGCCCCAGATAAAAGCCCAGGTTGGCATTCAAACTCCGTTCGGGTTTCAATTCGTAGGCGCTGTCGATGTTCTCCGCATCGTTCCCAAAAACCTCATTGTGCTCCGGCAGTCGCACCGCCTTCTCAGCCGAAGTCAGTACGGTAAGGCGGGGCATGAGTTTAAAGGAAAACGCGGCACCATAGCCCCCTTCCCGGTTCGCTTTACTGTAATGGAAGGAGCGAAGCACACCGCCTTCCCTTATTGGCTCCTCCAGAGCAATCTGCTGCTGGTATTGCTTATAGAACAAAGAGCTCAAAAAACGCCCTTCGGTCCCCCAGGAACTTTCGAGGGTCAGTCCGTACACGTCCTTATCGAGCCGCCTTACATCCTGAAACTGGCGCTCAGCCTGGGGACGCAGGGGATCGTCGGGCCGACGGGTAAAGTGACTGCGCAGAAAATTGAAACTGAGGCTGTGCTGCCGCCAAAAACGGTAGCGCACAGTACTGCGCAGCGAATAGCGCTCCTCGGGGGTTTCGGCCAGACTGGCTTGTCCACCCTCAGCACCCGATGCCCATTGGTCCCACTGCCCATCGCCATTTAGATCGACCCTGTTTCCCAGCCAATTGTAGATATAGGGCACCGTATCTATCGTATTGCGTGTGCGCTTCGAGTAGGTCGCGTACAGCGAGACATCCAATCCCTCAACAAACAAACCGTCCTTTTGATAGCTGAGCTTGCCCAGGGTGTTGTTCTGCTCACTGAAGCGATTCCCATACACCGTCTCCATTGTAGCCCCATGCTGCAACTGCTTATCGCCTGCAGACCGAACCAGTCCCACCAAAAACAAATCGGCCCAGTCCACCTCGCTGAAACCGGCATCCAGGGTAAGTCCCCCGGAACGGTAACGATCGTGAAAACGCTCCGCCTCTACATAGGTAATTTTACCATCGGAACCGGTCACATAAATCTTATCGCCCCAGACCTTATAGTTGTTGTCGGAGTAGTTGTAAAAACCGGAACCCCGCAGTACAAAGCCACTTTTATCGTGTCGGTAACTGCCGTTCAGGTTCCACTGATGGGTGTTGAAGGAACCAAAGCTGTAGGAGGTGGAGAGGCTGTTGCGGCCCTCCTTGCGCAGCACCACATTAATGGCACCCCCCAGGGCGTCGTCGCTCAGGTGCGCCGGCACCACTCCCTTGTACACTTCAACCCTTTCGATCATGGCAGGGGGAATGCTGCTGAGCGAGAAGGACGATCCGTAATTGGCCAGGGGCACCCCATCGATGAATACCCTTACCGCGTTGCCCGACATTCCGTTGATGTTGTAATCGACCCGCGAACCGAGTCCCCCACCCTGCCTTATGCGCACCCCGGCTGTACGGTCCAGCATTTCGTTGGCTTGCACACTTTGAAAAGCCACATCGCCCGTTTCCACAGCCGCCACCGAAAAACCCTGTGTTTCCAGACGGTTGCGCACAGATTGCCCACTGACCACCACCTCGTTGAGGGCATGCACCGAGCGATCGAGAACCACCTCGAGAGCGATGCGATCCTTGTCAACCGCCAGCTCCAAGTGCTTAGGGGCCGACTCCACAGAAGCAATTTCGAGGGTGTAGGACCCGTAAGGCAAAGCCTCCATAGTAAAAGCACCGTCGACATTGGTCACCGCATGGGCCTGCAATTCCTTTAACTGCACAATGGCGCTGATGGCAGGTTCACCATCGGCAAAGCGCACTTGTCCCACCAGGCGCCCTTGCGCTTGCGCCTGCATGATGTTGCAGCAAATAGTAAGGACCAGAAGTATAAAATAACTGCGCATAATATCTTTTGTTTCCGCTTTCGGCGATTGAACCGAAAAGCACGCAACAAAAGTAGCTGCGAGCACTTATCCTGGCAATCCCCTATTATTAGGGTTTTAAAAACCGCTGGGGACAGGCCTTTAAAATCAAAAACCCGAAGCGGAATCGCTCCGGGCCTTTATTTAAAAGGATTCTAAATAAGGAAGGTGAAAACTTCGTAGTGCAGGCCCTCGTTTTTCCCTATTCCTACCACCACTTATGGGGATGCCGCCTAAACGGCAGCCTTTCCGGCTTTGGCTGTTTCAATGAGTCCGATAAAGTCGTCGAACAGAAATTCGGTATCGGTGGGTCCGCTGGAAGCTTCGGGGTGAAACTGGGTGGAGAAAAAGGGCTTGTTCTTGTGACGGATGCCCTCATTGGTACCGTCGTTCAAATTCACAAACAATGGCTCCCAATCGCTTCCCAGCGAATCGGTATCCAACACAAAACCGTGGTTCTGACTGGTAATGTAGCAGGTGTCGGTGCCGACTTTTTGCACGGGGTGATTGTGGGCACGGTGACCGTATTTCAGCTTGTGGGTAGCCCCTCCGGCTGCGATGCCCATCAGCTGATTGCCCAGACATATGCCAAAGATGGGCTTGTCGCCCTGCAAAGCCTTACTGATTTGATCGATGGTGGACTGGTACACTGCAGGGTTGCCGGGACCGTTCGACAGCATGATGCCGTCGTAGTTCTCCTTGCTGAAATCGTGGTCCCAGGGCACCCTGATCACGGTGGTATCGCGACGCAGTAAGCAGCGCAAAATATTGTACTTGGCACCGGTGTCCACCAGCAAGATGCGGTGTTGGCCTTTACCGTACTCCACTTTTTCGGAGGTACATACCTGAGCAGCCAGATTGTCCTTGTCGGGATTGTAAAAATCCACATCCTGATTGTCCGCCACGATCTTACCCAGCAGCGGACCCTTGTCGCGCAACAACTTGGTTAGTGCGCGGGTGTCGATGCCAAAGATGCCGGGCACCTCTTCCTGCTTGAGCCAATCGGCCAGACTGTGCCCTGCATTCCAGTGACTGAATTCAAAAGAATAGTCAGACACCACCAGTCCGCTTACATGAATACGGTCCGACTCATAAAATTTCGGGATGCCGTTCTCCGTTTCTTTGGAAGGCACCCCGTAATTACCTATGAGCGGATAAGTGGCCACCAGTATCTGACCTTTGTAGGAGGGATCGGTGAGACTCTCCGGGTAGCCCGTCATGGCGGTATTAAAGACCACCTCTCCGGCTATGGATTTGTGACTCCCGAAGGATTTTCCGCTGAAGACGCTGCCGTCTTCCAAAACAAGTTTGATTTCTTTCGCTTCTGCCATACAGCAATCAGGTTTATCAGGAATTAGTGCACTTGTGTCGGCTGCAAAGTTACGAAATACGCTGCACTTATAAAGTACCGAAAATCAAAAATGCATAATTATTCTCCTAAAAAATCAAAACAGCCCGATAGTCGCATAATTATACCGCAATGTTCGAAAAACACAAAAGCCGGTCTTCCTTAAGAAAACCGGCTTAAAAAACAAGGCTCCATTCGATCAACTCCGCTTAGAAAGCGGCGTATAACTCTTTTCTTCGACCACACTCTTGTAGGCGGGACGAATGATGCGGGCGCTGGAGGAAGTCACCTCCTCAATGCGGTGAGCCGCCCAGCCAGGCACCCGGGCAATGGCAAAAATCGGCGTATACAGTTCCTCCGGAATACCCAGGCACTGATAAATGAATCCCGAATAAAAATCCACGTTGGCGGTGATCACCTTACTGTTGCTGCCCTTGTAACGGTAAAAGGCCTTGGGCGCCAGCTTTTCGATGGATTCGTACAGGTTGTACTCGTCCTCCCTGCCGGCCTGCTTGGCCAACTCCCTGGCCTGCTCCTTTAAAAGCACGCAACGCGGATCAGAAAGGGTGTAGATGGCGTGACCAATACCGTAAATTTTTCCGGTACCATCAAAGGCATTCTTATTTAAAATCCGGTTCAGGTAATCGTCCACCTCGTTTTCGTCGTCCCAGTTCTTCACATTCTCCTTGATGTTGTCCATCATGCGAATCACCTTGATGTTGGCGCCTCCGTGCAATCCCCCCTTCAGAGAACCCAGGGCGGCTGCAATGGCCGAGTAAGTATCGGTTTGTGCCGAGCTGACCACCCGCGTGGTAAAAGAAGAGTTGTTTCCCCCGCCGTGCTCTGCATGCAAGACCAGGGCCAGATCAAGGAGGTCGGCCTGTAGCTTGGTATAGCCGTTACTTCCCTTAAGCATGTAGAGGAAGTTCTCGGCCAGACTCAATCCGGGTTTGGGGTGACGAATAATGAGCGACTTGCGCTGGAAAGAGTGCCGCATCCCAAAGTAGGCGTAAGCCACAATCACCGGGAAGCGGGCTATGAGACTGATCGACTGTCGTATGAGGTTTTCGGGACTGTAATCTTCCGCCTTGTCGTCGTTGGTATACAAACCCAGTACGGTACGCGCCAGCATATTCATAATGCACTTGCCCCGCAAGGAGAGAATGAGGTTCTTGGAAAGGGAGAAGTCGAGTTCCTGCTCGACTTTAATCATGTCGGTGAAGCTTTTCAGCTCCTCTTTATTGGGCAGTTTTCCCGACAGCAGCAGATAGGCCACTTCTTCAAAACCGTGGCGACCGTCGCTCTGAAAACCGTGCACCAGGTCCTTTACCTCGTAGCCCCGGTAGTACAACTCTCCGTGCTTGGGAATGGACACCCCATTGACATCCCTCGAATAACCCACTACGTTACCAATGTTGGTGAGTCCCACCAACACGCCCGAAAAGTCGGCATTGCGCAAACCGCGCTTTACATTGTATTGATTGAACAGTTCTTTATTGATTTCGCAGGACTGCACCGATGCTTTTGCAAGTTCTTCAAGTAAGGCCATAAACGCTTGTTGTTATTAGGATATTAAATTTTGGATCGCGGTATTCACGGTTTCGAAATCAAAGGAAGCCTGCACTGCTTCCATTTTTGCTTTGATCTCTTCGTTACACAAATTACCGATGCTGCCGGCATGGCTGTGCTTAATCTGCTCAGGTACCTCAAAGTCCCCCTTTTCAATTTCCTGTCCCACCTCACGGTAAGCATCCCTAAAGGGCAGTCCCTCCAGCACGCGGCGATTGACCTCCTCTACACTAAAGGCAAAACGATAGAGGGGATCCTTCATCAAGTCCCTTTTCACCTCCATATGGGCCACGGCAAAGGTGGTCAGTTCCAGACAACTTTGCAGCTCGTCGAAAGCAGGCAGAAAAACCTCCTTAATGAGTTGCAGGTCGCGGAAATAGCCCGAAGGCAAATTGGCGGTAATCATCATAATTTGCTGCGGCAGGGCCTGCAACTTATTGCACTTGGCACGGATGAGTTCAAACACATCGGGATTTTTCTTGTGCGGCATTATGCTCGAACCGGTGGTCAGTTCGGCCGGCAAGCCTATGAAGCCGAAGTTCTGACTCATATATAGGCAGGCGTCCATGGCCAGTTTACCCACGGTTGCGGCAACTGAAGCCATGGCCATGGCCACACTGCGCTCCATTTTGCCCCGCCCCATTTGGGCATACACCACATTGTAGCTCAAGTCCTCAAAACCCAGCAAACGGGTAGTCAGCTCGCGATCGAGCGGAAAACTGCTGCCGTAACCGGCTGCTGCTCCCAGGGGATTCTGATTTACAATGCGCCAGGCGGCCAGCAGCAGATGCATATCGTCGACCAGGCTCTCGGCATAGGCACCAAACCAAAGTCCGAAAGAAGAAGGCATGGCCACCTGAAGGTGGGTATAGCCGGGCAACAAGTCGTCTTTATGGGCATCACTGCGCTGCTGCAGCACCTCAAAAAGCTCGCTGATTCCCCCGTTCAGCTGCATCAGTCGGTTACGGGTGTACAACTTTAAGTCGAGCAACACCTGATCGTTGCGCGAGCGGCCACTGTGCACCTTCTTACCCACATCGCCCAAGGCCTGGGTCAGCAACAGCTCCACCTGGGAGTGCACATCTTCTATCCCTTCTTCAATCACAAAACCCTGCTCCTGTGTCTGCCGGTACAGCACCTTAAGCTGCGGCAGTAAAAGCGCCAATTCCTCACGCTCAAGCAATCCCACCTTCTCCAACATAATGATGTGGGCCATGGTGCCCATTATGTCAAAGGGTGCTAATTCCACATCCAGTTCGCGATCGCGCCCCACGGTAAAATCTTCGATCTTTTTATTTACGGCAATGCCTTTATCCCAAAGCTTCATATCTTTCTTTTTACTTCAATTAAAAAACCAAACCATCCAAAAGACGGATGTAGGTGTTGATGCCATCGCGGATTTCGCTCAGGTAAATGTACTCATCGGCTGTATGTGAGCGGGCCGAATCGCCGGGACCCATCTTCAGGGTTTCAAAGGGCAGGGTGGCCTGGTCGGAGGTGGTGGGCGACCCAAAGGTCTGCAAGCCCAGATCCTCACCCCTGCGCACCAGGGGGTGCTCACGGGATATGGAAGACGAGTTCAAACGAAAACTGCGGGCCTTGAGCTTGCAGGGAACCTGGGCCTGCAAAAGCTCAAATACTTCCTGATTGCTGTAGCACTCATTAACGCGGACATCGACCATAAAGCTCAGCTTATCGGGCACCACATTGTGCTGCGAGCCGGCCTGTATGCCGGTGACCGTCATCTTAACCGGGCCCAGAAAAGGGGAGACTTTCTCAAATCGATAATCGCGAAAAAACTTCAAAACCGGCAGGGCCTCCATAATGGCGTTAACCCCCTCGTTGCGCGCGGCGTGGCCCGACTTTCCGGCGACTTCTCCATCAATCACCAGCAAGCCTTTTTCGGCTACCGCCATTTGCATTTGTGTGGGTTCACCCACAATGCCTAAGGACAAGGGGCCCAGCTCGTCGAGCAAAGAGGCCACATTGTTGGGCCCCGAAATTTCTTCTTCGGCCGTGGCGGCAAAAATCAGGTTGTAGGCCTGGGGGCGCTGCGACAGATAGCGGAAAGCGGCCAACAAGGCCACCAAGGGGCCACCGGCATCGTTACTGCCCAGGCCGCTGAGGCGATCGCCTTCTACCACCGGCGTAAAGGGGTCTTTCTGCCACTGCGCCGAAGCCTTTACGGTGTCGATGTGCGAATTGAGTAAAATGGTGGGACGAGAAGCATCGTAGTCGGGTGCCACCACCCAACAATTGTTCATCTTTCGCCCGGGCTGCAGTCCCATCTCCTTCAAACGCAATTCCATCAAATCCGCAGCACGTTTCTCCTCCCTGCTGAGTGAGGGAATGGAAATGAGCATTTTGAGCAGTTCTACAGATTCATTAAACAATTCGTCGATCACCACCATATCTCATCCTTTTTTACTGAGTTCGGAAAACCCTACAAACGGAGCAAAGTTCCGGATGGACCGCCATCCGAAAGTCCCGCTACATTACTGATGCGTACCCGGCTAACGCCCTGTTCCAGGGCCGCAAAACAATTATCGAGCTTGGGCACCATCCCATCGGCCACCACACCCTCGGCCTTCAATTGCTGGTAGTAGGCTGGTTGTATTTCCTTTATAAGTGAAGAAGGATCCTGCACATCGGTCAACACCCCCGGTAATTCAAAGCAATACACCAAAGTTACTTCATAAAATGAAGACAGCGCAACAGCCGTGGCTGAGGCCATGGTATCGGCATTGGTATTGAGCAGCTGGCCCGCCCCGTCGTGGGTCAGCGGTGCTATTACCGGCAGGGCCCCTGCCTGCAAAAGCGCATGCAATCCGGCTCCGTCAACCTGCTCAATATCCCCTACAAAACCATAGTCCACAGCTCCCTTGGCCCGACGTTTGGAACGAATGATGTTCATGTCCGCACCGGTCATCCCCAAGGCATTAACCCCTCTGGCCTGTAAGCCCGCTACAATGTTCTTGTTTACCAGTCCCCCATACACCATAGTCACCACCTGCAACATTTCGGCATCGGTTACCCTGCGTCCTTCTACCATTTGGGTTTCCACGCCCAATCGGGCAGCCATGGCGGTGGCCGACCGGCCCCCGCCGTGTACCAACAGGCGTGGCCCTTTCATGACGGCAAAATCATTCAGCAGGCGCGCCAGTGTTTCGGCTTCCTCCACCACTTTGCCACCAACTTTTACCAGGGTGAGTGTTTGTTTCTTCGTCATCAACTGCTTCCTTACTTCGTTTCTAAAAATCTTCTTCTTCGGCAATGCTTTGCAGCATGCGCTTAAGCACCACCTGCATCGAGACCACCCGGTTGGCTGCTTCGGGGATAACTATGGAGGCCTCGCTGTCGATGACTGCGTCGCTCACAATCATGTTGCGCCTAACCGGCAGGCAGTGCATAAAGCGGGCCTTATTGGTCAGCGCCATCTTGGCCTCATCTACGGTCCACGAACGATCTCTGCTCAATATTTGGCCGTAGGAATTATAGCTGGCCCAGTTTTTGGCATAGATGAAATCGGCGCCCGCAAAGGCCTTCTTTTGATCGGCCTCGTAATGTACCCCGTCCATAAACTCCGGCGCCAGTTCGTAGCCGGCAGGATGGGTCACAGTCAGATCCACATCGGCCAGCTTCATCCATTCCACAAAGGAATTGGGCACAGCCTGCGGCAAGGCCCGGGGATGAGGGGCCCAGGTCAAGACCACCTTGGGGCGCTCCACTTGCTTGTACTCCTCAATGGTAAGGAGGTCGGCAAAACTCTGCAGGGGGTGACGGGTGGCCGATTCGAGACTGATGACAGGGACGCCGCTGTACTCAATAAACTGATTGAGTATGGGCTCGCTGTAATCGTCCTCCCGCTTCTCAAAGCGCGCAAAAGAACGTACGCCAATGATGTCGCAATACTGCCCCATCACCGGAACCGCCTCACGCAGGTGCTCCGGCTTATCTCCGTCCATAATCACACCAAATTCGGTCTCCAATTGCCAGCCGTCCTTGTTCACATCCAGCACAATCACATTCATCCCCAAATTAAAAGCCGCACGCTGCGAACTCAAACGGGTACGGAGACTGGAATTAAAGAAAAGAAGGAGCAGGGTTTTATTACGACCCAGGGCCTGATCGGCGTAGGGATTGCTTTTCACGGCTTTGGCTTCTTCCAGGGCGGCCTTAAGACTGCCCAAATCGGAAGGATATAAAAATCGTCTCATACTTAATTTGTTTAATGTTGTTAGGACTGCAGCTTACAAGGGCCAGGGGTTTAGGGGCGGCTCTTTCCGTCGCTTTCGACCAACCACTTGTAGCTGGTCAATTCGGGCAAAGCCATAGGTCCCCGGGCATGCAACTTCTGGGTACTGATGCCGATCTCGGCGCCCATGCCAAACTGCGCCCCGTCGGTAAAGGCCGTAGAGGTGTTGGCGTAAACAGCCGCTGCATCCACTTCCTTAAAAAACCGCGCCTTATTGGTGGTGCTGGTCGTGAGAATGGCCTCACTGTGGCGGGTACTGTAGGCGGCAATGTGGGCCAGGGCCTCATCCATATTGGCCACCGTCCGTACCGACAGCACATAGGCCAGGTGCTCCTTGCCCCAGGACTGTTCGGTGGCTGCCTGCAGCAGCTCCCCGGGGTAACTGCCCCGAAGTACCGCCAACGCGGCCTCATCGGCTTGCAACAGCACCTGCTTCTGCACCAGGGGCGCTGCCAATTCGGGCAAATCTTTCAAGCGGTCCCGGTGCACCAGCAAGCACTCCAAGGCATTGCATACACTCACCCGGCGTGTTTTGGCATTAAAGACAATGGTCTTGCCCATTTCCAGGTCGGCCGTCTCATCAAAATAGGTATGCACCACCCCGGCACCGGTCTCAATCACCGGCACGCGGGAGTTTTCACGCACCGAGCTGATCAGTCCCTGCGATCCCCTTGGAATCAAAACATCTACCAGTCCCACCGCATTCATCAACTCCGCAGCAGCCGAGCGATCGGCAGGCAAGAGCTGCATAACTTCCCGGGATATACCGTTGTCGCGCAAGACCTCCCCAATAAGCTGTGCAATGGCCTGATTGGAATACCAGGCATCCTGTCCCCCCTTCAGCACGGCTACGTTGCCACTTCGAAAACAAAGGGCAAAGACATCGAAGGTTACATTGGGGCGTGCCTCATAAATAACACCAACCACCCCCAGTGCCACCCGTACCTTCTGCAGTTGCAATCCGTTGTCCTGCTTCCGTGCTTCGAGCACCTGTCCCAGGGGACTCTCCATACGGGCCACAGCACGCAGGTCGCCGGCGATGGTGCGAATACGATCTTCGCTGAGCAGCAGCCGGTCGTAACGCGGATCGCTCTGCGGCATACGCTCCAGATCCTTGGTATTGGCCTCCAACAAAGGAGCAATGTTGGCTTCTGCCCGGTCGGCCAAATCCATGAGGACTTTGACATTCAGGGCTTCATCTACCTGTACCATGGCCGCCGTGGCGGCCCGTGCTTGTTCTATTTGTTCTCTGCAGGTCATAAGTCAATAACGCTTTTGTTTGAGTACGCTCCCTCAGTGAAATAAAACCAGATAATCGTAGTGTACCAAGGGCTTGTACTTGGTGTCGAGCCGATGCTCTTCGGCTCTTTTTCTGTCGTATTGGGCCTTGCCGATACCTATCAACTGCCCCTTTTCATCCACAATCCGCAACAAATCGCCCTTTTTAAACTCGCCCTTAAATGCAGTGACACCGGCCAAAAGGAGACTGGTGGCGCGAGGCGAAAAAAGAGCGGTACGGGCTCCTGCATTGATGCTCACCTCAGCATGGGCAAAGCCGGCCGACGAGGCCATCCACTTCTTAACAGCAGGGCGCGGTTCCCCCGGCACGAAAAGGGTGTGCGGCACCTTGTTCCTGCCCAGGGCCAGGTCGGTGATGATCTTGCTGCGCGTACCATTGGCTATATACACCGCAATGCCGGCTGCCGCCGTATTGCGGGCCACACGGCCCTTGGTGAGCATGCCGCCCCGCCCAAAATTACTCTTCTGCGTGGTGACGTAGGCCGACAAGTCGCCACTGTCGGCATCAATGCGTTCGAGCAGCACAGCGCCGGGGTCTGTGGGGGGACCGGTATACACGCCGTCCACATTGCTTAAAATAAACAAGGCCTCGGTATTCATCATTCCCGCCACCAGTCCCGCCAACTCATCGTTGTCGGTAAACATCAGTGCAGTAACCGACACCGCATCGTTCTCATTGATGATGGGCACAATGTCGTTGTCGAGCAGGACCGAAAGACAGTTCTTCATGTTCAAATAATGCTCCCGGGTGCTGAAGTCCTGCTTGGTCACCAATACCTGGGCACAAGTCATCCCATGCGCCTCAAACAAAGCCGAGTAAGTCGTCAAAAGCTTAACCTGGCCCACCGACGACAAAAGCTGCCGCTCCGATACCGGGTCTTTGGGACAGGGCGCACTGACCATACTGCGACCGGATGCCACCGCCCCGGAGGACACCAGAATAACCTTAACCCCAGCCCGATGCAACTCGGCCAATTCGGACGTAATGTGTGCCATACGCTCCCGATCGAGTCCCCCGTCGGCACGAGTCAACACATTAGATCCTATTTTTATGGTCAGGGAGTCCAGGGGCGTCTTGTTTATGCTTGTCATCTATGCTTGCTCCATTTTTTTACAGGCAGCCAACAGGCCCTGAATCACGGCGGGACTGAAACCCTGTTGTTCCATTTCATGGAGACCACGAATGGTTACTCCGCCGGGAGTGGCCACCTTGTCGATCTCCGTTTCGGGGTGGCTTCCTGCCTGCTCCAGCAACAGCGCTGCGCCCTTCACCGTTTGGGCCACCAATTGCTGGGCCTGGTCCGACTTAAAGCCCAGTTCCACACCACCCGTCATAGCGGCCCGGATATAGCGCAGCGCATAAGCGATGCCACAGGAGGTCAGCGCGGTAGCTGCAGCCAGCTGCGCCTCCGGCAACAAAAGCGCCTGTCCCACCTGCCCAAACAGGTCCTGAATTACGGCTTCCTGGTGGGGACTGGCATTGAGCGAGGCGTAGCAGGTCATGGATTGCCCTACGGCTACTGCCGTATTGGGCATGGCCCGAAACAGTGGGAAACGTCCTCCACTAAGGGCTTGCAGGCGCTCCAGACCAAAGCCTGTCGCCAGGGAGACCAAGAGGGCACCGGGTGCCAGTTCCGGCAAAATTTCAGCCAGCACCTCCTCCAATTGATAGGGCTTAACCACCAAAAGGACCACTGTGGCCTTACGTACGGCAGCGCAATTGTCGCTGCCGGTCTGCACCCCACGCGCAGCCAGGGCCGACAGCTTGTCGGCTTGCCTGCGGGTAACCCAGAGACTGGAAGGCTCTGCCCAGCCCGAGTTCAACAATCCTTCGGCTATGGCAGCGCCCAAATGGCCGCCGCCTATTATGGCTGTCTTATCCACTTTCATACTAAAACGATTATTTGGCTATCGAAAACGCCAGTCTAAAAAAGCGAAAAAAATCGGGCAATAGCAAGGTCAACGAGCGCTTTTTGCCGGCACTTCCACGTGCCCCCAGTTCTCACCTTTGCGAATGCGATGCAGTTGCATTTCGCTTACGCCAAATTGCTTGGCAATGATCCGCAACTTGGTCTTCCGATCCGGATCGAGCAATTTCTTTTTCAAACGCATGACTTGCGTGGCGTTGAGCTTGGGGCCGGCCTCGGGACAGCGCCCCTTGGCCTTGCGGCGACTCTCCAAAACCAGGGGATTGTTTTGCTGATGCGCGAGCATTTCCTTACGGGTGGCCCATTTAAGGTTGGCTACATAGTTATTGCCCTTGTTGTAATCGAGATGAATCACAAAAGTCTCCTCCTCCGTACGCTGTAAAAAGCACTCGGCCACCAATTTGTGGACGTAATAGGTGGTGGACTTGCCAAAAGGGCGCAGGGGCAGTGTTTTGTAGCCTTTGAGACAGCCGCCCTTCACGGGCTGGCCTTCCTCGATTCGTGTGGTATAACTGACCACGCGACCATAGTTGCTTACGGCATAGCGCTTTCGAAGCGCTCCGTTCGGAAAATCAATTTCCTTCCATTCTTCATTCCAATGCGATTGAATCATAATTAAGGGTAGGTAGGTAAAACAATAAATTAAGGGGTAAAGAGAACAGCCTTAAGACTGTCGATAAAATATTGCGCCTGTTCGCGCTGCAGAATCAACGGGGGTAAAAGCCGTATCACCTGCGTGCCCGACACGCCGGTAAATATATGGTACTTGTCGCGCAGGACCTGGCGCAACGGCGCCACCTCCTGAGTAAATTCCAAACCAATCATGAGGCCTCGTCCACGCACTTCACGGATTCCCGGAATGGCCTTTAAAGCATCCAGCAAAAACTGCCCCACCTCCCGGGCATTTTTCACCAGCTCTTCCTGCTCCATGACTTCGAGTACAGCCAGTGAAGCGGCACAGGCCAGGTAGTTGCCGCCAAAGGTGGTTCCAAGCATACCATGCGTAGCCTTAAAAGCGGGGGCAATCAGCAAGCCACCAACCGGAAAACCATTGCCCATGCCTTTGGCGGTGGTAATCAGGTCGGGACGAATGCCGGCACTTTCAAAAGCGAAGAAGGAACCGGAGCGACCGTAGCCCGACTGTATTTCGTCGAGAATGAGTACTGCTTCTGCCTTTTGACAAGCCGTTTGCAGGCCTTGCAAAAAGCCGACCTCTGGTTCAAAAATACCGGCAATGCCCTGTATGCCTTCAATAATAAGGGCACACACATCGCCTTTAGCCAATTCCGTTTCTACAGCAGCCAAGTCGTTCAGCGGCAGGAAGCTGACCTGCATACCCTTATTCACTCCGGCCTGAATCTTAGGATTGTCGGTCATGGCCACCGCAGCAGAGGTGCGCCCATGAAAGGCTTTTTTGAAAGCCAGTACGCGACTTTTCCCGGTATGAAAGGAGGCCAGCTTGATGGCGTTCTCATTGGCCTCTGCGCCAGAATTACACAAAAACAGCCGATAATCTTCCAGTCCGCATACCTGCCCCAATTTCCGCGCCAGCTCCTGCTGCAGCGGGTTTTGTACCGAGTTGGAATAAAATCCGATGCCTTGCACCTGCTCTGTAATTCGTCGGATGTAATGGGGGTGACTGTGGCCTATACTGATCACGGCGTGGCCGCCATACAAATCGAGGTAACGGGTTCCCTTGTCGTCCCACACATAACAGCCTTCGGCTTTTACGGGGGTAACAGGCATCAGGGGGTAAACATCAAATAATTCCATAATACGGGTTTTATAACGGGGGGACTAAAAAGCGGAGGGTTTCATGTAAAGCCCACAGCCTTCTTCGAGTCCGAACATCAGGTTCATATTTTGCACGGCCTGACCGGAGGCACCCTTGGTCAGGTTGTCGATAATACTGGTAATGTGCAGCTTGCCGTTGTACTTACCCAGGTGCAGCAGGCATTTATTGGTGTTTACCACCTGCTTCAGATCAATGGGTGCCTTGCTGCGAAAGGTAAAGGGTGCGTCGGCATAATAGGCGTCGTAAGCAGCTTCGGCTTCTTCGAGACTCCAGTCGCAATCGAGATAAACCGAGGCCAGGATGCCCCGGGCAAAATCGCCGCGCAGGGGCACAAAGTTGATCGCAGCCTCAAAATCGGGCTGGAGTTGTTTCAGCGACTGACCAATTTCGCCCAGGTGCTGATGCGTAAAACTCTTGTACACCGAAATGTTGCTGTTGCGCCAACTGAAATGGGTGGTGCCCGAGGGGGCCTGACCGGCTCCGGTGGAGCCGGTGATGGCGTGAATGTGCACCTCCTTTAAGCGACCGGCAGCTGCCAGGGGCAGCAGGGCCAACTGGATGGCGGTGGCAAAACAACCGGGGTTGGCCAGGTGCTGTGCCGCCTTAATTTCAGCACGCTGCATCTCGGGCAGACCATAAACAAAATCATTGCCCGGGGCTTCCAGGCGATAGTCGTTGCTCAAATCAATGATTTTGACATGGGCGGGAATATCAGAGGCCTCCACAAAGGAGGCGGATTTCCCGTGGCCCATACACAAAAACACCACATCAACTGCTGCAAAATCCGGTGCCGCAGCAAAAACCAAATCGGTATCGCCCACCAGGTCGCGGTGCACTTCGTGTACCGGCAGACCGGCCTGACTTCCGCTCAGGGCCCAAACGATTTCGGCCTGCGGATGCCCCAGCAATATGCGTATCAATTCTCCCGCGGTATAACCCGCTGCTCCTGCTATCCCTACTTTTACCATAAGTTAAATCTCGAGCTGTCCCTTATTGACGTTGTTAAAAATCTTGAGTGAATTGGAAATGATTTTGGTAAAGCCTTTCACATCGTCGCCGTTCCAGGCCTTGTTGACTTCGCCGTACTCCCCAAAATCGCTCTTCATCAAATCGTGGGGGGTAGCTACCCCGGCCAGTTGAAAATGATGGGGGAAGAGGTCGATGAACACCTTTCCGCTCACATTCTGCTGGGTACTCTCCAAAAAGGCTTCGATGTCGCGCAGGGTCGGCTCCAGATACATGGCCTCATGCAACATCATGCCGTACCAGTTGGCGATTTGCTCCTTCCAGTACATCTGCCATTTGGTCAGGGTATGCTTTTCCAGCAGGTGGTGTGCCTTCAGGATCAACAACGGGGCGGCGGCCTCAAAACCTACACGGCCCTTAATGCCGATGATGGTGTCGCCCACGTGTATGTCGCGCCCTATGGCATAGGCCGAACCCACGGCCTCTACAGCACGGATGGCATCCACCCGGTCGGCATAAGTCTTCCCATTTACGGTGGTCAATTCGCCTTTTTCAAAAACCAGCTCCAAACGTTCGCTGCCTTCCTTGAGGGGCTGAGAGGGATAGGCCGAGGCAGGCAGGGCCTGATCGCTGGTAAGGGTTTCCTTTCCGCCGATGCTGGTTCCCCACAAACCCTTGTTGATCGAATAGGCCATTTTGGTCCAGTCCCGCTCTACGCCGGCTGCCTTCAGGTAATTGATTTCGGCCTCGCGGGTGAGCACCTGATCGCGGATGGGGGTTAAAATCTCTATCTCGGGGGCCAGAATCTGAAAGGTCAGATCGAAGCGCACCTGGTCGTTGCCGGCTCCGGTACTGCCATGAGCGATGTACTTGGCACCGACCTCACGGGCGTATTTTACTATGGCCAGGGCCTGAAAAATGCGCTCGCTCGATACCGAAAGCGGATAGGTATTGTTCTTGAGCACATTGCCAAATACCATGTAGCGAATACACTTCTGGTAATAAGTCGCGGTAACATCCAGGGTGATGTGCTTGCTTACGCCCAGGGCGTAAGCCTTCTCTTCGATGTCCCTGAGTTCTTCTTCCGAAAAGCCGCCGGTATTGGCAATGGCCGAATACACATCCAGATTCTTTTCGTTGGCCAGGTACTTTACACAATAAGAGGTGTCGAGTCCCCCGCTGTAGGCAATGACTACTTTTTCTTTCATTTTGAAGTTATTTTTCAATTCTCTAATGGGTTCCTAAAAATCTGCGCCTATAAAAACAAGAAAGCAAAGAGCCGCTGAAATACATTTTTCCCTTCTCCCTTGCCGCCCCCCTCTTTCTTGGGATTACGCAAAAACACAAAACGCTTAAAACGCAACCAACGCTCGTACACCTTGAGGTTTTTCTGAGGTTCGGCAGCTGCGGGCTGCTTTTTCTCCTCCTTGGCCGGATCGTACAACATACCGGTACACAGGCAGTGCTTGCGGTTGGTGCGCAACAATATGTCGTAATTAACGCAACTCTGACAGCCCTTCCAGAACTGCTCATCGTCGGTCAGCTCCGAAAAGGTCACGGGCTTATAGCCCAGTTCGGAGTTGATCTTCATAACCGCCAGTCCGGTGGTAAGTCCGAAAATCTTTGCCTGCGGATAGCGTTCGCGCGACAACTCAAAAGCCTTGCGCTTAATGTCGCGCGCCAGTCCCCGCCCCCTAAAGGCATCGGCCACAATGAGACCCGAGTTGGCCACAAACTTGTCGTGCCCCCAGGACTCGATGTAGCAAAAGCCGGCAAATTCATCACCCGCCAGGGCGATGATGGCCTTGCGCTCGGTAATCTTTAATTTGACGTAATCGGGATTCCGCTTGGCGATACCGGTGCCCCGGACCTTGGCAGCATCTGCAATGGTTTGCAGTATGACGTCCACATAAGGAAGATGCGCTTCCGATGCTATATGTATGGTAATTTCCTTCTCCATTTCCCTGACTCTCTTTCCTGGTTCTTTCCTAATGGTTTACAAAGACGCTTAAAGCTTGGTCGCTGCCACTTTATCCCTTATGCCCGGAATAAACAGGGACAGGGCAGCGATGACTTCACTGCGTGCCACACTTTCGCGGGCAATTAAAAGAATGGTATCGTCTCCGGCGATGCTGCCCAGCACTTCAAAGGGGCTGTGGCTGTCGATGACCGAGGCTATGCCGTTGGCAAAACCGGGTCGGGTTTTGATCACGGCCATATTGCCCGAAAACTCCATGGACAAAATACCACTCAGGGGAAAATCGCCGTAACCCACATCTGCGTCGTCGGGACCGCCATCGTTCTCGGGCATGACATATACATATCCGCCCTCATGATCGGGCTGCTTGGCCACCTTCAAGGCTTTCAGGTCGCGCGATAGCGTAGCCTGAGTCGTTTTAAAACCGGCCTTGTCCAAAAGGCCCAACAACTCTTCCTGACTGCCCACCCGATTGTTTTCGATCAGCTGGATGATGGTATTGATTCTTTGCGTCTTTATCTTCATTTTGAAGATGGATTTTAATGGTACATTCCCGCTGTGCACGACCTTCCACTTGGCCGAATAATTATACAAGGAAACTGCAAAATTATACAAATA
>Ga0209075_1001704_pt1 | contig 20434 bp, 19 predicted proteins | sample Stecom2011_FD_187523 | JGI IMG/M metagenome (GOLD analysis project Ga0209075, IMG submission 187523) | Agricultural soil microbial communities from Utah to study Nitrogen management - Steer compost 2011 (SPAdes) (version 2) | ecosystem: Environmental > Terrestrial > Soil > Agricultural land...
GACTCAACCAATATCTCTAACGACGCCATCGAAATGGTGCGCAGTTTTATTGATCAAGAGTTTGGTGCCAAGTATTTGCCAGAAAAGCCAATTTTTTATAGCAGCAAGCAAGGCGCACAAGAGGCGCACGAAGCGATTCGTCCTTCTGATGTAAACACCCAAACCTCACAGCTCAAAGGCATGGAACGCGACTCTGAGCGCCTGTATGAGTTGATTTGGCGTCAGTTTGTTGCCTGCCAAATGCCTGCAGCCGAATATATGGCCACCACTTTGACCGTGGAAGCGGATCGTTTTGAGTTGCGTGCCCGTGGTCGTATCTTGAAGTTTGACGGTTACACCCGTGTGCAACCGCAGCAAGGTAAGGGCGGTGAAGATGCAGTGCTGCCGGATCTGCATAAAGGCGATGAATTAAATCTAGTGAAATTGGATCCTTCGCAGCACTTTACTAAGCCGCCAGCGCGTTACAGCGAAGCCAGTTTAGTTAAAGAGTTGGAGAAGCAAGGTATTGGTCGCCCTTCAACCTATGCGGCGATTATTTCTACCATTCAAGACCGAGGCTATGTGGCGCTACAAAATCGTCGCTTCTATGCCGAGAAAATGGGCGACATTGTCACTGAGCGTCTTGGTGAAAGCTTTGCTAATCTGATGGATTATGGCTTTACTGCGCAGATGGAAGAGCGTTTAGATAGTGTTGCCCATGGCGAGTTGCAGTGGAAACAGTTGCTCGATGAGTTTTATAAAGATTTTAAGAAAAAATTAGAAACTGCGGATTCAGCAGAAAATGGCATGCGTGAAAACACGCCAACCATGACTGACATTGCTTGCAAAGAATGCGGGCGTCCGATGATGATTCGCACTGCATCGACCGGTGTGTTCTTGGGTTGTTCAGGTTATGCCTTGCCACCTAAAGAGCGTTGCAAGTCGACCATGAACCTGGTGCCGGGCAACGAGATTGCGGCGGATGATGAAGGTGAGTCTGAATCATTACTGTTACGTCATAAGCGCCGTTGTGCGAAGTGCGGTACAGCAATGGATGCTTACTTGCTCGATGAAACTCGTAAGCTGCATGTGTGTGGTAATAATCCAGATTGCAGTGGTTTTGAGCTTGAAGAAGGGCAGTTCCGCATTAAAGGCTATGAAGGTCCAAGCCTTGAGTGTGATAAGTGCGGCAGTGAGATGCAGTTGAAAACCGGCCGCTTTGGTAAGTATTTCGGTTGCACCAATACTGAGTGTAAAAACACCCGCAAACTTCTGCGCAGCGGCGAAGCAGCACCGCCAAAAATGGATCCGGTGCCGATGCCAGAACTGCAGTGTGTCAATGTTGATGACACCTATGTGCTGCGCGATGGTGCTTCGGGCATGTTCTTAGCTGCCAGCCAGTTTCCGAAAAAGCGTGAAACCCGTGCGCCCTTGGTGCTGGAGTTGATTCCGCATAAAGCAGAAATCGATCCCAAATACCATTACTTGCTTACCGCACCTCAGCATGACCCAGATGGTCTGCCTACGGTGATTCGTTACAGCCGTAAAACCAAAGAGCAATATGTGCAGTCAGAAATTGAAGGCAAGCCTAGCGGTTGGAAAGCTTTTTACGATGGTAAAAAGTGGCAGGTTGACGATAAGCGCAAAAATAAATAAGTAATTTAAGCATGCAACAAGGTCGCTTAGCGGCCTTGTTCTGTTTTATTTAATGTTAAGAGTTGTTTATGTCCAGTGCGTTTTTGGAAATTGTTGAGTTACCTGACGGTCGCATTGTTTTGCGCCGCTCGGAAGAGGATGGCGCTTTAGTCACTCTGACGTTCTCAAGTGAAGCCCGTGGCTTTTTGAAAGCACGCTACATTGATGTGGCCAAAGAAATGTTTCATGCAGGTTTATTAGCAGCTGGGCATTTAGCCGAAGAAGAAGCGCTGAATGAAAGCGATCCTGATGATGCAACTGAGCACACCCTGCATTAATTCACATGAGCCATTCTAATCTGCTTGGCGCAAGCCAAGTGCGCTTGCCTGATCAGCCGTACACCCTAGTCTTGGATTTTTTGAGCGAGCGCTTCGCCGCGATCGGTCGTGAAGTTTGGCGTCAGCGCATGCTCAGTGGCAAAGTTCTCGATGCCGAACAGCGCTGTGTGCTGCCAGCTGCGGCCTATCAGCCAGGCGCTTTGCTGTATTACTTTCGGGAAGTGCCTGAAGAAGCAGTGGTGCCTTTCACGGAAAGCATTCTCTACCAAGATGAGCATCTGCTGGCGGTGGATAAGCCGCATTTTTTAGCGACACTACCTGCCGGTCGCTATGTCGAAGAAACAGTATTGCGCCGCCTGATGAAGCGTTTAGACAATCCAGATATTGTGCCGATTCATCGTCTTGACCGTTTAACTGCTGGCGTTTTGTTGTTTTCGTTAAGCCCTAGCAGTCGCGATGCCTATCAGCGTTTATTTCGTGAGCGCAAAGTATTTAAGTGTTATGAGGCGTTAGCACCTGCATTGCCTGATTTGCAATGGCCATATCGGCATCGCAGTCGCCTTGAGCCAGCAGAGCAGTTTTTTCGTATGCAAGAAGTCGCGGGCCTTGCCAATAGCGATACGCTGATTGAAGTTGAAGAGCAGAGTGAGGATATTTGGCGCTATCGTTTATATCCGGTGACTGGGCGTAAGCATCAGTTGCGGGTGCACTTGGCTGCTTTAGGTGCGCCGATTGTTAATGATCCTCTGTATCCGGAGTTGCAAAAAGAGGCTGGGCAGGAAGATTATGCGAGGCCGTTGCAATTGCTTGCCAAACAAATCAGCTTTATTGATCCTTTTAGCGGCATTTTGCGCAGTTTTAAAAGCCAATTAACCTTATCTATGTGATTGAGTTAACAAGTGCTAGTCAAAATCAGTTGAAAGGGCCTATAATACGCGCCGGCCTTACTGGCCCCGTTAAGGTTACTGCAATATCCCGAAGCGCAGCTTCGACTGCTTGTCCTGTACAGGACTATCCTAGACGTTTTTTCTAAACAGCGTTCTCGCAAATACTCGCAAACAGGCTGCCAAAGGGCGACCATTATGGTCTTTCATGGCGTGTGCAGCTTTCATGGGTCTTTGCGGATGCACATGAGGCATACCATGACCCAAGAAATCAGTACTACTCCAGACGTTGGCACAGCTGCAGAAATTGGTAATTTTTCTACACTTGGCCTACACCCTTCAGTTCTTGCTGCTATTACTGCAGTCGGCTATGAAGAACCATCACCGATTCAGACCAAATCGATTCCGTTGATTATGGCTGGCCACGATATGATCGGTCAGGCCCAAACCGGTACCGGTAAAACCGCTGCGTTTGCGTTACCTATTTTATCGCGCATTGATGCAGCCCGTCGTGAAGCACAGGTGTTGGTATTAGCACCGACCCGCGAACTGGCCCTGCAAGTTGCAACTGCTTTTGAAAGCTTTGCTGCGCAGATGTCTAGCGTTAACGTTGTTGCGATTTACGGTGGTGCGCCGATGGGCCCACAGCTGAAAGCTATTCGTAATGGCGCACAAGTGATCGTGGCAACGCCAGGTCGTCTGGTTGACCACCTCAGCCGTAACGGTGGCTTACTGTCTACCATTAAATTTTTAGTTCTTGATGAAGCCGATGAGATGTTAAAGCTCGGCTTTATGGATGACTTAGAAGTTATTTTCAATGCCATGCCTGATGAGCGCCAGACTGTGTTGTTCTCGGCAACCTTGCCAGCATCAATTCGTGGCATTGCAGAAAAACATTTGCGCAATCCACAGCAAGTTAAAATTGCTAGCAAAACGCAAACCGTTGCGCGTATTGAACAAGCGCACCTGATGGTGCATGCAGATCAAAAAGTAAACGCCGTATTGCGTTTGCTCGAAGTTGAAGACTTTGATGCCATGATTGGTTTCGTGCGCACCAAGCAAGCGACCTTAGACATCGCAGCAGCACTTGAAGCGAAAGGCTACAAGGTTGCGGCGCTCAATGGTGACATCGCGCAAAACCAACGTGAGCGCGTTATCGAGTCATTAAAAGATGGCCGCTTAAACATCGTCATCGCCACTGACGTTGCCGCGCGTGGACTTGATGTGCCGCGTATTACTCACGTTTTCAACATCGATATGCCGTATGACCCAGAGTCTTATGTGCACCGTATCGGTCGTACTGGCCGTGCCGGTCGTGATGGTCGTGCGTTGTTGTTAGTGACGCCGCGTGAGCGTCGTATGTTGCAGGTGATTGAGCGTGTAACAGGCCAGAAAGTCGCTGAGATTTTATTGCCGGATGCTAAAGTAATTCTGCAAGCACGTATTCGTCGTTTGACTCAGGATTTAGCTCCGCGCGTTAAAGACAAAGAGAACAAAAACGTTGAGCTATTAACGCATCTGACCACTGAGCTTGGTTGCACAGTTGAAGATTTAGCCTTGGCTTTGTTGGCTAAAACCACTGAAGGCCAAGCCTTCACTGTAGACGGTGTTGAGCGTGAGCAGCCAACCATCGCTCCACGTAGTCGTGATGATCGTGGGGATCGTGGCGATCGCGGTGACCGTGGCAGTCGTCCACCACGTGAAGGTGGTCGTGATGGCGGCCGCGATAGTGGTTCTCGTGGTCCTCGTGAGCCATTAGCACTGAGCGAAGGTAAAGTACGTTGCCGTACTGCATTGGGAACTCGTGATGGTGTTGCTGCACGCAACTTGCTCGGTGCGATCCTCAATGAGGGCGGTTTACAGCGTGATGCGATTGGTCGTATTCAGATTCGCGAAAGCTTTAGTTTGGTTGAATTACCAGAAGAAGGTCTTGAGCGTTTATTGGGTAAGTTAAAAGACACCCGTGTCGGTGGTAAAGCACTTAAGCTGCGTCGCTATCGCGAAGATTAAGATGCACCATTGCTTAAGTACTGCTTAAGCTTTGTTTGCTGAGATAAAGCCGGTTTGACTGAAAAGTTGAATCGGCTTTTTTTTTTGCGCTGTTAAAACAGCTTTCTTTTAATTTTTTCGATCTATTTAGACCTGCAGACTGTGCTTAAGGTACTCTATACTGTGCTTTTGATCAGTGGTTTTGAGGTGCGTTGATGACCTTACGAATATGTATTTTAGAGTCGGATGATTTACATCCAACCATGCAAGATAGCTTTATCGGCTTTGGCCAGATGTTTAAGCAGTTGTTTGCCGGCCAAGATGCAAGTGTCGTATGCCAAGTATTTAATGTGGTGCGAGGCGAATATCCTGCGGCCAGCGAGCAATTTGACGCTTATTTAGTCACAGGTAGCAAAGCGGACTCCTTTGCCAATGATCCGTGGATTGTTACTTTGCGCGCTTACTTGCGTGAGCGTTTTCAGCAGGGCGATGTGTTGCTGGGAATTTGCTTTGGCCATCAAATCCTAGCGTTGGTGCTCGGTGGTGATACACAGCGTTCTAATAAAGGCTGGGGTATTGGTGTGCACCGTTACCGCTTAGCTTATAAGCCGCAGTGGTTGCCTGAGGCGCTTGATGAGTTTCAATTATTGATCAGTCACCGTGATCAAGTTACCGCTTTACCGGCTGGTGCGACTTTATTAGCACAGAGTGAATTCTGTGAAAACGCTGCCTTTATCATCGGGCAACAGGTTTTATGCTTTCAAGGGCATCCTGAGTTTACCCATGATTTTTCTAGACAGTTATTGCAAATCCGCCAAGCTGTTTATTGCCCTGATGAGTATCAGGCCGCCTGTAACAGCTTGCAGGATGCACACGATGGTCAGGCCATTGCACAGTGGATGCTGTGCTTTGTTCAAGCCGCTAAAGACGCGCGCAAAGCCTCTGACGCTATCGATGCAGTAACTGATTCAGTAAGCGAGCCTCTATGCTTGGTCTAACAGGGCAGGAATTAACCCAGTATGCTGCGCCATTAGTGCTTGGCGTGATTGTCTTGGCAGTGGCTGTGCTGCAGTTTATCCGTGGCCAGAAATTACAGCAGCAACTCAATGCCAGCCAGACTGCACTGCTTAGCGCGCAGCAACAATTGCATGAGCAGGATACTGATTTGCAAGTGCTAGGTAGCCAGCAAGATCAGTTGCATGCGCAGTTACAGCGGCGTGAAGCAGATTACCAGCAGCTGCATGCTGAGCAGCGCTCGGCACAAGAGCAGCTATTACAAGTGCGAGGGGTTGCTGATGCGGCGCGTGCAGCCTATCGAGAGTTAAAAGAGCAACAGTTGCTGCGCGAAAAAGCGTTGACCGAGCAGCAGGCTAGCTATCTTGAATTGCAGCAAACGCATCAAAACTTGCAGCAAGAACATGTGTCACTGCGAGGATTGACTGCGCAAAAAGAGCAGCATTTACTTGAGCAGCAGCAACTGCTTAAAGACAGTCGCGAGCAATTGAAACTGGAATTTGAACAGTTAGCCGGACAGATTTTTGAAGCGCGCGGCCAGTCGCTCACCCAGACCAGTCAGCAGTCCTTAGAAGCCATGCTCAAGCCTTTTCGTGAGCAGATTGAAGGGTTTCGCCAAAAAGTTGAAGACATTCACCATAAAGATGTGCAGCAGCAGGCGTCTTTGCAGCAGCAATTATTGCAATTAAAAGAGCTTAATCAGCAAATTACTCAAGAAGCCCATGAGTTGAGTTCGGCTTTGCGTGGGCAGAAGAAAGCCCAAGGTAATTGGGGTGAGCTGATTCTAGAAAATGTTTTAGAGCGCGCCGGTTTGCAGCTCGGAGTGGATTTTGCTCGCGAGGTGAGTTTTACCACCAGCGAAGGGCGTAAACGTCCGGATGCGATTATTTACTTACCGCAAAATAAGCATTTAATTATTGATGCCAAAGTCTCGCTCAATGCCTACCTGCGCTACGTGAATGCTGAAGATGATAACTTGCGCGCGCAGGCGCTGCGCGAGCATGTCAGTGCTTTTTCGGCGCGCGTGCTTGAGTTGGCTGAGCGCGATTACGCGGCGCTGCCAGGCTTGAATGCACCAGATATGGTGGTGATGTTTGTTCCCATTGAATCGGCGTTTGCAGATGCGGTACGTGCCGATGAGGGCTTGTTACAGCGCGCTATTGAGCAAAACATTCTGATTGCTACGCCAAGTACCTTATTGGCCAGCTTAACCATCGTGAGGCAGCTCTGGCGCTTTGAGGAGCAAAGCCGCAGTACCGCTGAGTTGGCTGATCGAGCCAGTAAAGTGTATGACAAATTACGCATCTTTCTTGGCAGCATGGATGGCATTGGTAGCAGTTTGGAGCGCGCGCAAGAAGCCTATCGTAAAGCCTGCGATCAGTTGGTCAGCGGTCGTGGCAACTTGATTAAGCAAGCCAGTGATTTCCAGCAGTTAGGTGTTGCCGTGAAGACGGAAATACCTGAACAGTGGCAAGATCGCGCGCGACTTGAACTGACCCATGCAGATATTGATAGCGCCGACTAAGACGCCTGCAGGTGATTAAGCAGCTGCTGGACTGCGCGAACTGACTCTTGCTTATGTTTGAGTTCAAGTTCAGCCAGCAGTTTTTGAAAAGGTTTCTTTTCAGCGCTGCTCAGTTGACGCCAAGCGTCGTGGGTGGGTATTTGCTCGGTGGCAGTAAAAACCTTTTGCAGGACTTGGTAGTCGTTGTGCATGCCCATCTCAGCATCGTAGTGATCTAAGATGACTTTGATGCGAATACAACCTTCCGCCCAAGGCATCTGCCCACTTAAAAAGCCATTGCTCAAAACGATTAGATCGTCATGACGCTGAGCTTTTTGTAAGCTGAGTTGCTGTTGACGTTGTTGTTTTGCTTGCCAAACACGACGCCAAAGAATAGCCGCATAAGCGGCTAAACCGAGAATACAAACAGCACCAGCAAGCAGCCAAACATTAGAAAATGTTTGCACGTTAGGCTCCGTGACACTTTTTGTATTTTTTCTCACTGCCACATGGGCAAGGATCATTACGACCAATTTCTTTTAGAGGGTTGCGTACTGGTTCGTGATGGGCGTGGCCGCAATGCGGGCCGTGCACGTGTGGCGCGGGTGCATGGCTGTGTTGATGATCATCATGTTGGCAGTCAGGGCCGTGAACGTGTTCTGTAGAAGACATAGTAATTACTCGCGAATATAGTCGCCGGGAATGATATCACCGTGACGAACGATATTGATTTTTTTGCTAAACAAAAGCCCGGTTTTTACATCAGCATGCAGTGCGTAATGAATCGGCTGATCAGGTTTTTCTAGCATGCGTACCACAACTTTCATGTGCCGCCAGAGATTGGTGTGCACGGGAATTTTAAAATAGGCATGGCCATTGGCTGGAACGGTGAGCCATTGGTTATTACTGCCAGTAGCAAGCGGGGTGTCATTCAGCAAAAGACGATAATTGATGCTACGCATGGGCAAACTTTTCGAGTTCGGATTGTCTACGCGAAAATGTAAAACAAATTGCTGCTCGAGTAATTTAGCGTGCACCAGTTCGACATCCACCAGTTGTAAGTCTGGCTTTTTAAAGTTTCCTGTTAGCCATGTTGAGCAACCGCTCACTGAGCCTAATAATGCTAATAAAACCAATAATGCCGGTGTTTTTTTTATAGTTGCCAAATAGCTCATTGATTAACTCCAAATCTCACGGCAGTGTATCAAGCAAATGTTGGACGTGGTAAATAGGACATGCACAGTGCCTGTTTACGTAACATATATCAATTAGATTGCTACGTGGGTTATCAATTTTAGAGGATTGAGTATGCAACAGTTCGAAATTGCTTTTTCTGGCGAGATTTTACCAGGCGCTCAGCTTGAGCAAGTTAAGGCAGCGATTGCGCGCTTATTCCAAGCGGATGATGCTCTCTTAGCGCGATTGTTTTCCGGCCAGCGCGTGGTAATAAAGCAGAGTGTTGATGCAACAGCTGCAGGCAAGTACCAAGCGGCTTTTCAGCGGGCTGGTGCTGTCCTTGATGTGCGTGATTTAAACGCAGAACTGATTGAAGAAATAACTCCAGGTTTGCCGGTAGAAGAAACGGTGGCGGAGTCTGCTGCAGCTGTGGCTTCTAGCGCAACAGTTGCGATGCTGAATGTGGCGCCGCGTGATGAATACATGGCAGCATTTAGTAATGTGCAGGCACCGGATTTTGGCATTGCGCCATTAGGTGATGACTTGCAACCTACACCTGCTGAGAAGCCTGCGCCCAACTTGGATCTCTCTGGTATTTCTATCGCGCCGGTGGGTAGCGATATGGGGCAGTTACCGGGTGCTGCGGCCATTGTGGCGCCAGATGTTTCGCATATTAAATTAGCTGACGAGTAGTCTGTGATCATTGCGCTGACAACTTTTATAGGTGGGCAGCGCAGCATTTTTTGAACTTGAGACGACTGCCGCACGGGCAAGGTGCATTGCGTTCTGCACGCAGTGGCACGTTAGGATCATAAAAATACCATTGCTCGGCAGGCCTGATAAATAACGATGTTTCTTGATGTTGATGCTGACCTTCAGCATCTTGCCAGTGTGCAATAAACTCGACAGTGGCATGTCGTTGATCAGCATGGATGCGCTCAGCTAGCACCTCTAAGCCTAACCATTGGCTGTTCTGACTCCAGTCGGTAATCGCTGCCATATCCAACTGCGCTTGCTGCGCCGGCAAGCTGGTATCTCTTATAAATTCAACATTGTGCTGGGCATACGCGCTGTAGCGTGCGCGCATTAAATCTTCTGCAGCGGCAGGCTTAGCGCCTGCATGGTAGCGTGCGCAGCAATTTTGATAATCAAGACTGGAGTTGCAAGGGCAGGCAATTGCAGCGGTCATAAGTAATCCGTAAAGCACAAAACGTATAAGCAGGCTATTATACGTTTTTAAACAGGCACTGAACAAACATACAGTTCGATTAAGTGGAAGCAGCATGCTCAGCGATGAATTAAAAAACACTATTCAAGGCGCTTACACACGCTTTTTAGACAAGAAAGGCCTTAAGGCGCGTTATGGTCAGCGTTTGATGATTGCTGAAGTAGCGAAAGTCTTAGGCAATATTGCCGTCGATGAAGAGGGTAAGCGCTCGGGTGAGCCTGCCGTGGTCGCCATCGAAGCAGGTACGGGAACCGGTAAAACTGTAGCCTACAGTTTGGCCGCTATTGCGGCTGCGCGTGCTGCGGGTAAGCGTTTGGTGATCGCCACAGCCACCGTCGCTCTGCAAGAGCAGATCGTCGATAAAGATTTACCCGATATCATTAAAAACAGTGGTTTGCATTTCACTTATGCCTTAGCCAAAGGCCGTGGCCGTTACCTGTGCTTATCTAAATTGGATGCACTGTCACAGCATGGTGAAGCAGAGCAGGCGACTGCGCAGATGTTTGCCGATGACGGCTACCATATTGATGTGGACAGCGAGAGCGAAAAACTCTTTAGCGAGATGATTACTAAGCTGGCCAGTAACCGCTGGGACGGTGATCGTGATAGCTGGCCGCAGGTTCTCGAAGATGTTACTTGGTCGCGGGTGACCACTGATCATACCCAGTGCACGGGTCGCCATTGCGCTAACTTTCAGCAGTGTGCTTTTTACAAAGCCCGTGAAGGCATGACCAAAGTGGATGTGATTGTGACCAATCACGATATGGTTTTGGCTGATTTGGCGCTAGGTGGTGGCGCAGTGTTACCGGATCCGCGCGAAACCATTTATGTCTTCGATGAAGGCCATCACCTGCCAGATAAAGCTATCGGTCACTTTGCGCATTTCACTCGTTTGCGTTCGACCGCTGACTGGCTGGGGCAAGTGGATAAGAATCTCACCCGTTTGCTTGCGCAAAACCCATTGCCTGGAGAGTTTGGTCGCTTGCTTGAAGCAGTGCCGGAAATGGCGAAAAGTCTGCGTACACAAATGCAATTTATGTTTACTTTCTGTGAGCAATTGGCTGAGTTTCGTCCTAATAGCGATCCCGACAGTTATGAGAAGCCGCGCTACCGTTTTGTCGGTGGGGTGATACCCAGTGAAATGGCTGAGCTTGGGATTGAACTGAAAAAAGAGTTCTCTAAACTGACCGATATTTTCAGTCGCGTCGCTGAGTTATTAAAGAAAGCCATGGATGATGAGCCGGGTTTAGGTGTGCCCAGTCATCAGGCAGAAGAGTGGTATCCGTTGTTTGGTAGTTTATTGGCGCGCGCGCAAAATAACCAAGAACTCTGGACTGCCTTTACCGCTGAAGATCCGGAGAAAAGCCCACCCATGGCGCGCTGGTTGTCACTGGCTGACAGTGGCGGCTCGTTTGATATTGACGTCAATGCCAGTCCGATTTTGGCGGCAGAAACGCTACGCCGCCATTTATGGAATGTTGCCCATGGCGCGTTAGTCACCTCGGCCACTTTAACTGCGCTGGGTACTTTTGATCGTTTCAATATGCGCGCCGGTTTGCCTTACGATGCAAAGAAAGCCGTGGTGCCTAGCCCCTTTAAATATGCTGAGGCGGGCGTGCTTAGAGTGCCAGACCTGCGAGCTGATCCGCGCGATGCTGATGCGCATACGCAGGCGATTATTCGCGAACTGCCGAGTATCTTAGAGGGCGCACAGGGCAGTTTAGTGTTGTTTTCTTCGCGCCGACAAATGCAAGATGTGTTTGCTGGCGTCGATGCTGAGTGGCGCAAGCGCGTATTGATGCAGGGTGGTTTATCACGTCAAGAAACCTTGGCTAAGCACAAAGCGCAGATTGATAAAGAGCAGATCAGCGTGTTGTTTGGCTTGGCCAGTTTTGCTGAAGGCATCGACTTGCCAGGCGCTTATTGCCAACACGTGGTGATTGCCAAGATTCCTTTTGCCGTGCCGGATGATCCAGTCGAGGCGGCGTTGTCTGAGTGGATTGAAGCACGCGGCGGTAACCCATTTATGGAAATTGCTGTACCGGATGCATCTTTACGCTTGATTCAGGCTTGTGGTCGTTTGCTGCGTAATGAGCAAGATATTGGCAGTATTACTTTGCTGGATCGACGTCTGGTGACGCAGCGTTACGGCAAAGCTATTTTGAATTCATTGCCGCCGTTTCGGCGTGAAATTGATTAAGTTTTTAGCGTTATAAATAGAGGTCAGCATGCATATTGATGGTCGCAGCGACAGTGCGTTTTCTAACGTTCTTGATGTGTTTAGCCAGATTCTGGAAGACCCAGAACAACGCGGTGCCGCTTTGTGCGTGCAAGTTGCCGGTGAAACGGTCATTGATGTCTGGGGTGGGGTGATTGACCGCCATGCCGAACAGTTATGGCAGCGCGATACGCTGGTGAATATTTTCTCCAGCGGTAAACCGGTTGCGGCTGTGGTGTTGCTGCAGTTGGTGGCAGAAGGGCGTTTGCAGCTGGATACGCCGATAGCTGAGTACTGGCCAGAATTTGCCAGGCAAGGTAAACAGCGGATTACTCTGCGTCATGTTTTGAGCCATCAAGCTGGTTTGTCTGCGGTACTTGAGCCGTTAGCGCCAGAGACCTTGTTTGATTGGCAGCAGATGGTCAGTGCGGTAGAAAATACTCCGCCATGGTGGACGCCGGGCAGTGCGCATGGTTATGCGCCAATGACTTACGGATGGTTGGTAGGAGAGTTGATTCGTCGTGTCGATGGCTGTGAGCCGGGAGAGGCGATTGCTAAACGTATCGCCGAACCCCTGCAGCTGGAGCTTTATCTAGGGCTGAGCGCGCAAGAATTGCCACATGTCGGCGATGTGATGCGCATGAAGGGTGTGTATGGTGATGCTGCTTCAATGCGTTTAATGCAAGCCATTGGTAGTGATCCGCGCGGTATGACTGCTAAGGCTTTTGCTAATCCGCCTTCGATGTTGACCAGTACCAATAAGCTCGAATGGCGTCAGATGCAGCAACCAGCAGCGAATGCGCACAGTACTGCGCGCGGCTTGGCTGGTTTCTATACGGGATTGCTGCAGGGTAAATTACTCGACACTGAGATGCTCAAGGAAATGCTGACTGAGCACAGTGCAGGTGCGGATCTAACTTTACTTACCTCAACCCGCTTTGGCTTGGGCTGTATGCTAGAGCAAGTGGATCAATTACCGGCCAGCTATGCACTGGGTGCGCACAGTTATGGTCATCCGGGTGCGGGCGGTACTTTAGGTTGTGCCGACCCTGAGCGTGAGGTCAGTGTGGCGTTTATTACCAACAGCCTCGGTGCCAGCGTATTGATGGATCCGCGTGCGCAGAAAATTAATGCCATGCTAAAGAAGTGCTTATAACGTTTTTTATGTGTGGCACATGAAGGCGCTAGGTAAAGTTTGTGCCGTATCCTGCTATTTCTGAATGAGCCTTGCACAGATAGTGCTAACGGCGCCGTTGCTTAATGAGTGCTTCGCAGTTGCTGTGGTGAGCGAGCCAGGGATGGCGGAGCGCCGGAGTTGAACCCTGGATGGGTTCATCGACGGATAAACAGCAATTTCGGAGTACGGCCTACTCGGCCTATCAGTTAGTTTGTAAGCTAAAAATCAAAAGCATCAAGGATTATCTATGCATGGCGCAGCGTGCAAGTGCCGCTTATCCCTCAACGAGGCATCCTGCCTCGATTCGGGCGCTGCGCCATCCTTGGCGCGCTTACCGCGTCACCTGCACGGTGCTCGTTGACCATTAGTGTTGTTTTCAAGCCTGTAGCATGGCTCTTTTAAAGCCAAAGCCTTGATCATCGGGATGCATTGCTAGCCTTCTAGCGGGCTAGCAAATCAAATCTATAAAGCGAGAGCCTATAAAAAGATGATTTGAGCAGTCAGAGCGAGCATGAATCGGCGCGGCGCTTATTGTTCTGCTTGCTCACAGGCTTGTAAGGTATTTTCCAGTAAGCAGGCGCGGGTCATTGGGCCAACACCACCAGGTACTGGAGTGATCCAGGCTGCGCGCTTAATCGCTTCGTCAAAGCCAACGTCACCAATCAATTGACCATTGTCTTGGCGGTTGATACCGACGTCGATCACAATCGCGCCTGGCTTGATCCATTCGCCTTTAACTAAGTTCGGAATACCTACGGCGACGACAACTAGGTCAGCGCGGCGTACATGGCTTTCTAAATCTTTAGTAAAACGATGAGTGATGGTTGTAGTACAGCCGGCTAGCAACAGCTCCAGTGCCATTGGACGACCGACAATATTGGATGCGCCAACAATCACGGCATCTAAGCCATGCAAATCAACACCGGTATGCTCGAGCAGGGTCATGATGCCTTTTGGCGTGCATGAGCGCAGTAACGGAATGCGCTGGGCTAAACGGCCGACATTATAGGGGTGAAAACCATCGACATCTTTACTTGGGCTGATGCGCTCAAGCAGTAATGATGAGTCTAAGTGCTTAGGTAATGGCAGCTGTACCAAAATACCGTCAACCGTTGCATCGTTATTAAGTTGATCAATCAGATCAAGTAACTCGACCTGCGTGGTGGTTTCCGCGAGATCGTAAGCCTGTGATTGAAAACCCACTTGCTCGCAGTCTTTGCGCTTGTGTGACACGTAAACTTCTGAGGCCGGATCGCTGCCAACTAAAATCACCGCTAAGCCGGGAGCACGTAAACCTTTATTAAGACGGTCTTGTACTTGTTGAGCGATATTTTTTCGAATATCTGCGGCGATCTGTTTGCCGTCAATCAATTGTGCTGTCATGGGTGGTTTGGCCATAATCATAGAGTAAAAAAAGATGGTGGCTATTCTCGCATGAGCAGCGCCATGGGGCAAAGATGCACGAGAGGTATTTTATGCTTTATCACTATCTAATTGATTCTTTTGAAAATAGTGGTTGACGGCATAGGGTGATCTATATAATATTCGCCCCGCTTACCAAGTACAGCCTGAAGCTGGATACGAAAGCTGAACAAGTCATATTGGACAGTAATCGAGCCTTGAGTCAGTAACTCAAATTGAGTGCAGACACCAGGCGCCCGTAGCTCAGTCGGATAGAGCACCCGCCTTCTAAGCGGGTGGTCGCAGGTTCGAATCCTGCCGGGCGCGCCATTAGGCGAAGCTTGTAAGTGTAGTAAGTTATATGTAACATGCGCAGCGCAATATGGTGGGCGTAGCTCAGTTGGTAGAGCACGGGATTGTGATTCCCGGTGTCGTGGGTTCGAAACCCATCGTCCACCCCATATTTTACAAAGCAGATTAATTTTGCTTTGTTTCTAGATTGACTGCGGACGTGGTGGAATTGGTAGACACACCAGATTTAGGTTCTGGCGCCGCGAGGTGTGAGAGTTCGAGTCTCTCCGTCCGCACCATCTAAAGGTTTTACATGTTTCGACATGAATGAGAAAACCACTTTAAAACCCGCCTTGTGCGGGTTTTTTAGTTTCTAGGCTAATCATTTAATACTTCTGTTTTGAATCAAGTGTACGCACTGTGGTTAACGCTAGACTGTGGGCGATCGGAGCAAATTGCTTCTTATTCCTGTGCTGGGTTCGCCATCACCCGTTTGCCTGATCAGCTTTGTGTGTAAGCGTGCTTATGCAGAACGTTGTGGGAAGGGCTGGAGGAGTTATGTTAGCTGAGCATTATCTGTTAATTAAAAATATTCATATTGGCTTAGCATTGTTAAGCGGCAGCTTATTTGTTGCGCGTGGCTTGTGGGTGTTACTGGCTGGCAGTGGTGCGCCGTGGCAGCGCAGAGTGAATCGCATCAGCTATATGGTTGATACGGGTCTGTTACTGGCTGCTTTGCTGCTGTTAATTATTTTCAGTTTTGCGCCGCTGTCAGCCGCTTGGCTGCAGGCTAAGTTATTGTTATTGGTGCTCTATGTTGTCTTCGGGGCGCTGGCATTTCGCGATAAATACACATTAAGTATGCGCTGGCTGGCTTATTTGGCGGCGCTGTTATGCTTTGCTGGAATGTACTATTCGGCACGCTTGCATCAACCTTTTGCCGGAGTGTTTGCTTAATTGGCGCAGGCTCAAAGGTTTTGCTGAGTAGGCTATTGTAAATGCCTGCCGCGCAGCTTGCGTAGCTGTGTATAATCGCGACTCTTTGGAGCGACTGCTTGGCAGTCTAATGGCTCTGCTGAAATTGACTGGAAACTTTTGCTGAAGGCGACGTGTTTGTGACAGAAGCTTATCTTGAAACGGTTGATTTAGCCTGCGAGCGTGACTGGCGCCTATTGTTTGAGCGCTTAAATGTTCGCGTGCAGCCGGGTGACATGCTGCAAGTCAGTGGCCCCAATGGCAGTGGTAAAACCAGTTTGCTGCGCTTGCTGTCTGGATTGATGCATCCGAGTGCTGGCGATGTGTTAATTAAAGGCGAGAGTATTCAGCAGCAACGCGGTGAGCTGGCGCGCAACTTGTTGTGGCTTGGGCATGCAGCGGGCATTAAAGGGTTGCTGACGGCAGAAGAAAACTTAAGTTGGCTCGCGGCCTTACATCATGGCGCCAGTCGCGAACAAATTTGGCAAGCGCTGGCGGATGTCGGCCTGAAAGGCTTTGAAGATGTACCTTGTCACACCTTGTCTGCCGGCCAGCAACGCCGCGTTGCTTTAGCCCGACTTTATTTAGACGCTCCGGCTTTGTGGATTCTTGATGAGCCCTTTACCGCTTTAGATAAACAAGCTGTGACACAGTTGGAGCGCCATTTAGCGCAGCACTGTGAGCAAGGTGGCATGGTGATCTTTACAACCCACCATCACTTGCAAGACCGTCCAGCAACATTTCGCGAACTTGATTTAGGACAGACTGCTTTATGAGTAATGTCTTTACCCTGTTGCTTGTACGGGAAACACGTTTGATGTTTCGACGACCGGCTGAGTTGGTGAATCCATTGGTGTTTTTTTCCATCGTGATTGCCTTGTTTCCATTGGCAGTTGGCCCAGAATCGCAATTGTTACAAACCATCTCCCCAGGTTTGCTCTGGGTGGCAGCCTTGCTCGCGGTCTTGTTATCATTGGACGGATTATTTCGCAGTGATTTTGAAGATGGCTCGCTGGAGCAATGGGTCGTTTCGCCGCATCCGTTAGTGGTGATGGTTCTTGCTAAGGTGCTGGCGCATTGGCTGTATTGTGGTTTGGCATTGGTGATGTTGTCACCCTTGTTGGCCTTGATGTTAGGCCTGCCAACGCAGCACATACCGACTTTATTATTGTCACTGTTATTAGGTACACCGGTATTGAGTTTGCTTGGCGCAGTCGGTGCGGCCTTGACCGTAGGTTTAAAGCGCGGCGGAATATTATTGGCATTGTTGATTTTACCGTTATACATTCCCGTGCTGATTTTAGGCAGTGGGGTGATTCAAGCGGCTTTGCAAGGACTGCCAACCGCCGGTTACCTGTTATGGATGGCCAGTTTGACCATGTTGACTCTGACGCTAGCACCGTTTGCGATTGCTGCGGGCTTGCGCATCAGCGTGGCAGAGTAAAGGGTGTAACAAATTGAATGCGGCATGATAAAAACCTCGGCAGTTCAGCGCTAAGGTTGTCATGCAAGACATAATTGAATTGAATAACTGTGAGTATCTCGATGAATTGGACGTGGTTTCACAAACTGGGCTCGCCAAAGTGGTTTTACGAAATCAGCGGACGCTGGTTGCCGTGGTTGAGCATCAGTGCAGCTTTGTTGATTCTGGTTGGCGCGGTGATGGGCTTGGCCTTTGCACCACCTGATTATCAGCAGGGCAATAGTTTTCGGATTATTTATATCCATGTTCCTGCGGCTTTCTTAGCGCAATCGACGTATATCTCGCTGGCAATTGCCGGCATCGTCGGCTTAGTCTGGAAAATGAAAATTGCTGATGTTGCAGTCCAGCAAGCTGCGCCGATTGGTGCCTGGATGACCGTTATTGCGCTGCTGACTGGCGCTGTTTGGGGCAAGCCAACTTGGGGCGCGTGGTGGGTGTGGGATGCACGCCTGACTGCGATGCTGATTCTGTTGTTTTTATATTTCGGAATTATTGCCTTAGGGCATGCCATCACCAATCGCGACAGCGCGGCCAAGGCTTGCGCTATTTTAGCGATTGTCGGTGTTGTTAATATTCCCATCATCAAGTACTCGGTAGACTGGTGGAATACGTTGCACCAGCCCGCGACTTTTACCATTACGGAAAAGCCTGCGATGCCGATGGAAATGTGGTTGCCGCTGTTGATCATGACGATTGGTTTTTATTGTTTTTTCGCCGCGGTGCTATTGATGCGTATGCGTATTGAAGTGTTGCGCCGTGAGTCGCGCACACGCTGGGCGCAAGCTGAAGTGGCACGGCAGATTGGGAGAAGCGCATGAGTTTTGATTCGTTTTCTGAGTTTTTAGCGATGGGTAATCACGGCGTATACGTGTGGTCATCGTACGGCATCAGTTTTGCAATCTTATTATTGAATGTGGCTCTACCCATCTTAGCCCGTCAACGTTATTTGAAAAATGAGGCGCGTCGTTTGCGTCGGGAGGCTCAACAGTGAATCCGGTTCGTAAAAAACGTCTAATTATTATCGTTGCCATTTTGTTAGGAGTGGCAGCAACCGTTGGCCTAGGCCTGACAGCCTTACAACAAAACATCAATTTATTTTACACCCCAACCCAGATTGCTAACGGCGAGGCACCACAAGGCGCGCGTATTCGTGCTGGTGGCCTAGTGAAAGAAGGCTCGCTGACCCGTAGTGAAGATTCGTTGACGGTTGATTTTGTCGTGACTGACGGTGATGCCGACACCGGTATTCAATACCGCGGCATCCTGCCTGACTTGTTCCGCGAGGGGCAGGGCATTGTTGCTTTAGGTCGTTTAAATGAGAACGGCGTATTGATCGCTGATGAAGTACTGGCCAAGCATGATGAAAACTACATGCCGCCTGAAGTCAGCAGCGCCTTAGAAAAAACCGGCATGCTGAAACATTATGAAGATGGCCAAAAGGAAGCAAGAAAATGAGTAATGCGGCGTTGTTTGTGCCGGAGTTGGGACACTTAGCAATGATTCTTGCTTTGTGTTTTGCTGTGGTGCAGTCATTTTTTCCTTTGGTTGGCGCATGGCGCGGCGATCATAAATGGATGAGCCTCGGCCAGCCAGCCGCTTGGGGACAGTTCTTGTTTCTGGCGTTTGCGTTTGGTTGTTTGACTTGGTCATTTATGGCCGATGATTTCTCGGTGGCTTACACCGCATCTAACTCCAACAGTGCGCTGCCTTGGTTTTACAAGTTCAGTGCAGTGTGGGGGGCGCATGAAGGCTCCTTGCTGTTATGGGCGCTGATTTTGTCGGGCTGGACCTTTGCCGTGGCGATTTTCTCACGTCAACTACCAGAAGAAATGCTGGCGCGAGTCCTGTCGGTAATGGGCATGGTCAGTGTTGGCTTCTTATTGTTCTTGATCGTGACCTCCAATCCGTTTGAGCGTTTATTGCCACAAATGCCGCTTGATGGTCGCGACCTTAACCCTCTGCTACAAGACTTTGGCTTGGTCGTGCATCCACCCATGTTGTACATGGGCTATGTCGGCTTCTCAGTTGCTTTTGCCTTTGCTATTGCTGCCTTGCTTGGCGGTAAGCTGGATGCCGCTTGGGCGCGCTGGTCACGTCCGTGGACATTAGTGGCTTGGGCGTTTTTAGGCATAGGTATTGGCCTTGGCTCTTGGTGGGCTTACTACGAACTCGGTTGGGGCGGCTGGTGGTTCTGGGATCCAGTAGAAAACGCGTCCTTTATGCCTTGGCTCGTCGGTACGGCACTGATTCACTCGTTAGCTGTGACGGAAAAGCGAGGTGTCTTTAAAAACTGGACCGTGTTGTTGGCGATTGCAGCCTTCTCATTGAGCTTGCTTGGTACTTTCTTAGTACGTTCCGGCGTACTGACCTCAGTACACGCCTTTGCTGCTGACCCTGAGCGCGGTGTATTTATCTTGGTGTTCTTGCTGGTGGTTGTAGGTGCATCCTTAACCTTGTTTGTGATGCGCGCGCCGGTAGTGAAAAGTAAAGTAGGTTTTGGTTTCTGGTCAAAAGAAACGCTACTGCTGATCAATAACATCATTTTAGTTGTGGCTACCGCGATGGTGCTGTTGGGTACGCTGTATCCGCTGATTCTTGACTCCTTAACCGGCGCTAAGCTGTCGGTCGGCCCTCCGTACTTTAATGCGCTGTTTGTTCCTTTAATGGCGATCTTAATGCTGACAATGGGTATCGGCGTGACCACACGCTGGAAGAACACGCCAGGTCAGTGGCTGATTAAAATGCTTGGCCCAGTATTGCTACTCAGCGCGGTCTTAAGCGTTGCGGGCAGTCTGTTGTACCGTGATTTCAATATCGCCGTGCTTGGCTTGTTCTTTATCTGTGCTTGGGTGTTGCTCGCTGGTGCGCGCGATATCCTCGATAAAACCCGACACAAAGGCTTGTTCAAAGGCATGCGTTCATTGACTCGCAGCTATTGGGGCATGCAGTTGGGCCACCTCGGTATGGTGTTGATGGCTGTTGGTGTGGTGTTATCCAGCCAATACAGTGATGAGCGCGACTTGAAGATGGCACCTGGTGATTCTCTAGAAATGGCCGGTTACCGTTTCGTCTTTGAAGGTGCTGAGCATTACGAAGGTCCTAACTTTATTTCTGATAAAGGCAGTGTCCGCGTCTTTGAAGG
>Ga0209075_1001705_pt1 | contig 20424 bp, 17 predicted proteins | sample Stecom2011_FD_187523 | JGI IMG/M metagenome (GOLD analysis project Ga0209075, IMG submission 187523) | Agricultural soil microbial communities from Utah to study Nitrogen management - Steer compost 2011 (SPAdes) (version 2) | ecosystem: Environmental > Terrestrial > Soil > Agricultural land...
TTAATAAGCTTTAAACTTAAGCTTCAAGTTTTCGGTAAAGTTTTGGGCCAATATATTTTAAGACCAAACCTACAATTAGTGATAGTAAGATGTATACCGCAATTGCGCTACCAAGTGTTATATCAATATTTTGTGTATTTTTAAATCCTATGAACCCAAGTCCCGCAGCAAGTGCTGTTGCAATTAATCCAACAACCATGGATACAAGTAAACTCATGCTTTGTTTAACGACTTTAATTGGTTGATCAAAATTCATTTTAGGCAATAGTAGATTTGCTAACATTCCTGCCATACTTGCAAATAATACACTTAATAATAATGTTATTAATACAAGTATTGATGATAAAATATTCAACCCCATAAATGCAAATAAAATAACAGCAACAACGACTGATCCAACACCAAATAAAATAACATTCATTAAAATTTTTGCTGTAAATACAGATGCTGGTTTAATAGGTGAAGATTTTAAAATCCAAAACTCTTTTCCTTCAAGCGACAAGGATACACTCGTTGTTGGTGTCATGCCACCAATAAAGGCATTTATCGCAACTAAAATAAGTGTAATAAATTCAACACTTGGTCCATCGACTGCATTTCTTAATTGTAAGTAGAGTACAACTGTCATGATTATTGACATTAGTGGCGACATGATTGTATTCATCACATATGCGGGGAATGAAAAATATTTTTTAAATTCACGAGCAAGCAAGACGCGAATAATACCTTTTTTCTCCACATTAATATGTTCATCTTTAAAGACATTTGAGCGTTGTTGCTGATTAATCTTCAAAAATACTCGTTTGTAATATTTAAGTGTCACTAAAATAAAAACAACGACGCTTAAAGCATTAATTAAGAAAAACGGAATAAACCAAATCCATTCACCATTAATAATACGAATCGCCCACTCAAGTGGAAACATGTACTTAGCAATTACGCCCATAACACCAAATGCATTTCCGATACTTTCTGGTGTTGTCGCAAGCATATTAAATGTAAAAATACCTACTAACATAACCATGTATCCAAATATTGCTAATGCATTTTTATATTTAAAGTTAATAAATATTAAGCCTAATAAGTAAGCAATCAAACTTCCAATAACGATAAACACGAGTGGTGTTAATAGATACACAATGATGCTTGCAGGGTAATATGTCCAAGGAACAGCAACAAACATCGGATAAACAATCATTACCGGAATATAAAGTACTGCAAACGATATATAACTCAATACTGTTAGTAATGAAAACTTAGCTAATACAATGGTCGAATTTTTAAGTGGAAAACTAAAGAGTTGATCGCCATCTTTAGACTTAAATAAATAATCATTCGACTTTGTTAACACACTCATGAATGTAATAAATGTCCCACCTAAAAGTGCCATTGAAAATAACAATTCAACTGCATTTATTTCTTTCAAAATAGATGCCATGCCATAGACCATAGCGAAAATTGAACCTAGTATAACTAAAAATAACAAAATAGAAAAAATTAGAACTGTTGTTTTTCTCTTAGATTTAATTTTAAATAAACTACCTAAGTTTAAGTTTTCGGCTACCAAAGTTTTAAATAATATGAAATACTTACTCATTATCTAACAACTCCAAGAATACATTTTCAAGTGATTTGTCACCTTTAACTTCATTCATTTTGCCTTCAACAACAATCTTGCCATCTTTAATAATCGCAACATGATCGCATAATTTTTCCGCAACTTCCAATATATGCGTTGAAAAGAAAATGATTGATCCAGAACGCGTTAAGTTTTTCATCATTTCTTTTGTCTTAAATGCTGCACTTGGATCTAAACCAACAAATGGTTCGTCTAAAATTAATAGTTTGGGCTTACGAATGAATGCTGAAATAAGAGCCAACTTTTGTTTCATACCATGTGAGTAGGACTTGATTTGATCTGAAAGACGTCCTCTAATTTCAAAATCATCAGCATATTTTAAAATATCCTCTTTAACTTCTGCTTTATTTAAATCATAAATATCACTAATAAAATTTAAATAGGCAATACCTGTTAAATTTTCATAAAGATTTGGATTATCAGGTATATAAGCAATTTGTTTTTTAAATGTTGTTTCATCATCCTTTAAATTTAAACCGTTGAGTGAAATCTCACCTTGTTCAAAATCAAGGATACCAACAATCGACTTAATTGTCGTTGTTTTACCAGCACCATTATGGCCTACGAAAGCAAATATTTGTCCATTTTCAATCTCTAAATTGACGTTATCAACAACATATTTTTTCCCATCATAAGTCTTCTTTAGATTATTAACTATTAACATTCTTATTACCTCGTTTCATTTTGCTAATACTATTATAACGTATTTTCCTCGTTTTTTTTAATTTATCGACTATTTTCATAAGATATAAGTATCTTATGTTATACTGAAAGAAATAGTGCATAAGGGGGGGTTTTTATGAGCCAAAATCAAACAAAAGTATTACTCCAAACATTAAAATCAAAACTGTTTGATATAAACAAACGTAATCAAGCTATTAACTTTAAAGCGTATAAAACTTCTACTGTTAAAATCATATATCCATTACTTAGTGATTTTTTAAAATTATCAAGTGATAAACGATACATGTTTGCAGAAGTTTTTGATCGTGAAAACAAGAATAAAAAACACAACATTGAACAATACTATGAATATACGACAGCCCAAGGCATCTCAATAATTAAACAAGATTTTTATGAATCCAATGAACTAGAGGATGTCATTAAAACTCATCGAATAAAACATAAAAATCAACTTTATACAAACAGTTATACTGATATACAAAACAAAGCTCTCTACCATTTAAATAAGCGGCATCGCTTATTTAAAGATGAAAACGCAATTAATATTTTGTATGTTGCTGCTGGTTTTTTAAACTGGTTTGAAGCCAAAGATCAACAGACGATTATGAAATCCCCACTTTTTTTAATACCAGCTTCAATCTATCAAAAAGCATTTGATGCGCCCTATCATTTAGAACTTGATTTTAATAACATTGAATTGAATGAAGCGTTAATTGCGCGCATGAAACAAGATTTTAATTTAAACTTCATGTTTGATATTGATGATGAAGACTACTTCTTACTTTATCAAAACTATAAAGCGTATTTAGAAAAACAATTTCATGATGAGCGGTGGTTTTTTGATGATGATATTTACCTTGGATTATTTTCATTTTCAAAAATAAATATGGTTAAAGACCTTGAAGAAAATATCCATCTCATTGCCAAACACCCAGTAATTGAAGCCTTAACTACAGGTAAAGACTTTTACGATGAAGTTAAGAAGTTATCCTTAGAAGAAATTGAAAAAGAAATTTATCCTAAAAATTTCTATCAGCCACTTGATGCTGACGCAAGTCAATCTGAAGCAATTCAATCTGCGATAAAAGGTAAGAGTTTTGTTTTACAAGGGCCTCCAGGTACAGGTAAGAGTCAAACCATTACAAACATTATTTCTGAGTTTATTGCTAGAAATAAAAAAGTTTTGTTTGTCGCTGAAAAAAAGGCAGCACTTGATGTTGTGTATAACAACTTAAAAAAAATCGGTTTAGAAGAATTTGCTCTACCTTTACATAATCAGGCAATTGATAAAAAGGAAATCGTTAAACAACTTTTAAGTACACTTGATATTTCTAAAAAGAAATTACCATTTGATGAAGATGTTTTAAATCGTGAATACACGAACTACCAAACATTATTAAATAATTATGCAAATCTATTAACTGAAAAAACTGGTGCTCTTAATAAAAATCTATTTGAACTTATAGGGTTATTTAAGGCATATGAACTCCACCAAGATCTTATTTTTGATATACCAAACTTTTTATCTATTGACGAAGTAAAATTAGAACACTTAGAAGCAGAAATCAATAGTTTTTATGCAACCTACAAATACTTTGACTTTAATTTGAATGATATAGTATGGAAAGGTTTTAAACATAATGATTTACGATTGGATACTGAAGAATCACTTAAAAAATCTCTAACCAATTTAAAAGATACGATTAAGAGTTTATATGAATTTTCACAAATCGATAAAAATATAGTTAAATTTGATTCCAATATTCAATTAAAGCAACTTCTAGTAATTAATGACTTCTACTTACATTTGCTTGAAAAACCTAATATCTCGCAAACGTATTTAGATATAAGAAACATTGATGATTTGATTAAGTCATATGAAAAAGTTGATGCTTTGTATCAAGTATATAAAGAAAGTTATTTACCTTTAGAGTATAAGTTTAATGAAAAAGCCTTATATTTACCTACAAGTTCTATTAAAGATGCAATATTAGATAAAAGCTTTTTTACAAGACTTTTTTCAAAGAAGTATAGACGCGCAAAACAAAGTATAAAATCTTTTATAAAAGTATCAGTTACAGAATTAACAAATGCGGATTTTGACAATCTTCATGTGTATCAACAAAGTTATCAAACATTTAGTAATTTCTATGAAAACCTTGAAGAAAAAATAGGTGATGAACACGAGTTTAGTCAAACCAAAGAAAACCTTAAGTGGTATAAGAAGTTTTTAGATTTCTTGAAAAATAAATACTTAATCTTTGATAAAGATGCCTTATTAAAAGTTAGTTTAAATAAAATTAAAACTGAGCATCGTAAGTATAAAAAAATCTATGATGCCTATTTAAAACTAACGGAAGACTTACAAAGTTACTTTAAGGAAAAAGAGCGTAGTTTCATAAAGATGTCTTCTACTGAAGTTCTTGATCATATAAACCGTATGCAAACAGAGTTTGAAAGTTTGCAATCCTTTGTCAACTTCAATCAATTATTGGAACGTTCAAAACGTTTGGGACTTAAAGATTATTATGAAACAGTAATTAATAAAAAAATAACAAACTATTACCCACAAATATTTTTAAGACGCTTCTACTTAAAATTAATTGATTATATTATTGGTTCAAACGATACACTAAAATCCTTTAATAGTGAATCGATGCACCAAACACTAAAATCTTATCAAGCATATGATGAACAAATGATTCATCATGCTTCTTTTCGTATAAGAAACAGTCTATCGGAAAGTATTTATGAATCCAAAGATAAACTAAGTGAACAAATAAAAATATTAAAAAAGGAAGCTTTAAAATCACGTAAACTTATGCCTGTTCGCATGCTATTTAATCAAATACCTAAATTAATTCAAACATTAAAACCTGTATTAATGATGTCTCCATTATCAGTAAGTAGTTACTTAAAGGACAACTTGTTTGAATTTGATTTAGTAATTTTTGATGAAGCATCACAAATAAAGCCTGAAAGTGCTATTGGAGCAATCTATCGTGCGAAACAAGTTATTATCGTTGGTGATAGAGAACAATTACCCCCTACAAGCTTTTTTGAAAACGTCGATGATGAAACTTCGTTTGATGCCTTTGATGATTTTGACGCTTTTGAATCTATATTAGATGTTGGTCATACATTTTTAGATAGTCTTCAATTAAAATGGCACTACCGATCGAAGTTTGAACAATTAATAAAACCATCCAACAATGAAATTTATCAAAACTTAATTACATTTCCTAATAGCCACAAACCTGGACATCGTGAGGCGATTGAATATATTTACGTTGATGGTGTGTACCATGAACGTAAAAACGAAATTGAAGCTGAACGAGTTGTTGATTTGATATTTGAACATTATAAAACATATTTAGATAAACGTTCGCTTGGTGTTGTTACATTAAATGAAGCACAACAAACAATGATTGAAAGTGCATTACATAAACGTAGACGTATCGATAAATCGATCGAACCATATTTAGACCCCGATATTTTTGAGGCATTCTTTATTAAAAATATTGAGACGGTTCAAGGGGATGAGCGAGATACAATTATTATGTCCGTTGGCTATGGTCCAGATAAGAAGGGTAAGATATCATTAAACTTTGGACCAATAAGTAAAGCCTATGGCTATCGACGATTAAATGTAGCTACAACACGTGCCAAATATAATATGATTGTTGTTACTTCACTTAAATCAAGTGATATTGATTTATCACGTGCAACAAGTGTTGGAGCTAGTTATTTAAAGAAATATTTGCATTATGCAGAGCATAAAGATGATACATCTGTATTTGGATATGATGAAAAACCTGATTTTTTAATTGTCGATGATCTTAAATATAAATTAGAAAACTTAGGCTATAATGTCGATAAATATTACGGCGTATCTAAATTTAAAATAGATTTAGCTGTTCAAAACCCTAACGATCCAACAAAGCATATACTTGCTATTGAAATTGATGGATCTACATATCTTCAATCTACCTTATCACGGGATAGCAACCGATTAAAACAAAGTCTTCTCAAACTTCGCGGGTGGAATGTTTACCGCGTTTGGGCAATGGATTGGTTGCGAGAGCCTAATAAGGAGTTAACAAAAATTGATAAATTATTGACAAAACTTGGAGGCTAATATATGAATAAAGAACATATTCAACAATTGACTGATAATGTTTTTACTGAAACACAAACAATAATTGACAAATTTGGTCCGCGTCTTGCAGGAACAAAATCTAGTTTAGATACAGCTAATTATTTGTTTGAACACTATAAAGAATTTGCCGATGACATGAAGACTGAAGATTTTCATATTCATAAAGGCGCATTTTTTGGTTGGATAAAAATACTTGTAATAAACTACCTATTAAGTGTTCTTGCAATATTTCTTAAATTTTATTGGGTTGGTATTCTTCTATCTACCACAAGCATTTTAATTCTTTACTTCCAATTTATTCGCTACTACGCTGTCATTGATTTTTTATTCCCTAAAAAACGCGCACGTAACGTTTATGGAATAATCGAACCTAGTGATGAAGTGAGGCGACAAATCATCGTTAGTGGGCATCACGATAGCGCACCGATCTTTAACTTTTTTGTGCACCAACCTAAACTTTACGCATTGCGTATTAATGGTGGTATCGGTTTAGTGATTTTAACATTTGTCGCATCCATTATTTTAACCATTTATGCGCCAAATTTATTACATTATGCCTTATTTGGTGTTTTAGCTTTAGGATTTTTACTTGTAGGTCAAATGTGGTTTTTCGCAAACAAAAAAGCAACACCTGGTGCGGGTGATAACTTGGTTGCTACAATGATTGCCTTTGAAATTGGTAAATACTTCTATGAGCTTAAAAAAGCAAACAAAGGATTAAAACATACTCGATTAATTTTCTTAAGTTTCGACGCTGAGGAAGAAGGTTTAAGAGGTGCTCGAGCTTTTGTTAAAAACAATAAGGCAATGCTTGAAGAAACTCCAACTTACTTATTAAATGCAGATTGTATTTATGATGAAAAAGAACTTTTCTTCTTAACAAGTGATATTAACAATACGGTTAAACTAAGTAAGCCACTTGCAAATGAGCTCATTGAGGTTTCTAAGAATCTTGATATTAAAACTTACGCACAAGACATTACCGTGTTAACTGGTGGTACGGATGCTGGTGAGTTTGGTAAAATTAATACTCATGCTACAACGTTAATTGGTATGCCATGGACAAATGACAATCGAAGTCATGCATATCACACACCAAAGGATACCTTAGATAATGTAAGTAAACAAGCTGTTTATGATGCATTAAATATATTTACAACATACATTCATAAAAAAGATTTAGATAACTAAAAACAAAGAAGGCTTATCCATTTGATAAACCTTCTTTTTCTTATTCTGATATATGATCTAACGCTTGATTAAATATTGTATAAACGTGGTGGTCAGCTAAACGATAGAAAACTTCTTTCCCTCGTTTTTCAAAATCAACTAAATTAGCTTGTTTAAGTGTACGCAATTGATGCGACACAGCACTTTGTGTTAATCCTACTTTATCAACAATTCGATTAACATTTAATGGTCCTTCTTTTAGGGTATATAAAATAGTTATTCTTGTTGGATCACTAATAACTTTAAATAAATTGCTCATATTGTTTATTTGATTACTTGAGAGTTTCATAATTCCACTTCACACCCTTTAATAATCTTAAACTGTTTAATATAACGATAAGTGTTGAACCTTCATGCATTAATACGCCAATTGGCATATTGATTTTACCAAACATATTTAATGTAATTAACGTTAAGATGACACCAAGCGAGAATAAAATGTTTTGCCATACAATCATCTTTAGCTTTCTACTTGTTTTATGTGCAATAATAAGTTGACGTAAGTTGTTTTTAGTTAAAACACTATCAGCAACATCAATCGCAACATCACTACCTAGACCCATGGCCATGGAAACACTTGCGCTTGCAAGGGCTGGCGCATCATTAACGCCGTCGCCAACCATTAAAACATCGCCGTAAACTTTTTTTAAATCTTCAATAATCATGGCTTTGTTTTGTGGTAAAACATTTGCATATACTTTACTTATACCGATGTTTTTAGCAATCATGTTTGCTGTATTTTCGGCGTCACCTGTAATCATAATTGTATCAATATTATTTTGTCTAAAATAAATGTTTGCTGCTTTCGCGGATTCATTTTCAATATCTTGAATAGCAATAACTAATATAATTTCATCATTTTTACTAAAATAAACAACGGTTTTCCCTTGAAGTTCAAAAGCTTTTGTCTCACCTTTGACAATATCACTTGAGTTTTTAAAAGATGTTGGTTTTCCAATTTTATATTCATTACCATAATAGGTTGCAGATAAACCAACACCAATTAAGTTTTTAACTTCTAAATCAATAGCGTTTGTTTTACTAAAATACTTAATAATTGCTTTAGCAAGCGGATGGTTAGCATTTTCTTCCATTGCAACTAAAATATCTAAATCTTCAACACTTACTTTATCTGCATGATAAACATCCGTAACAACAGGAACTCCTAGTGTTAAAGTACCCGTTTTATCAAAGGCTACAGCTTTAATTTCTGCTAAGTTTTCTAAGTGAACGCCACCTTTAAATAACACACCACGACGAGCTAAATTTGAAATCGCAGATAAACTTGCAGGAACATCAGCTACTGCCAGTGCACAAGGTGAAGCTACTGTTAAGAAAATCATCGCTTTTAAAAACGATTCTCTTGTTCCCCATTGAAATGCAAAATCACCAAGTAAGAATAAAATTGGTGCTACGACTAAAACTATTTTTACATAATATGGTTCTATTTTTTTAATTAGTTTTGCACGTTTTGCTGTATTTTCTTGTGTCTGACTAACAAGCTTAATAATTTGGTCGAAAATCCCCTGGCCACTATCATTCGATGCCTCAATAATGACCACATCGGTTTTATTAATTGTACTACCAAAAACTTGCTCACCTGTGGTTTTATCTTTTGGAATACTTTCTCCAGTAATACTTGCTTCATCGAATGCAGAACTACCATCGATGATTATACCATCTACGGGAACTTGGTCACCGACCATGACTTTTAAGCGTTGACCTTTCTTTATCTCGCTAGCATTAATAATTGTTACATTACCTTTATCATCTAGAAGTCGAGCTTCTTTCGGATTTAGATTAATCAGTTTTGTAATCTCACGTTTACTTTTATCCGTTGCATAATCTTCTAAATAATGTGCACCTGCAAAAATAATTATTAGTAAAGTTGCTTCTTTATAATCACCGATAACAACAGCGCCAATCGCTGCAATCATCATTAAAATATGTACATTTGGTATGAATTTTTTATGTGCTTTTGTTTCTTTAATTGCATCTTCAATACCTTCAAGTGTTACATGGTAGCCACTTAATACAAGGCCTACTAAATAAAAAATTGTTTTTAATACAGATTCTTCTAATAAATAGTTTATTAAAAATAACAAAATTCCAACAAAAAATAAAATTAACGAGATTTTATGATGATCTCTATGTTGATGCTCATGATTCTTCTCTAATGTTTTTTTCATAATATCCTCCAAGACATATGAACAATTGCTCATATGTTCATATTAATTATATCTCTATTGATATAAAAAAACAAGCCCTAGAAGGCTTGTGTATATAAAAAAATGATGATTGCGATATGTAGTATTAATGATACCCAATTTACAACAATAAACCAAAAATGCTTGTTTTTATGTCGTAAATAATAAAGTGAAATTAATCCCCCTAGTGAACCAAATAAAAACGAGCTTAATAACAATGTTTTTTCCTTTGTTCTATACTTACCTTTAATAGCTTTTTGTTTATCATTTCGATATAAAACAAGTGTAACAAAAGTCATTACAGCATAAATAATCAAACTTGCATAAAATAGTTTTTCCATATGATTCTCCTACTTTTCTTTAAATACGATATATTTAGAATATAAAAACTCTAAAACAAAGTTAAATAGCATTGTTATGCCTAAAACTATGTATTCATTCGTTCCGCGAGCTTCTGCCATAGTTCCAAGGATTGCACTAACTGGAGTGAACACTAGATAGAATAACAAGACAAGCAACATCGCCTTTTTAACATCGTTTGAGGCTTTAAATGTGAATTTACGGTTAAACGTAAAATTCCATATAATCGATAACAATAACGAAACAACATAGTTAATGCCGTATTCGCCGTCAAATATCGGTAACAACTCATTTAAAATAGCAAACGAAGCTACTTGTATAATACCAGCAGAAATTGAAAATAACGTAAATTTGATGGCTTGTATCGCCGTTTTTTTATCTTCCATAGATTTCTAATTATAAAATGTTCAGTTTATGTTCTTTAAAAAATTTTTTACTATTGCTATCCCAAATGGATGCTTGAACTTCAGCGATATGATATTTTTCTAATAGAATCATACATATTCTTGATTGACCTATACCACCACCGATGGTGTATGGAAGTTCATTATTTAAAATCATTTGATGGTATGTTTGATTTGCTTTATCCATTTGGTTTGAATCTTTAAGTTGTTGAGTAAGAGTTTCTTTATTCACTCGAATACCCATAGAAGACACTTCAACAACATCATTTAAAGTTTCACTCCAAATTAATATATCACCATTTAAATTCCAGTTATCATAATCAGCCGCTCTTAAATCATGTCTTAGCCCCTCAGCAAAATTCACACCAATTTTCATTAGAAATACCGATTTGAATTGTCTTGTAATTTCACGTTCACGAGCTTTAGAATCTAGATTTGGATATAAAAAATAGAGTTCTTCAGATGTTATAAAATGAATTTCTTCATTAATTTCATCAGTTAATACTGGATAAATCGTTTTGATCTTATCTTTTGTTTCTTTTAATACACGCAAAATTTTTCTTACAATGCTTTTTAAAAATGCTTCATTTTGATCTTTTTCATCAATAATAAGTTCCCAGTCCCATTGGTCAACATATAGTGAATGCAATTGATCTAATGTTTCCTTTTGACGTATGGCATTCATATCCGTATAAATACCTTCATATAAATGATATCCATATTTTTTTAGTGCAATGCGTTTCCATTTAGCTAGTGATTGAACAATTTCTGCATGTTCATCCAATGCTTCTAAGTAAAACGATAACGCGCTATTTTCAATACCTAAATCATCATTAACACCATCTTTTAAGACTAAGATTGGTGCTGATACTCGATCTAAATTGAGTGATTTTGCGAGTCTGTTTTCAAAATCATCCTTTACAATTTTAATTGCTTTTTGTGTGTCTTTAATTGTAAGTTTAGTTTGATACACTTAATCACCTTCTAATCATATTGTCTAGTATAACACATAGAATAAAAAAACACTTAATTTTTTAAACTAAGTGTTCTATTTGTCATATACTTATTAATAAATATTATCTCTATAAGTTTAATTGTATTATTATTTTATCAGTTCTAGTAATGTAACACTTTCTACTTGTGGCGTAAATGGAAACATATCAAACGGAAGAACTTCAATAACTTTATACAGTTTAGTAAGTTCATTTAAGTCTTTTGCAAGTGTTGATGGATTACATGAGGTATAAACGATTTTTTTAGGTTTAAATTTAATCACTTCTTCAATTGTGTCACGACCTAATCCCGTTCTTGGTGGATCAAAAAACATAACATCAATTGTCTCATTTTTTAATTTCTTAAGTGCATCCTTAAAATCCATTTGTAAAACTTCGACATTGTGAATATTATTTATTTCTAACGATTCTTTCGCACTTTGTACAGATTTAGATTCTTTTTCAATTGCATAAACTTTTTTTACATCATTACTTATATAATGACTTACAACTGCACTTCCTGCATATGCATCGATTGCGACACTATCTTTAGATAGATGGCCAAGTTTTTTCATTGCTTGATAGAGTTTATGTGCTTGTGGTGTATTCAATTGGAAGAAACTTTCTGGATATAAGTCAAATGTTTGATTGTTTAATGTTTCTGTAATCGTTTTAGACCCATAAAGTATTTCATATTTGTTTGTAAAGAATACTTGTTCTTTATAGTCATCTGTATAAAACGCATAGACCGATTTAATTTCATCCGATAAACTTATAAGTTCTTTAATAAAGTTATGCATATCAGGGTATTTTTTCATAAGTAAAAATGAAATTTGAATTTCCTTATTATTGGTTGTTCGACGTATAACAACCGATTTAATATAACCTGAACGTTCTTTTTGAATATAACCATCAAAGCGGTGTTTATCAAGTAAGTTTTCTATTTTTTCAAGCAATTCATTGATTTTAACATCTTGGGTTTTTGCATCATTGATTGGAACAAAGATGTTACTATTTTTTTCGTATAAACCAAATTTGTTTTTACCACCGATTTTTCGTACAGGTAAAGATACTTTATTACGATATGCGTAAATATTGTCACTTGGAACCATACCACGAATGATACTGTATGGAATTTTTGTTTCAACGTAACGATTAAACGCATTAATAAGCATATCTCTTTTTAACTTTATCTGTAAGTTATAAGGAATATGTTGTAATGCAAAAGCACCTGTCTTTTGTTGATGGGGGTATTCAATTGGTAATCGGTCCTTACTAGCTACAATAACTTCAACTAAATTTGCGTAAATCATTTGGTCAAGATTTTGTAAAATTTCAACTTTAACAACTTCACCTGGTAAAACATCATCAACAAAAACAGCCTTTTTATGGTAGTAGCCTATACCTTCACCATTAATACCTAGTTTTTTAATTTCTATTTCAATTATTTTATTCATTTTAGTCACCACTTATATTTTACATCAAATAATACTTAATAAAAAAATAATGCGCAAAATCGCGCATTATAATTATATTATTTTAATCTAAACACTTCGCGAGCAATCATTACTTCTTCATCTGTTGGAATAACTAACACTTTAACTTTAGAATCTTCCGTAGAAATAATGTTTTCACCACGTAATTCATTCTTTTCTTCGTCTAATTTAACTCCAAGAACACTTACAGCTTCAATAACATCTGTTCTTACGATTGGCGCATTTTCACCAATACCTGCCGTAAACACGATGGCATCTAAACCTTTCATGTAAACATAATATGAGCCGATGTAGTCTGCAATACGTTTAATTTGGATTTTGTAAGCTAATGTTGCACGTTTATGACCAAGTAACATGTTATCAACGATATCTCTTGAGTCATTTGAGATACCTGAAACACCTAGATAACCTGAACGTTTGTTTAAGTCATCAAGTAATGTTTGTAAGTTTTTACCTTCTTTTTCTGCAATTACACCTAAGATTGCTGGGTCAACGTTACCACTTCTTGTCCCCATTGGAACACCTTCAAGTGGTGTTAATCCCATAGAAGTGTCAACACTTTTTAATGAATCAACAGCAGCAATAGAAGCACCGTTTCCTAAGTGACACACAATAATTTTTAAGTCATTTCTGCCTAAAATTTCACTTGCTCTTTGTGATACATATTGGTGAGATGTACCGTGGAAACCATATTTTCTAATACCATATTTTTCATACCATTCGTATGGTGTTGCATACATGTATGCATCTTCTTTCATTGATGAATGGAATGTTGTATCAAATACAGCAACTTGAACAACGTTTGGTAAAACTTTCATAAATGCACGGATACCAGTTACGTTTGCTGGGTTATGTAAAGGTGCCAAGTCATTTAAAGCTACGATATCTTCAATAACTTCTTCTGTAATAACAACACTTTCTTTAAATCTTTCGCCACCTTGTACAACACGGTGTCCGACACCATTGATTTCATCTAAACTTTCAATGATATTGTATTTAATTAAACCTTCCAATACTAAGCTTACAGCTTCGCGATGGTCTAAAATTGATTGAATTTGTGATTTTTTTTCGCCGTTTACTTTAATATTAAATACTGCTTTTGATTCGCCAATGCGTTCTACTAATCCTGAGCATAATACTTTTTCTTCAGGCATATTAAACAATTGGAACTTTAATGATGAACTTCCAGCGTTAATTGATAAAATTTTCATTTTAATAATTCTCCTTATTCTAAAATACATTAATATAATAACTCATCTTGTTGTTTTTTTCAACAAAATGAATAAAAATTCACTTTAATATATAAATCCGTAGATTGCGATAAACTGTAGGATAGTTCCAAGTGCCGTAAATAAGTGCCATACAAAGTGAAAGTATTTAATTTTAGGTAAGGCGTAGAAAATGACACCAATGCTATAAGCAACACCACCTAATAGCACATACCAAAATGCGCCTTTGCTAAAACTAATGAGTGAGCCAATAAAAATAAGCGCACTCCAACCCATCGCTAAATAGATGAAAACATGAAGCTTTGCAAACTTCTTAATCCAAATCGATTTAAAGACAACACCAATTGTAATTAAGATCCATTGGATTATAAAAAGTGTTAAACCTTGTGAAAGAAAACCTTCAATACCAAACAGTGGTTCTCTTAATCCTGGCAATAATAATAATGCAGGTGCGAATGTTCCACCAATTAAAATATAAATTGACAAATGGTCAAAACGTTTAAATAATCTTTTTGCTTTATTTTCTCTTAGTGCGTGATAAATTGTACTCATTGTATAAAGCAAGATAATACCCATTCCAAAAATGATTGCTGCGATTACTTCTATAGTTGTATTACTCTTAATGAGTAATAAAATTAACGCGACAATTCCGAAAATTGCCATAATACCATGAGAAACTGCGTTTGCGATTTCTTCACCTAATGTTTGTTTACTTGTTTTTTTAATTAATGCTTGTTTAGTTGTTGTTGTCATTGTCACCCTCATCTTTAAATTGATCTAAAAAATCTTTACCTTTATATATTTCCGGCTCAACAAAAGATAAGCCTGGAAAACCTTTTTGTCGATAAACTTCATAACTAACCAATGCTGCTGCATTGGCAAGATTAATTGATCGAACCTTTTCCGTTGTTGGAATTCGATAACATCTATCCAAGTTGTTTGCAAGTATTTGTTTATCGATACCTGTTGATTCTTTACCAAATACTAAATAAATATCTTCTTCGATATCTTTGAAATTGATTTGTGCATAATTTTGTTTGCCATAGCGCGTCAAGTAAAAAATTGCACCTTTATTTTTCTCTTGAAATTCTTGGTAGTTTTCATAAATGTGCATATTTAAATGTGCAATATAATCCAAAGCGCTTCGTTTTAAATATTTATCTTCAAGTGAAAAACCTAACGGTTTTATCAAATGAAGTGTCGCACCTAATGCGACACATGTTCTCATGATATTTCCGGTATTTTGATGAATTTCCGGTTCAAATAAAACAATATGAATCATACGTTTGTTGGACGATGCTTATGGATTAAGTTATCTTTAAGAACCCAAAGTTTTAGTGATAAATCCACATAGTATTGGTGTGGTCTTTCAAGTCTTAAAACTTCGTCCCATAAAGTATCGATTTGAGATTTGCAGTATTGTCTAATTTCATCAATTTTCGGTAAATCATAAACACGTTTTCCGTTTTTATATATTGGAATTAATAATGGTACAGCTTTAAAATTTGTAACAGTTTTACGTTTCCAAGTAAAGTTAGGATCAAACAACTCATATGGTTTGGATTCATCAATAACTTCGTCATGTAGCGTTATAACATCAGCGATTGCCTTATTATTTTCATCAAAGAAACGATAAACTTGTTTAAATCCTGGAATGGTTGTTTTTTGAACATTTTCACTAACTTTTATTTTCGGAACTAATACGCCTTCTTGTTCGATTGCAGCTAGTTTAAATACTCCGCCAAAAACAGCTTCGCTTCGTGCAGTAACTAAACGTTCACCTACACCGAAAGTATCAATTTTAGCTCCTTGGTGAATTAATTCTTTAATTAAATATTCATCCAGTGCATTTGACACAATAATTTTAGTTTCTGTTAGGCCAGCTTCATCTAGCATTTCACGAGCTTTTTTTGTTAAATATGTTAAGTCACCACTATCTAGGCGAATACCTTTTAAATAATAACCGTTTGGCTTTAAGTATTCGTTATGGACTTTAATTGCGTTAGGAATTCCTTGACGTAATGTGTCGTAGGTATCTACAAGTAGTGTGGTTGAGTTAGGAAATGATTTAGCATATGAAAGAAACGCTTCATACTCTGTATCATAACTTTGTACGTAACTATGCGCCATTGTTCCAAGTGCTGGAATGCCATAAACATAGTCTGCAAAAGTATTGGATGTTCCTACAGCGCCAGCAATATATGCTGCACGTGCACCATAAATTGATGCATCATACCCATGTGCGCGTCTCGCACCAAATTCCATAACTGCTCTGCCTTGCGCTGCATTGACAATTCTTCGTGCTTTTGTTGCGATTAATGTTTGGTGATTAATTGCTAATAAAATAGCTGTTTCTAGTAACTGACACTCAATGAGCTTTCCTTTTACAACTAATAATGGTTCATGTGGGAATACAGGCGTTCCTTCACGCATTGCATATATGTCAGCAGTAAATTTAAATGTTTTCAAATAGTCTAAAAACTCTTTAGAAAATATTTTTTTAGATTCTAAATAAGCAATTTCTGATGCCGTAAATGTTAAATTCTCAACATATTCACATACCGTTTCTAATCCGGCGATTATTGCATACCCTCCTTGATCCGGAATTGAGCGATAAAACACATCAAAAACAGCAATTTCTTCATGCTTATGATCATTGAAATATCCATAAGACATCGTTAATTCATAAAAATCCATTAACAACGTTAGTTTTCTTTCGTTCATTTTTTTACTCCTTTTGTTCATTTAATTTAAAAAAGGGCAAGACCTTGCCCTTTATTATCTTTTCCTATAAAAACCTAAGACACCTAATGCGCCGCCTAAGCCACATAATGCATAGGCAATTGCATAAATGTAAGTAACTACAGTATCAACAGTAGACATGACCTCACTATTTAGTGCTAGTAATCCTGTTGCAAATACGACAACCATCCCAAAAATAATGAATACAAAACCACCTTTTACTAATCTAGCTGAAATTCGTTTTGGTTTGTTACCTAAAATTCCTGAAATGATAATAAATGTTAATAAAACAATACCATATGGTAAGTATTCATTTATATCCGAAATAAAGTTTAGGAAACTTAAATTAACACCTGATAGAAAACTAGGTGCTAAGAGTTGGTATGGTAATAATGTTCTTACATCGTTAAATGCTAAGAGTAATACATACCCTGACAATAGAGTTGTCAATATCTTTCCGAAAATCGTTTTACCACGTACCCAAATAAGAATAACGATTGCTATAATAAATCCTAGTTCTAGATAATTTACAACGGCTAATGGTAATTCATTGAAAAAATTTTTAACTGTTAAAAATATAGTATTATTTGCTAGTGATGTTGATAGCAACAACTTAACTAAAATAAAGACACTTGTTACTAAAATTATTGCAAAGCTTAAGACGCGAATAATTCTAACAACAATATGTTGATCTTTATTTCGTCTCGTTAACTTTTGTTCTTTGTCTTTCAATAAAATCACACTCCATTTTCATTATCTATTATACAACATTTTTAGATTTCGCTTGAGATTTTTAAGTCATCTTTTACAATAAGACCTTTTTTTCTAAAAATCAAGTCTATAACATATGTAATTACACCTGCCAAAACAATTAATAAGCCTACAGAAACGAAAGCTTTTGAACTGTAATCCATTGCATCTAGTGTTTGTAGTGGTCCAACTAACCCACTAGATCCCATGCCAGCTCCATAGACGGTACTTGTAAAACCGAATGCTAAATATAAGATTGGAGCAATAATCGCAGAACTAATAATTGTTGGTAACCAAATAATTGGCTTTTTAATGATGTTTTTAAATTGTAGCATCGAAGTGCCAAGTCCAACAGATATCATCATTCCAATTGAATTATCTTTTCTCGATTGAATTGCAAATCCAATCATTTGCACGGTTGTTCCAACAACTGCTGCACCTGCTGCAATACCATTTAGTCCTACCGCAAATGCTACGGCAACACTAGAAATTGGCGCGGTTAAAATCATACCCATAGCAACCGCTATAACAATAACCATCGGAATTGGTGCATAGCTTGTTGCAGCATCAATAAATTTACCAATGATGTTAACAATATAATCTACAGGTGCTCCAAAAACAAAGGTCATTAATAGTGCTAAAACAGTTCCTGTAATCGGTATAAGCAAGACATCAAACGGTGTCTTTTTAGGTAAGATTAAGTCAAGCATTGTTGCCGTAAAGACAACAACTAAATATGCAGTTACCGGATTATTATTTAACTGTAGTGTAACACTTGGATCAAATGTTATTTTTAAGTTTGTAGAAATTGCACCAGCAACCATGAGCATAACAAGTTTTAAGCCATCTTTTTTTAAACTTAAACCAATACCTAAGCCGATACCTGCTCCAAGTAAACCTGATAAAATAGCATATATTTGAACGCTTAAAATTTCAAGCGATAAAACATCTCCAATTTGTTTTAAAATGACACCAACAATTAATGTAGCAAACAAGCCATACGTCATGCCATTCATTGTCTTCATCAAATATTCTTTGAAACTTTTTCTCATGAGGCCCTCCATTTTTCTTCCTTATTTATTTCATAGAAATAATATACATCTTTTAATAGTCTTTGTCAATCAAAATTAGTTCCTTAAGTAATGCTGGTTTATTCGTTAAATAAGCGATAAATCGCCTCATTTGCATAAACAACCATACCACAATCGTATAAATTGTATGGCTTTCCTTCTAAATTTAAGACAAGAGCACCTGCTTCTTTAATTAATAATAATCCGGGTGCAATATCCCAAATATTTTTAGTATAGCTATTCATCATAACAGTTTTACCACTCGCAAGATATATAAACTCAACGCCAATACTTCCAAAAATACGGAGTTTCATTCGTTTATCTATCGCTCGTTCGATTATTGGAATAATGTTTGGGTTTAACTTGCCACTTTCTTGTAGCGATGTTAAACTTATCATTTCACTTGGTAAAAAAGAGGCATCTGATGTGTGAATTTTTTTGTCATCTACATAGGCACCAAAGTCTTTTTTTGCATAATATGCCTTGTTTTCTTTTGGAAAATAAAGATATGAAAATTGCAACTCATTTAAATCATAAAAAGCAACTTGTACAACAAAATCCGCAATTTCATTTGCAAAGTTTGTCGTTCCATCAATTGGATCAATAATCCATGTACGATCTTTTAAAGTATTTTTTGAGTGACCTTCTTCGCTTAATATGTAGTCCATTTTAAATGTACTGTGAATTAAATGAATAATGTCTTTTTCCATGTTAATATCCACTGCTGTAACAATCGAATCTAAATCTTTGTATTGTTTAATTCTTTTGCTATCTACATTTTTTTTGTAGAGTGCAGGAATATTGTTTTTAAGTAATTCTAATTCTTTTTCGTATTTAAACACGAGCGTCCACCTGCTTTCAAGTATCTATTATATCAAACAAAATTAAAAGGTTGCTAAGCAACCCTTTAAATTAAGAAACTTTATTTTCTTTAACAACCATTAAGATGAACTCATCAAGAGATACTGTTGTTTGAAGTTGTTCACCATATTTACGATAAGTTACACAATTTGTATCACGTTCTTTATCACCTAATACAAGTTGATATGGAATTTTGTTTGTTTGTGCTTCACGAATCTTGTAACCTAACTTTTCATCTCTAAAGTCTGCTTCAACTCTTAAGCCATAACTTTCAAGAACTTCTAAGACTTTAATCGCATAATCTTTATGATGTTCCAAACTTACTGGAATTGTCTTAATTTGAACTGGAGAAAGCCAGAATGGGAATGCTCCTTTATATTCTTCTGTTAAGTATGCAACAAATCGTTCCATAGTTGACACAACGCCACGATGAATTACAACAGGTCTTTGATCATTTTTTCCGTCCTCAGAAACGTAAGTTAAATCAAATTTTTCTGGTAGTAAAAAATCTAATTGTATGGTTGATAGTGTTTGGCTCATACCCATTGCAGTTTTAACTTCGACATCAAGCTTAGGTCCATAGAAGGCCGCTTCGCCCACT
>Ga0209075_1001706_pt1 | contig 20417 bp, 19 predicted proteins | sample Stecom2011_FD_187523 | JGI IMG/M metagenome (GOLD analysis project Ga0209075, IMG submission 187523) | Agricultural soil microbial communities from Utah to study Nitrogen management - Steer compost 2011 (SPAdes) (version 2) | ecosystem: Environmental > Terrestrial > Soil > Agricultural land...
TTATCATAAGCAACATTTGAAGCATTTAGGTCAATAACAGCAATAACATTCCCTGAACTATCTAAAAAGTTGTAAGAATTAGATGTAGCATCAAATGTAACTTCTACGCTACGAACATCAAACTGAACATCGCTACCATCATTATTGGTAAAAGTAAACAAACCATCACCTTCATCAGTTAAATCAGATTTTGAAACTGTACCTAAGATAGTGGTACCATCAGGACCCATTAACGAAAAAGTACCGTCCTCATTATCAATCAAATCCAAATCTCCGATTTGAGTAGCTAATTCATCAATAGCCGCTTGAACATTACTCGCTGCAAGTCCACTAGCCGTGTTATTATAAGGCAACTCGTGAGCATTTGTATCTATAGAAGTAATTGGATTTCCTTCTCCATCTAAAAAAGTATATACTCCATCTGCTAATGAAATAGTTACAGTGTTAGTATCAAAAGTTATCGAATCACCCGCTTCATTAAGATAAGTAAAAGTACCATTTCCGTTATCTGTAATAACAGTATCGGTTTCATATAAATGGATAATTTCCTCAATGTTAATATGTTGGATATTCCCTAAGTCATCAACAAAGTTAAATTGGTCGTTAGTAGTATCCCACACAACTATATTTTCGGGAATATCATCAGAAACCGTGAGCTTTCTCCATTTATTCTGATACCAATAATAATATCCTGGCACAATATCATTTTGAGCTATTGTTGCGTAAACCAACAAGCTTTCGACATTTCCATTGATTATAGTAAGTGAGTCCGTAGTACTAATCAAAGGAACTTGAGGAATTAAAATTCCTTTATCTCCTGAGACTATATGAAGTTGGGTAGAAGAATCGGGGGTATCTGTTCCGATTCCAACTTGTGCGTGAGTTTTAAGCACGCAAAAAACAAACACTAATAAAAATAGTATTTTTCTCATAGCTTCTGAATTGTATAATTAACTTTTTTATTCTATATTATATATATATTATAATTTATATTTATTATTAGCAGCAATCCCGGAGCCGTAAGAACTCGTATTAGTATAGTTTATTGAAGCTCCCTGAATCTGTATAATCAATAGCAAATCTCCTTTCGAAATTTGGCTGTTTCCAAAGTCATATAACACACCTCCTACTTCAAAAGGATCAGGAATCGAATCTAAATTAAAAGAAGTTGCGCCAGAACTGACTGTGATATCATCTCCTGCTCCAGGAAAAAAAGAGTTTTGAGGGGCTGGAAACTCTTGTACCCCATCAGATCCTGGAGTGGCACATACTGGATTTTGTGCCCAAATAAAACCAACATTTATTAGAAATAAAACTAATAAAAGTCGTTTCGGAATAAACAATTTGTCTACATCCATTATGTCGATAATTTATTGGTGATTTAGCTTAATAAAGCTTTCTTTAGAAGTTTATTTAACCTTGTAGAAATTTTATTCTTTTCAATTTCAAGCACATAAACACCAACCGTTAACCGGGGCAAAGGTAGTGTTTTATTTTCATTTTTAACTTTTTTATGTCGTTTTTTTTAACAATTATTTATGTTAAACTTAAAACGCACGTTAAAAACAGGCTCTTAAAACATTATAAATAATTATATATCAAATATTTAAGTATTTACAAACAAAAACTATTCTTCTAATTCTAACTGTATATTTTCCCACTCAGTAAGCATTTTTTCTAGCTCCTTTTTATTTTCTTCATACGCAGTAAAGAAAGAATTATCATTCATTAGCTTTTCATAGCTTTCAGCTAACCGCAAATCATCCTTAGCAATAATATTTTCGAGTTCTTGGATTCGATTTTCTACTTTGCTTAATTTATTTTGCAAAGATTTGCGCTGCTTTTGTTCTTCAAACGAAAGATTCTTATCAGGTTTGTATTGTGTTTTTGGAGTAATATCTCGTTTTTCTACCTCTCGCATATTATCTAGTTTTCGCTGTTCAAGATAAAAATTAATATCTCCGAGGTATTCTTTGATTTTCTGATCTTTAAATTCATAAACTACATTTGAAAGCCCTTGAAGGAAATCTCTATCATGCGACACTACCAATAATGTTCCTTCAAACTTTTGCAGGGCTGCTTTCAATACGTTTTTTGATTTGATATCAAGATGATTGGTAGGTTCATCCATTACCAATACATTAATAGGTTGCAAAAGCATTTTGCACAACGCTAAACGATTGCGTTCTCCTCCTGAAAGCACTTTTACTTTTTTATGAACATCATCTCCTCGGAATAAAAATGCTCCTAACATATCACGAACTTTAGAGCGATTACTATCATTAGCAGCATTCTCCATGGTTTCTAATAAAGTTATTTCTCCGTTAAGGTAATCTGCCTGGTTCTGAGCAAAATAACCCAACTGAACATTGTGCCCCAACTTTATATTTCCTTCGTATTCGAACTCATTCACAATAGCCTTAATAAAAGTCGATTTTCCTTGTCCGTTTTGCCCTACAAAAGCAATCTTACTTCCTCTTTCGACCAAGAGTGAAATATTGCTTAGTACTTTTTTGTCTCCATAATTTTTAGTAACGTTATCTGCCTCTATAACTACTTTTCCGGGGGTCACAGAAACTGGAAAAGAAACAGCCATAACCGAATTATCATCTTCATCTACCTCTATGCGCTCCACTTTGTCAAGTTTTTTGATAAGCGACTGTGCCATTGAAGCTTTCGAAGCTTTTGCACGAAATTTTTCGATTAACTTTTCTGTTTGTTCAATCTTTTTTTCTTGATTTTTCTGAGTGGCTAACTGTTTTTCTCTGATTTCCTGACGAAGCTCCAAATATTCGGTATATGGCTTAGGAAAATCATAGGCTTTGCCAAGCGAAATCTCGATAGTTCGATTAGTGACATTATCCAAAAACATTTTATCGTGGGAAACAATAACAACTACACCTACATAATTTCTCAAGAAATTTTCTAGCCAAATTATACTTTCGATATCTAAATGGTTTGTTGGCTCGTCCAGAAGTAAAACATCATTATTTTGAAGCAGCAGTTTTGCCAACTCAATTCTCATTCTCCATCCTCCAGAAAAAGTATCAGTAAGCTTATCAAAATCTTCTCTTTTGAAACCTAGCCCTAATAAAATCTTTTCGGTATCTCCTACATAATTATACCCTCCAATTATTTCAAAATGATGGGTGACATCACTTAATTCCTCTATAAGGTCTAAATAACTTTCGCTTTCATAATCGGTGCGTGTAGCGAGTTGGCTGTTGATTTCTTCAATTTTTTTTTCTGCTTTTTTGATATCTTCGAATGCTTGATAAGCTTCTTCTAAAACAGTTCTTCCTTTGACAAAATCAATATCTTGTTTTAGAAACCCTATTTTAATTTCTTTTTCTGTTGCAATTGTTCCGGTATCAGGCTGCATTTCTTTAGCTAAGATTTTGAGCATGGTTGATTTTCCTGCCCCATTTTTACCGACAAGCCCTACCCTATCTCCTGCTCCGAGTCGGAAAGTAATTTCTTCAAACAAATATTCTCCTCCAAAAGCAACTGACAAATTGTGTATATTAAGCATTTTTATGTGATGAAAGTTATCAAAGGAGCAAAGATAATGCTTACCTTTGTAAAAAAATATTTAGGCTCTGTTTATATTTCTTTACAAGCCACAACTACAAAATAAAAACACGCTTAACAATGTGTAAAAAAGGTTCAAAACTCAATAGTATAGTTAAAGGCAATTGCCCAAGATGTCAAGAAGACAGTATGTATGAAAGTAAAAATGTTTTTAACATCCTTTCTGCTATTAAAATGAAAGAAACCTGTTCGAACTGCGGTCTTCGATACATGATAGAACCTGCTTTTTTTTACGGAGCCATGTATGTGAGCTACGGAGTAGGTATCGCTTTTGGAATTGCAGCTTTCATCATTACTAAAATACTGCTAGACACGTCTTTAATGACTTCTTTTATCGCAATTGTAGCAACACTTGTTGTATTTTACGGAGTCATTATGCGTATTTCCAGAAACATTTGGATTAACATTTTCGTATCGTATAATCCAACCGCTCGAGGGGCAAGTGTAAAAGAATAAATTCTTTGCTCAAGCGCAAATTGCTTTTAATTTTACTCTTCGTAACGCTGTATTTCTCTATCATAAAACAGTCCTGCTTCTTCTATAAGCTGTCCTATCTCGTTGGTTATTTCGGTTTCTTCGGATGGATCAATATCTTCAAGAAGCTCGACTTGGTCATCTTTTAGATTAATGATAAACCTTGGGTAATCCAAATGGATAATAAAAATATCATCTGGAAAATCAGTATTATCTGCAAGTACAAATTTTGGTAATTCCATAGTAGTATAATTATGTAGATTTATTTTTACTTTTTATTAGTTTGTTGATTTGCCTCTCAAAGCGTATAATAAGAAATATACTTGCTGCTGTAAGTGCTGCCAAAAGTCCTATCCAAACTCCGATTGCTCCTAAATCTGTTTTTAGTCCTAAATAGTAACTAATCGGAAACCCGATAAGCCAATAGGATATAAATGTAATAATAGCAGGAATCTTAACATCTTGCAATCCTTTGAGTGCTCCTAAAACTACTGCCTGAACTCCGTCCGAAATCTGAAAAACAGCAGCAATAATCAATAATTTTGAAGCAATTGCGATTACTTCTGTATTTTCGAGAATTTTTTCGGGGTTTTTCATTTCCAAAAAGATGTGAGGCAATACTTTGTGAAAAACGACAAATATAACCGCAAAAGTTGCTTGGAGTATTAACGAAAGTAATACGATAGATCGGGCTACGGTCTTTAAATACGTGAAATTTTCTAATCCTTTTTGATTTCCAACACGAATCATAGCAGTAACCGAGAGCCCGGAAGCAAACATAAAGGTTAACGAAGCTAAACTCAGCGCTATTTGATTTGCTGCTTGAGAGTTCTTTCCGATAAACCCAGTAAGCCATACTGCAGAAGTAAACAAAACCACTTCAAAAAACATAATTAAAGAAGATGGCAGTCCGATTTCAACAATTTTGTTTACTATTTTTTTCTGAATATTTTTAAGGCTGAAGCCCGAAAAGTATTGGCCTAAATCTTCATCTCTTTTCAGCATTATATGCATCATCACAATCATAATCACGCGAGACAAAAGTGTTCCTACTGCTGCTCCCAATATTCCCATTTTCGGGAAAATCCAAACTCCATAAATCAGAAAAAAATTGATTATAAAGTGGACGATATTAGCTACTACAATCGCATACATAGAATACTTTGTCTTTGACATTCCGTCTGCAAACTGCTTATATCCCTGAAAAGCCAGAACTCCGATAAGTGAAAAAGCAACAATATTAACAAACGGACCTGCAAGCTCTACAACCTCCTCGGGTTGCCCCATATAATTCATAATTGGTTTGCAAAAATACACCAAAGCAAAAAGAGCAATCCCAATTCCTGAACACAGAATCAAACCGTGATGAAAGGCGTCACGCACGCCTTCTTTATCTTTTCGGGCATCGTTTTGAGCAACAATCGGAGTAATAGCAGTAGAAAATCCTATTCCGAATGACATTGCCACAAAAATAAAGCTATTTCCTAGGGAAACGGCAGCTAACTCGGCAGCTCCGAGTTTTCCAACCATAATATTATCAACTATAGAAATAAGTGTATGCCCCACCATTCCTAGAATGACAGGGTAAGCAAGTCTAATGTTTTTAGAAAATTCTCTAAAGTAAACAGATAAGTTCATAAGCTCTTAATCGGAATTCGTGCAAAAATACTTCGAAAAAACCGATTAACAGCAAGAACTATGTTACATTTATTCATTGTAAAGATTCAGCAAATAGCGAATCAGGTCGGTCGTTGTAAGAATCCCTACCAAGTTGTCATCCTTTACAACTGGCAATGCGTGAAATTCACGAGTTGCTAAAATTTCGGCAGCTTCTTTAATGGTCGTTTCAGGAGAGATACAAACCAAGTTTTTAGCCATTACTTGTTGAATAGTAAAAACGTCATAAACACTAACATCAATCACTTCTTGGTCTTGGTTAAGCGTATCTGCAATGCTTATCTTTAGCAAATCAGTGTAACTCAACATACCGATGATTTTTGTTCCGTTCATTACTGGAATATGCCTGATTTTCTTTTCTTTAAACAGTTTTTCAGCTTTCGAAAGACTATCTGTTACATTTAGTTTAATGACATTCGAGGTCATAATAGTAGATACTGGAACTATTTGTTTCATTTTGCTTTATTTTTGATGTATTATCAGATTATAAATGTACGTAAAATTACTTTGATTTTTTAAAAACAAATAGCTTAAATATCATTTTAATCCGATAAAAATTATCGTATATTTACATATTCAGCTATTTGTGAGCTGATACAAAATTAAAAAAACAATTAATTTTTATTTTATACTTTGCTTTTTACAAAAATACTTGTACATTTGCAAACTCAAAAATAGAGAAGATTTTATAATAAAAAAATAAGATATAGCGATGAAAAGTGGAATTCACCCAGAAAATTACAGATTGGTAGCTTTTAAAGATATGTCAAATGACGATGTATTTATTACTAAATCTACCGTAGAAACCAAAGAAACGATTGAGGTTGATGGAGTGGAATATCCTGTATTTAAAATGGAGATTTCAAGAACTTCACATCCATACTACACAGGAAAATCTAAATTGGTTGACACTGCAGGACGTATTGACAAGTTCAAAAGCAAATACGCTAAATTCAATAAATAATATTAGTTTAGTTGTTCAATTTACAAAAAACCTTACTCAATTGAGTAGGGTTTTTGTGTTTATTGATTCAGCATTTTCTTTAAGTTTTCAAATAAAAGAGGAAATTCTTCTTTAAAAAGGTCCGGGGTTTCAAAGTAATGCTCCACAAGTACTGCTAAAAATTCGTATTTATTTTCGAAAGCATATTCTCTAAAATAGCTTGTATTTAAAATCTTTTCGCGTTTGTGAGGATTTCTTAATTCAAGCAAAAGCCTTAAAAAATACTTTTTAAATCGATGTGAATTCGGGTGATTTTCAGATTTCATATCAAAATGCAAAGCATGTGCAAATTCATGTAAACCTAAATTAACGTTATCCGAAGGATTTTTTTTGCCTTCTAAAAAATGTTCCCACGAAAAGACCAACACTTTGTTTTTCGGGTTAAATTCTCCTTTATGGTATTGCTCGGTAATAGTTGAATAATAGATGTTAGGGTACACCAAAACCGCATTAAACGAATTATAAGTATAGCGCTTTAGTCCAAAAGTAAGAGAAGTCGAAGAAGAAGCAATAAGTACTCGCATTTGTGGAGTAATTCTCATCCCTTCTCGAGGAATTATCGGATGTCTTTGTAAAAATTTAGCCACCCTATGTTCAAAGTATTTCTGGTGTTTAGCTGAGAGTTTTTTATAGTAATTAACCTCATTTTCGAGTACCATCTTTTCGGAAGGAGATAGTTTTTGTAAAGGAAAGTAAAAATGTGTGCGTTTAGAGAAATTAATAACCGAAAGCAAAGAAGACAAAATACCTCTTCCTACATACAACGCATCAAACATAAAAAACGATACTTTCAAAGCAAATTGTTTGTGACCCCATCGGGATTCGAACCCAAATCGTCAGAACCGGAATCTGATATTCTATCCATTGAACTATGGGGCCTTTAATTATAAAAACAGCCCTTTAATAAAAAGCGCTTTATAATTAGCTCTTATTTTGACAACTCTGCAAAATATTTATAAAACAACGGAATAGTTTCAATTCCTTTTAGATAATTGAATACCCCAAAATGCTCATTAGGCGAATGAATAGCATCCGAATCTAATCCGAATCCCATCAAGATAGTCTTAGACTTTAACTCTTGTTCAAACAAAGCAACAATCGGAATACTACCTCCAGAGCGAACAGGAATCGGACTTACTCCAAAAGTATCTGAATAAGCCTTATGTGCTGCTTGATATCCGATGCTATCAATCGGAGTTACATACCCTTGACCTCCATGATGTGGAGTCACTTTTACTTTAACTGATTTAGGGGCAATATTTTCAAAATGAGTTTGGAACAAGGCTGTAATTTCTTCCCAATCTTGATTAGGAACTAATCGCATCGAAATTTTAGCATAGGCTTTACTTGCGATAACTGTTTTAGCTCCTTCTCCGGTATATCCTCCCCAAATACCATTCACATCCAATGTAGGACGAATAGAATTCCTCTCGTTAGTTACATATCCTTCCTCTCCGTGTACATCATTTATATCCAAAGCTTTTTTATAATTTTCTAACGAGAAAGGGGCTTTTGCCATTTCTGCTCGTTCTTCTAAAGAAAGCTCTTCTACTTTATCATAAAAACCCGGGATGGTAATCCTGTTATTTTCATCGTGAAGTGAAGCAATCATTTTTGCCAAAATATTTATTGGATTAGCTACTGCACCTCCGTATAATCCTGAGTGTAGGTCTCTATTCGGGCCCGTAACCTCTACTTCTACATAACTCAGTCCACGAAGTCCGGTTGTGATTGAGGGTTGTGAATTCGAAATCATACCAGTGTCAGAAATAAGAATTACGTCATTCTTTAGTTTCTCTTGATTTTGTTTTACAAACCATGACAATGAAGACGAACCTACTTCTTCTTCTCCTTCAATCATAAACTTCACATTACAAGGCAGGTTATTGGTCTGAACCATATATTCGAAGGCCTTTACGTGCATATACATTTGTCCTTTATCATCACAAGCTCCACGGGCAAAAATAGCACCTTCTGGATGGATCGGAGTAGTTTTGATAACCGGTTCAAAAGGAGGAGAATCCCATAAGTCCATCGGATCTGGTGGCTGAACATCGTAGTGTCCGTAAACCAAAACAGTCGGCAAATTACTATCAATAATTTTTTCTCCGTACACAATCGGATAACCTGGTGTTTCGCATATTTCAACCTTGTCGCAACCTGCTTTTTCAAGACTTTCTTTAACTGCTTCTGCAGTATTGATTACATCCTGAGAATAGGCTGAATCAGCGCTTACGGATGGGATTTTCAAAAGTTCGATCAATTCTGAAATAAAACGTTCTTTATTTGAATTAACGTAGTTCTTGATATTATTCATCATTACAAAAAATTAAACCCCAAATATAAAAAATAATAACCAATCCTCTAAAATCATTTTAAACAATTAATACCTTATAACAAAGTTTCTTACATTATTTTTTAATACTTTTGGTTTTACGAAAATCTTATTTCCCAATTTAGTTTATAATGAAAAAAATACTATTTACAATTTTATGCTTGCTACTTGTCAGTAATTTGGCTGCGCAGCAAAACTTTTGGTCAGAAGTACAAAAAGAAAGAATATCTCATCTAGAAAAGCTAGAAAGAGGCTCAGAAGTCACTAAATATAAAGTCTTTACGCTTAATCTAACGGAGCTGAAAAGTGCTTTAAGTGTTGCTCCTCACAGAGAACACAACACAGGCTCTAACGTGCTAATTTCCTTTCCGAATGCCAACGGAGAACTACAATCCTACAAAATATATGAAGCTCCGGTTATGCACAGCGATTTGAGCCAAAAACACCCAAATATTAAATCATATATTGGTATCGGAACGGATGACCGCACAGCAATGATTCGTTTCAGCATCACCATTTTCGGGTTTCACGGAATGATTCTTTCGAGTAAAACAGGCACAGTTTATATTGATCCTTATACAACAGACTTAGAGCATTATCTCGTCTATTTTAAAAGACATACCTTTTCTTCTAATTCTTTTGAATGTTTGGTAGAGAATGAAGGAACAGAAGCCCCTCAGGGTTTGCATTTTTCTCCGCTTAACAATCAAAAAGTAATGCTAAACGGCTCTTTAAGAAAATTCCGCTTAGCTATGGCTTGTACCACGGAATATGCAGGGTTTCATATAAACGCAGCAGGAATGAATGCAGGTACATTAGCACAAAAAAAAGCAACAGTTCTTGCGGCTATGAATGTTACGATGACTCGTATAAACGGAATTTACGAAAGAGACTTATCGTTAACCATGGAACTTGTTCCTAATAACGAAGACATTATATTTATTGATTCAGACAGCTTTGACAACTTCAACAACAACTTACTTATCAATCAAAGTCAGACAGTGATTGACGCTATTATACAAAGTCCTAATTATGACATCGGACACACAGTAAGCACTGGAGCAGGAGGAAGAGCTCAGCTTTACTCTCCGTGTTCTTCTAACAAAGCAAGAGGTATTACAGGAATCTCTGCACCGGTAGGAGATCCTTTTGATGTAGATTATGTGTCTCACGAAATGGGCCACCAATTTGGAGCAAACCACACTCAAAACAATCCTTGTAACAGAAATAACGCAACCGCAATAGAACCTGGAAGCGGTTCTACCATTATGGGATATGCAGGGATTTGTGCTCCGAATGTACAAAGCAATTCTGATGCTTATTTTCATGCGGTAAGCTTAAATGAAATTAAAAACTTTTTGTTGAGCTGGGGAAATTGTTCGGACGACATCAGCAACGGAAATACCAAACCTACCATTACTCCTATTCCGAATTACACCATTCCCAAAGGAACTGCATTTGTATTAAGAGGAAACGGTTCTGATATTGATGGAGACGAATTAACCTATTGCTGGGAGCAAACAAACAATCAAAGTTCTGTACAACCTCCGTCAGCCAACAGTACAGCAGGACCTAATTTCAGGACTTTAGCCCCATCCGATTCTCCGGATCGATATATGCCAAAACTATCGGATGTATTACAAGGAAATCTTTCTCCAACCTGGGAAGTAGTTCCGAATGTAGGCAGAACCATGAACTTTGCACTAACCGTAAGAGACAACAATATCAACGGAGGAGAATACGAAAGAGCAAATGTAATAGTAACAACTTCAGCAACCATCGGACCATTTACGGTAACTTCTCAAAATACAAACACAAACTGGGAAATAGACTCTCAACAAACCATTACGTGGGACGTAGCAGGAACTACGAGTGCTCCAGTGAATACATCTATGGTAAACATTTTGCTCTCGGATAACGGAGGAGCCAGTTTTGATTATATTTTAGCTTCTAACACACCCAATGATGGAAGCGAAACCATAACTGTTCCGAATATAGGAACCTCTAATGCTCGCATAATGGTAGAAGCAGTAGGAAATATATTTTATGCTGTAAATAGCTCTTCTTTTTCAATTGGAGACTGTCAGGTTTACGCAAACTCCACTTCAGAACCAATACCTGATGGGATAGGTGCAAACCAACCGGGAACGCCTTTGGTATCTACAATTAACATTACCGACGAAATCACCCTTAACGATGTTAAGGTAAACGTAAACATCAATCATACTTACATACAAGATCTAACTATTGATTTAGAACATCCTAACGGAACACTAGTTTCGCTATGGAACAGAAACTGTAATGGTCAAGATGCTATAAATGTAACTTTTGAGCAAGGAGCTCCAGCTATTATATGCAACAATCCTACATCTGGCACTTTTAGTCCGGCAGGAAACTTATCGGTTCTAGACGGACTTTCGGCTGTTGGGGAATGGAAATTAATCTTAACAGACTACTATTTTACCGATTCAGGCTCTTTGATTTCTTGGGCATTAGATTTAGGATGTGAAGCTAATGCAAGTACGGATAGTTTTGAGCTATCCAACACCAAGATTTATCCGAATCCGAACAACGGTAACTTTATGGTTGCATTTGATTCGCAACCAACCGAAGAAATCAATATTACTGTATTTGATGTAAAAGGAAGAAAGATATTTGACAAAACATATCCAAATACCGGAACAAGTAATCAAACCGTTGATTTAAGCCCTATTCCGACCGGAATATATATCGTAAAGATAAAAGGAGAAAACACCTCCGAGATTCAAAAAATAATCGTTCGATAAGATAATAAACTGAAAATCCCGGATTTGACTCCGGGATTTTTTTTTATTTTTTAAACTTCGATAAAGCTTCTTTTGTAAAGTCGGACAATACTAATCTTCCGGAAATAGCAGCTCTTTCGTAGAGAAGCTCATTCCAATGTTCTGTTCCTTCCCATATTACTTTCTTCATTTCGAATAAGGCCTCAGGATTGCAATTGGCTAATTTAGAACAGAAGATTTCTAGTTCTTTATCCAAATCTTTTACGCTATCATAAACTTCTGCATATAACCCTTTGTTTTTTGCCCAATACGCATTTTTCCAAGTGTGCGGAGCGAGAGTCATTTCGCTCATGGCTGACTTTCCGATTTTGCGCGAAACTGCAGGCTCAATTACAAAAGGACCGATTCCGATAGCGAGTTCCGACAACTTAACAGCAGCATCGACACTTGCCAAAGCATAATCACAAGCAGAAACAATACCTACACCACCACCAACTGCTTTTCCGTGGATTCTACCTACGATGATTTTAGAACAGCTACGCATCGCATTGATAACGTTGGCAAAACCGGAAAAGAATTTTTTACCACTCTCCGTATCGTGTACCGCTAACAATTCGTCAAAACTTGCTCCGGCACAAAAAGCACCTTCACCTTCGCTTTTGAGCAGAATGATATTTACTTGGTCATTTTTACTCAACAAATTCAGCTCTTGGGTTAGTCTCTCTAACAACTCACCCGGAAACGAGTTGCTTTGCGGATGACCGAATTCTACCGTAGCTATCTTATTTTCGATTTTGGTATATAACGAACCGTTAGGTCTTGTAGTTGCCATTGTAATAAGTTTTTTTTCTGAATGCCAAAGATAAGAAAACCTCGAGAGGTATATGGAATTTATTTTTCTATGTATGTTTTGTCATTTTAAAATATCGAGGATAATCGTAAAAAAACCAGTTTTAACTTTTTATTTTAATTGTATTGCTTTAGCTTCGATTCTTGAAATTTGTAGTAAAGATTCACATGAAAAAACTTTTTGATTTTTATATTCATAGCAGTATTCACGTGAGTCTGGCTGTTTTAGCCTTAACTTTAGTAAGCTATTATTATTTTGAAATCCCTCTCGATTTCCGTGTGCTTTTCTTTGTTTTTTTTGCTTCTGCAGTCGGATATAATTACACCAAACACACTTTAGTTTTATTTAGAAAGAACGTAAGCCGAACCCAAAGAAGTATTCAATCGTTAACTTCCATAAGTTTACTGATTTCTGTATTTTTCTTTTTCAAATTAAACCTTGCTTCGCAATTTGCCATACTTCTTACAAGTCTATTTACGATTTTGTATGCTCATGCGGTTTTTAAGCACAAAAGTTTGCGGAGTATAGGTGGAATAAAAATTTATGTCGTAGGAATTTGTTGGGTCGGAATCACGCTTTTTGTACCTCTTCTGGAGGCTGATTACCCTATAAATTCGGATGTGATAGTCAAGTGTTTCCAACGATTTTTACTTGTCATTATTCTGATTTTAATTTTCGAGATAATTGATCTTAAAGAAGACAACCCTAGCCTTAGAACCGTTCCGCAAACCATAGGAATACGAAACACAAAGCTCGTCGGAGTACTACTTTTGGCAATATTTTTTTGTTTGGAGTTTTTGCTGAGTGATGTCCGAATCTCACAACTGCTTATCAACGGAATTCTAGCAATTGCGGTTTTGTTTTTCACCCTTTTTGCAAACGAAAACAAATCGAAATATTACACTACTTTTTGGGTCGAAAGTATTCCGATTTTGTGGTTTGTACTAATTCTCTTTTTTCGTTAAATCTTCTAAAGCCTTATCTATTTCGGGAAATTTAAATTCAAAACCGCTTTCTTTTAATCGCTTTGACACTACATTATAACTTTTCAGTACAAAATCAGGTTCCACTCCTATGATTTTTGTTCCGATTCTAAGTAAAAATTCAGGCGTAGGAATACCAAACGGAATCTTATTTGCTTTTCTGAACGCTCGCATCATTTCGGAATTTGTAACCGGATTAGGACTTGCTATATTGACAAATCCTTCAAGGTTATTTTCGATGGCAAAATCAATAATTCGAGCAAAATCTTCGATGTGTATCCAGCTCATTATCTGCTTTCCGCTACCTTGTTTTCCTCCTAATCCAAGTTTGGAAAGTTGGTTTAGCTTTTCGAAAGTATCACCTGATTTTCCGAGTACTACTGCAGTTCGCAAGGCTAACTTTTTGGTTTTTGCATTCGAATTTTCAAAAAACTCCTCTTCCCATGCCTTGATAACTTCGGTTAAGAACTCTGGTTCTATTTCCTGAAAATATTCGTCTCTGCTTTGAGTAAAAGAAGTTTTATAAATGGTCGCACCAGACGAATTCATCCAGTATTTCGGAGGGTTTTGGCATAGTGCAATTGCTTTATTCAACACTCTTGTACTGTCAATTCTGGAATCTAGAATCTCTTTTTTGTTTTTCGAATTATGTCGTACAGCAACGGTTTTTCCGGAAAGGTTAATTAGCAGATACGAATTTTCGAGTTCCTTTTGCCAATCAGACAAGGTTTTCCCGTCCCAACTAACATAACGGATATTTTGCTCGGTTTTGGAGATTCTTCTGGAAAAAACAACAACCTCGAATCCTTTTTTAAGATAATACTCTGATAGATATCTTCCGATAAACCCGGTTCCGCCTGCTATGATTACTTTTCTCATCTGGTAAGTTTTTGACATTAAAAAGTAGTGTTATAAAGAAAGCCAATTCTCCAGTATTTTCATTCCGTCCGGAGTCATAATCGACTCTGGATGAAACTGAACCGCTCTTACATCATAGGTTTTGTGTCTTAAAGACATAATATTCCCGTTTTGATCTACCGAAGTTACTTCAAGACTTTCCGGAAAATCTTTCGGGTTAACCACCCACGAATGATAACGTCCGACCTCTATGGTTTGAGGCAAATCTTTAAAGAGATTTTCGTCTATAACCGTGATATTTATAGATGTTGCCACTCCGTGAACTACTTCGTTGAGTTGCATCAAACTTCCTCCGAAAACCTCCGCAATGGCTTGTTGACCTAAACAAATACCTAAGATTGGCTTTTTATCCGAATATTCTTTGATAAGTGCTTTTAAAATTCCTGCCTGATCCGGAATTCCAGGACCCGGAGAAAGCACGATTTTGTCATAATTTTTTGCGTCTTCTACCTCAATTTCGTCGTTTCGGAATACTTCTACTTCAGCTCCTAAACTCTCTAAATAATGCTGTAGATTATAGGTAAAGCTATCATAGTTGTCTAGCAAAAGTATTTTCATACTATTCGTTTATAAGTTTGATTATCCCTAAAAGAGCAATAAAAAATGTTACGCTACCGATAAAAATATTAGCGTTTTTCATAAAGAAATTAGCCTTAGATTCTATTTTTCGGATAAAATTAGAGTAGATATAAAAAACAGACATAGCTCCGAATGAAGCGCCTATGGAGAACGAAACAAGAAATGGTTTATCAAACTGAAAATAGTCATAAGAACCTAAAGTAATGCTTAAAATCACATAAAACGGAATCGGAAAAACGTTAATGAGTGAGAGAAACATTCCCATCAAAAAATGACTGCGCTTACTGTTGATGATTACTTCTTCTTGCTGAATTTTATTTTTTTTCGAAAAAAAGAAGAAGTATATACTCAGTAACAAGAAAATCCCTATTCCTATTTCCTGAATCAGATGATTAATATCTGTTCTTTTGTCAATAAATCTAGAAAAAATAGTAGCTACTAGTGCTTGGAAAAACACTATAAAACTCGCTCCTGCTCCTAAGACAAAAGCTCTTGATTGTCCTTCTTTCAGACTCACTTTAGCCACAGTCATATTAATCAGACCCGGCAAAAGGGTGGTTGTGAATGTGATGGCTAAGCCCAAGAAAAAAGGAAAAAAATAGCTCATCTATTTGATTTTAAATTTGATATAAGTAATCGCTTTACCTATTTCTAGATATTGTTTCTCGTAAAAAGTCTGAATCGAAGTAACCTCTTCGGGTGAGCCTTCGTTTACATACACATTGTGGTTGGCATAAAGTACTTCATGTCCTTCTCCGTGCAATAATCCCAATGTATAACCATGCATAAATTCGCTGTCTGTCTTCAGATTAACCACTCCTTCTTTGTTTAAAATCTTTTTGTATCGCTGTAAAAACTCAGAATTGGTGAGTCTGTGTTTTGTGCGTTTATACTTGATTTGTGGATCAGGAAAAGTAATCCAGATTTCGTCTATTTCATGCTCAGCAAAAATTTGTTCGATTAGCTCAATTTGAGTTCGTACAAAAGCCACATTATTCATGTTTTGTTCAATTGAAGTCTTTGCTCCTCTCCAAAACCTAGCTCCTTTGATATCAATCCCTATAAAGTTCTTATTTGGGTATTTTTTGGCTAATTCTACTGTATATTCTCCTTTTCCGCAACCCAATTCTACCACTATAGGATTATTGTTTTTAAAAAAGTCTGAACTCCACTTTCCTTTAAAAGGAAAATTCCCTGATATGACCTCTTCTCTGGTTGGTTGAATTACATTCGAAAAAGTTTGATTTTCATTAAAGCGTTTTAACTTGTTTTTACTTCCCACAACGAAATTTAATTTTTTGGTAAAAGTAGGAAATAATCATTTAACAAAAAATTCTGTTACTTTGCGGTAAAGTTAATTTTATTACTTTGTCTAGCACTCAAAACATATTGGTTGCTCCACTCAACTGGGGTTTAGGTCATGCCACAAGGTGTATTCCTATTATTAATAAACTTCTCGAGTTTGGGTTCACACCCATTCTAGCTTCTGACGGAGAAGCACTTGAGCTTTTAAAGAAGGAATTCCCGAATCTGACAGCTATAGAACTACCTTCGTATCAGATTAAATACGCCAAAAAAGGAAGCCTCTTTAAGTGGAAAATAGCTTTAAATGCTCCGAAAATGTTAAAAGCTGTTCGGGACGAAAAAAAATTAACCAAAAAAATTGTTGAGGAGCATCAAATAATCGGAATTATATCAGACAATCGATTTGGAGTAGTCAGCAAAAGAGTTCCTTCGGTTTTTATCACCCATCAACTCAATGTACTTTCTGGACATACTACGTATTTCACGAGCGTAATTCATCGAAATTGGATTAAAAAATTTAGAGAATGTTGGGTTCCCGACCTCAAGAAAAAGCCAAATCTTTCGGGAAAATTAGGTCATCTAAAAAAATCTAAACTAAAAATAAAATACTTGGGAATTTTAAGCCGATTCGAGAAAAGAGAAGCAGAAGAAGTCTACGATTTGGCTGTGGTTTTATCCGGTCCTGAGCCGCAACGAACAATGTTCGAAGAAATCCTTACAACACAAATTAAGAATTTTGACGGAAAAGTAATCTTTATCAAAGGAAAAATAGAATCCGAAAAGCATTCAGAAGTTGTAGGAAAGACAAGGTTTCAGAATTTTATGAATCGTGATGAACTCGAGCAAGTGCTCAACCAAAGTAAAATGGTACTTTCTCGTTCGGGTTATACCACGTTGATGGATTTGGCAAAATTACATAAAAAAGCCTTTTTTGTTCCTACTCCCGGTCAAACCGAGCAAGAATACTTAGCCAAACGCCTCGAAAAACAAGGTATCGCACCCTTTTGTACGCAAGAAAACTTTAGAATAGAATTGCTAAACCAAGTTGAGTTTTATAAAGGTTTTGAAAATCTGGTGTCTGAACCCAATTGGGAATATCTGTTCAGGATTTTTAGAGCAGAACGATAAAGCAGCTCAGTAGCTTTAAAATAAATGCTATTTATCCTTTTTTATACTATCATGCGAATGCGATTGTGTCCCGTTGTTCCATAAGGTGAGTATATCAGTGGCTACAGCAGCCCCACTTCCGGAAGCAATAGCAACTTGACTTCTGTGGCCTGCCAAAACTCCTGCCACGTATAAATTTTCGGCTACTTTGTGATCTTGATTAACGAGTTGAATCCTGTTTTTTTCGGGAATCGTTTTTTGATGAGCAATAACATAGTCCATCAATCCATCAATATTAAAAGTATTTGAAGCTCCTACAGCTACTACTACTATTTTAGCCTCATAAATGTTATCAGAAGTATGAATTTGATAATAATTGCTAAAAGCAATCACTGACATTACCTTTTCATTCGGGATTTGCTCTATATGTGGATAAGCCTGTTCTAAATGTTGTAAGCTCTCTAACATTATTTCTGAGCCTAATTTCCCGTAAGGAACTCCGTAAACATTGTTTAATACAGCATCCTGAAGATTTCCGCCTCTTTGATGAGTAAGAATTCCTATTTTTTTGTCATGTACAAATGGTTTTTTATGAGCTGAACCAAGAACTAATGCACACGAAACTCCGGCTACTCCACCTCCAATTATCAGAACATCAAACATACTATCAATTTTTATATTTGTCTTGAATAGATTTTGACGTTCTAAAAATCAACAAAATACAAATTGCACAAAGAGAAGCTATCACTCCGATTAAAGCTATAAGGCTATTGCCTGAAAACAGGTTGTTGAAGTCTAATTGTATGATATTAAAAACAAGTATAAGGCACGCTAGACCAATAAGTATGTATATAAAAGTTTTCATTATTTTGAATTAAAGCATAAAGTTACAAAGACCATTTTTACATAAAAAGCCCTTTAACATTAGAAGCGAATAATTTAACAGCAATTGCCAAAAGAATTACTCCAAAAACCTTCCGGATAACTCCCAGGCCTCCTTTACCCAATACACGTTCTATTTTTCCGGAAGACTTTAGCACCACATAAACCAATATAGTATTAAGCAAAATAGCCACAATAATATTAATACTCTGAAATTCAGCCCTCAAAGCTAAGATGGTCGTCATCGTTCCTGCTCCTGCAATAAGAGGAAAGGCAATAGGCACTATGGAAGCTGTATTAGGAGCTTCGTCTTTATATAGGCGAATTCCGAGTATCATTTCTAAAGCCAAAAAGAAAAGCACAAAAGCACCTGCCACAGCAAACGAATTTACATCAAGACCAATCAGTTTTAGAATCTCATCACCCACAAACAAAAAGGCTACCATTATAAAAAAAGCCACTACCGAAGCTTTTTCAGATTGAATATGCCCTACACGTGACCGCAAGTCAACAATAATAGGAATGCTTCCTAAAATATCAATTACTGCAAACAAAATCATTGTAACAGTAAAAGTTTCTTTCCAATTAAATCCCAAAGAAAAATCCATTCGACACAGAATTATATAAATTAGTACAAAAATAGCCTATAAAACTTTTATAGACAAAGCTATTTACAACAGAATAGGCACGTTTCAAATATCAACAAAAAGCTTAAATCTTTAAAGATTATAAGCCAAAAATAGTTTACAACTCTATCAAATTAACCAAAAGTCTGTACGCTCCATCGGTTCCGTTCGGAATTTGTCTAAAAAAACTAATTCCTGTATATACAAAATGTCCTTTTCCGTGTTTTGCAATGAGTAACGCACCTTCTTTCGGGCTTTCGTTGGTATCATGCATACTAAAAACAGGTTCGAACTTATTGCTCCATTGGGCAGCAAAATACAAGCCTCTTTCTTGAATCCAGTGGTTAAAATCGCTTTGTGTAATTTTGTTCGGATATGAAAGCACCTTGTGATTCGGATTTATAAATGCAACCTCAGCTTCTTCCTCGGTCACCCTTTCGCGTCCTATTTTAAGCATATAAGGAGCAAAGTCGGACAGATCTGTTGGTTTTCCTCGATATCCTGTTGTGATATACTGCATAATTACGGTTCCTCCATTTTCGACATATTGATTCAAAACTCTCGCCTTAAGCTTTAGCTCCGGAAGAGTATTATAGGCTCTGATTCCAATCATCACCGTTTCGAATTGGGCCAGATTTTCGGCAGTAATATCATCAACCGAAATGAGTTGTATGTTATACCCAATTTGTTCTAGTCCTTTCGGAATTTCATCAGTTGCTCCCATCAAATAAGCAATATTTTGCTTTGATTTTTTTAAATCTAATCGAGTAGCTTTGGCTTGTGCTTTCTTTAAAACTGTTTGCTTCGAAATATGCTCATAATCAATCTCTATCAGCTCTTGATCATAATTTTTTCCGTTGGTTTGAGCGACAACACTCAAAGTTGTATTATCAGGCTTAGATGGAGGAGTAAGCGTGAATTTCACTATACTTTCTTCTCCTTTTCTTTGAATATCAAATGGGATTTCGGCCGGGGCAATCGTCCAACCTTTAGCTGCCTGCACTGTTACGGTTCCTTTTGAATTGTTTTGAAGGGCTTTTACTTTTACCAAAACTTCTTTGGGTTTATCATCCCCAAAAACCAGAACATTGTTAGGAAATGACACAACTACATCGGGCAAAACCACAAACGGACGATAGGTTTCTCCGTTTTCGGGAGAATTGAATTTATAAGTAATGTTTTTTGTAAAATCTATAGTGGTTCCTTCAATATCCAACACAAAAGTCACAGGAAAATCGTTTTCGGTTTGAGGAAGATTTCGCAATTTTTGATTCTCAACCACAAACATTCCTTTAGTTCTTTCTGTTTTCAACCAATAAAAA
>Ga0209075_1001708_pt1 | contig 20412 bp, 15 predicted proteins | sample Stecom2011_FD_187523 | JGI IMG/M metagenome (GOLD analysis project Ga0209075, IMG submission 187523) | Agricultural soil microbial communities from Utah to study Nitrogen management - Steer compost 2011 (SPAdes) (version 2) | ecosystem: Environmental > Terrestrial > Soil > Agricultural land...
GGTGCTGATGTGTGGAGTGTCACCAGCTTTAACGAACTACGTCGTGACTGCTTAGATGCTGAGCGCTGGAACCGTTTGCATCCGCGTGAAACGGCACGTTTATCGCACATTGAGAACTGCTTACAAGATCGCCGTGGCCCAGTAGTGGCATCAACCGATTATATGAAGTTGTATGCTGATCAGGTGCGCCAGTGGGTGCCGCAAGAGCAGTATAAAGTGCTGGGTACCGATGGTTTTGGCCGCAGTGACTCGCGCAAAAAACTGCGCCACTTCTTTGAGGTGGATCGTCATTGGGTAGTGCTTGCGGCATTAGAGGGTTTGGTTGCTCAAGGCCAAATGGATGCGCAAGTCATGCTCGATGCCATGGATAAGTTTGGTATCGATGCCAATAAACCTAACCCACTAGACTGCTAAGGAGCGTTGCGATGAGTGAATTAATTCGCGTACCCGACATCGGCAGCGGTGAGGGTGAAGTGATTGAGCTGTTTGTAAAAGTTGGCGACCGCATTGAGGTAGAGCAGAGTCTATTAACCCTTGAGTCGGATAAAGCCAGTATGGAAATACCTGCACCAAAAGCAGGGGTGATCAAAAGCTTAGCCGTTAAACTCGGTGACCGACTGAAAGAGGGTGATGATTTATTAGAGCTTGAAGTGGATGAGGAATCTGCGGAACAATCTGAGCCTGTCGCGGCAGCTGAAGCTGTTGCAGAAAAGCCAGCATCTACGCCTGCTCCTGCAGCGAAAACGGTTGCGACGCCCAGCGTGGCTGAGGTCGCTGCGGAAAACTTGATTGAAGAGATTCATGTGCCAGACATCGGCTCCTCAGGCAAAGCGCGAGTGATTGAGTTGATGGTGGCAGTTGGTGATCAGATCACCGAAGAGCAATCATTGCTAACTCTTGAGTCGGATAAAGCCAGTATGGAAATTCCTTCACCGGTTTCTGGTGAAGTGGTTGAGGTGCTGGTGCGTTTGGATGCTGAGATTGGCACCGGTGACTTGATCTTAAAAGTTAAAGTGGCGCAAGCAGCAACCAACGCCGCTGCTACAGAGCAATCCGCGCCAGTTGAGGTGCCAGATATACCTAAGCCAACTGCTGCAGTTTCTGTGGCACCGGTTTCGGCTCCGAGTCCTGAGAAGCGTAAACTTACCGCTGTACATGCAGGGCCTGCAGTGCGCAAGTTGGCGCGCGAGTTCGGTGTGGATCTTGGCTTAGTTGCTGCCAGTGGCCCACATAAGCGCTTACTGAAAGAAGATGTGCATGCTTATGTGCAGACCGCTTTGAGCAAGCAATCGAATTCATCTGTTGAGCAAGGTAGTGGAATTCCGCAGATTCCTGAGGTGGACTTTGCTCGCTTTGGGGAGATCGAAGAAGTTGCCATGACACGCTTGCAGCAAATCGGTGCGCTGAATCTGCATCGTAGTTGGCTGAATGTACCGCATGTCACGCAATTTGAGTCAGCCGACATGACCGAACTGGAAGCCTTTCGCGTCAGTCAAAAAGCTGTTGCGGAGAAAGCTGGGGTGAAGCTCACGCTATTGCCGTTCTTATTGAAAGCCTGTGCGCATTTATTAAAAGAAATGCCAGATTTCAACAGCTCTTTAGCACCTAGCGGTAAAGCGCTGATTCGCAAAAAGTACGTGCATCTCGGTTTTGCCGTGGATACGCCAGATGGCTTATTGGTGCCAGTCATTCGTGATGTTGATCAGAAGAGCTTATTGCAGCTGTCTGCTGAAGCAGCGGAGTTGGCGGATAAAGCTCGTAATAAGAAGCTCAGTGCCGAGCAGATGCAAGGCGCGTGCTTTACTATTTCTAGCTTAGGCCATATTGGCGGAACGGGGTTTACCCCGATAGTGAATGCACCTGAAGTGGCTATCTTAGGTGTGTCGCGGGCGACTATGCAGCCGATTTGGAATGGTGCAAGCTTTGATCCGCGCTTAATGTTGCCGTTGTCGTTGTCCTACGATCACCGAGTAATCAATGGTGCAGCAGCTGCGCACTTCACTCGACGCTTAAGTGAGTTGTTGGCAGAGATACGTAGCTTACTGTTGTAAAGCTTTAAGCTGCACATCAACACCCCGTACGCAGCATGCTTGGCGGGGTGTTTTTGTTACTGCTCGGCAAAGCCAAGCTGGCGCCAGGCTTCGTACACGGCAATTGCCACTGTGTTCGAGAGATTTAAGCTGCGCGAGCCGTCACGCATGGGTAAGCGCACCAGTTGCTCGGCAGGAATGCTGTTACGCACATCCTCAGGCAGGCCTCGCGTTTCTGGACCAAAAATAAAAGCATCACCGTCTTGATAGACTACCTCTGCATAGTTGTGCTTGCCTTTGGTGCTAAAGGCAAAGAGGCGAGGTTGTTGCAAAGCGGTTAAGCAGTCTTGCAGGTTAGCGTGCAGTTGCACATTTGCGAACTCCTGATAATCAAGACCAGCACGGCGCAGACGTTTATCATCAAAAGCAAAGCCAAGCGGCTCGATTAAATGCAGGCTGCAGCCTACATTGGCGCATAAGCGAATAATGTTGCCGGTGTTAGGGGGGATTTCTGGCTCAAAGAGTATGACGTGAAACATGCATAACCCATCCAATAAAGTGGATGCTAATTCTACATGGGAAGCTCTGCCGAAATTACAGTTACAGAGAGATTTTTGAAAAGTTTAGGCTGCGTCTCTTTTGCTGCTTGCATCGCGCTTGTAGCTGTAGATTGTTATCTAGGTGCCGCTGTCGAATGTAGGCCTCCGAGCTGTCTGGATATTTCAGAGCAGCGAGGAGGTCTATATTGTTAAGGGCTCGGGTTAAGAGCTTTTCAGGCGACGCAGATTACCAATCACCGATTCCAGTGCGCGGTCGAACAATAAGGCGTTATCGAGCAGAATGACTGAGTTGTTTTTAAACTCAACAGCCAGGCTCATACGATTTTTTTCTAATACTTTCACACCGCTACGGTTTACGAAAATATAGCGTCCAGTCGACTTGATTATGGCTGCCAGTTTGCAGCGCAGTTTACGTTGGTCATCTTGGATAAACTCAACCCAGCTGCCGGTGTGCAAACCATCTACTTGCAATAAAGCAGGGTCTTCGTCGCTCAGGACAACTTTATTAGGCGTGTTGTCGGTCGTCTCTGGCTGCTGCAAAACAATTTCTTTTTGCACTTCAACCATGACCGCAGGCGCTTGCTGCTCTTGTTGCTCTTGGCGCGCGGCTTTATGAAGTTCTTCTGGAAGCTCAGCAAGAGTGATTTGGGCGTCAGCAGTGCTTTCACTAATAAAGTCTTCAGAAAGATCCTCAATAGAAGATTCAACTGATGCTGCTTGTCGCTTATAACGCTGAAAGGCTTGTACATGCAGAGCTTCTAAGCGGCTAAAAAAACTATTGGCAACAAACGGATCAATGGCTGCGTGAGAGAAGCCTTCGCGTAGTTGACGCAGCAAAGAGGGCACCAGTTGTAAGAGTTTTAAGCGCGCGAGTGCATCTTCGTGCGGCTCAATACTCCAGATTAAATCATCAATGGTGGCTAAATTGTCGCGCCATTCACTCGAGTCATGACCGCTTTTAAGGTAAGTCAAAAGCAGCACTTTACTCCAAGCCTCTTGCAGCAATTGCACGACCACCTCTGGCAGAGTTTTACCTAGCAAGCGACTGTTTAACTCTTGCTCAACCTGTAAGCGTGCAGTCTCTGCGCGAGCACGGCCTTCTTCGGCATCGCGAGTACGTTGCTCCAGTAATTCGCTGCGGCGTCGTTCACTGCCAGTGAAGGCAATAAAATCAGCCAGTAACTCATTGAAGATATTAGGGTCGTCAGTGAACTCAGAAAGAGTGCGCTGAACAATGCTTTCAATTTTCTGGTAAAGATTATCACGGCGCTCGCTGTCTTGATCGCTCCAGCCCAAGGCTGCCGAAGCAATTTCGTTGAGCAAACGGCGGGCAGGGTGATTGCCGCGGTTAAAAAAGGTTTTATCTAGCACTGCCACTTTAAGCAACGGGATCTGCAAGCGTGCAATCAATGCTTTCAACGAGTCAGGCAGATTGCGATCATCTAAAATAAACTCAAAGAGCATGGAAACGAGGTTAATGACATCGTCGTCAACCTGTCCGACTACGCGTGCCTCTTTACTGTTGACGCTAGCGCGGGTCAGTAACTTATCGAGTTGCTCACGTAAGTCTTGATCTTGTGCTGATTGATTTGGTAAATGCTGCTGCATATGTGAAAGCAAGCGCATCAGGTCGTTACTGGAAATAGGTACCGCATCATCAGGTATGTTACGTGCAGGCAGGGCATTACCGCGTAACTGCGAGAGCATACTTTGCAGTTCGCTAAATGCCACTTGTAACTCTGCAGAGCTTGCCGCCTGTGTTGAACCGGCCGCGTCACTTGTCGTTGTTTCAGACACAGTGGTGGCTGGCGTAGAACTGCGTCTTTTCTGGACTGGTGCTGTGGACTTGAGATCTGGTAAAACGTTGGCGCTGATTAAAACATCGTTGACTTCTTGGTAAAGAAGATCAAGCTCGCTGAGGATATGCTTTTCAAATAACTTTAAGATAATCAGCTTGATGTTGATGGCAAAGTTGATGCTGTTGCAGCTTTTGATAAAGTTTTCCGAGAGCACACGAGGGCTCAGCGGGTTTGTTTCATCGGTGAGTTTGCGGCTCAGCACATGATTAAAACGTGCAGTCAGGTGGTGTAGGGCTTGCTCATCGCGGCGCTTGACCTTGGCAACCATGCTATCAATGGCGACCGACTCCTCCAGCGCATCATTCTGCACCAAGGATAAAGACTCTAAAGAATACACTTCAAGGGTAGGTGCAGAACCTATCTGATGCTGATTCAGGCTGGCAAACGACTCAAAAAGTTGCTGCAAAAAACTACGCTCAATATTTTTGCGTTTTAAGCGCAAGTCACGCATGGCTTCGAATAAAGTGTTTTGCTCGTTATTGCTGGTGGCGCGATCGGCCATTTCAAACAAGGAATCATCTGCATTAGCAAATAGCTCTTGGATGTTGCCTTTGAGTAGCGCTGCTGCTTTATCACGGACATGAATCAGCGCCACAGGTAATTTTCCAGTAGCTGCAGAAGAATGCTTATCTGGCGCATTAAATGGCACAACGTTGGCGTCATTCTTCATTTAAGTAAGATCTCCCGGCAGCAGAACTTTAGATTCGATCATACATAAAAATGATCTAGATCGCTGAGAGTTAGGTGTTAAGACAATTGATGATTCTGATTATAGGCACTTATGCTAGAGAACCAAGGATTATCTACTAGGGCTTTGACTTGAATCACAGATGGTCATAGGGGTGAAAAACCTTATGTCGCGTTCTGGCTGTCTTGCTACTAATAACAGCTTAAGTCTTTATAATACCTATAATTTATCGAGGAGCAGAGCATGGCGAATATTTTACTTGAGCAGTTGCGCGCAGAGATTGAAGCAAATGTACGTACGGCCTTAGTTGAAGATGTAGGTTCTGGCGATATTACCGCTCAACTGATTCCGGCAGATCAGGCAGCCAGTGCTCGAGTAATTACTCGCGAGGCTGCAGTCATCAGTGGTGTTGCTTGGGTCAATGAAGTCTTTCGTCAAGTCGACAGCAGTGTGCAAGTACGCTGGTTAGTTGCGGATGGCGAACGCGTATCAGCCAATGCTGTATTGTTTGAACTTGAAGGTAAAGCCCGATCATTACTGACTGGGGAGCGCGCGGCGTTAAACTTTTTACAAACGTTGTCAGCGGTAGCGACGCGCTGCCAGTACTTTGCCGATAAAGTTGCTGACACAGCAGTGAAGCTGTTGGATACACGGAAAACTTTGCCAGGTTTACGGCTTGCACAAAAATACGCAGTGACCTGTGGTGGTTGTCACAATCATCGCTTAGGTTTGTATGATGCGTTTTTAATCAAAGAAAACCACATCACCGCTTGTGGTGGGGTGGCTGCCACTGTGCAAGCCGCGCATCGCATTGCACCCGGTAAACCTGTCGAAGTCGAAGTTGAAAGTTTAGATGAGTTGCGTCAGGCGCTGGCGGCGGGTGCGGATATTATTATGCTCGATGAACTGAGTCTTGATGATATGCGCACAGCGGTAAAAATCAATGCGGGTCAAGCTAAGCTAGAAGCTTCGGGCGGCGTTAATGAGCAAACAATTCGTGGAATTGCGGAAACCGGAGTGGATTACATTTCGCTGGGAACGCTAACCAAAGATGTAAAAGCAGTTGATTTGTCGATGCGTTTAAGTCTGTAAAAGCTGCGTGATTTGTAATGCTTTCGGTAGAGTTAGGCTGACTGCTGTTTTCTCGCAGTCAGCCTAAAAAACTAGCGTCGGCGTAAGTTCGCTTCGATTTCTTTATCCAAATCAGGCGGTAAAAAGTCGCTGTCTGGATTGTAGTTAGGATTTAAGTACGCCGACAATGCTTGCAAATTATCAGGGCTCAAAACACCGGCGGTTTGCTGTAAGCGCAAATTGTTTAAAATATAATCGTAACGGGCATTGTTGTAGTTGCGCACCGATGCATAAAGTTGTCGCTGTGCATCGAGTACGTCAACAATATTGCGAGTGCCTACATCGTAACCAATCTCAGTCGCTTCCACTGCACTTTGACTGGAAATGATTGCTTGCTTACGTGCTTGTACTTGCTCCACGTCGGTATTCACCGCGCGATGAAAGTTACGCGCATCTTGCACGGTTTTACGACGCAAACTTTCGCGCATTTGTTCTGCTTGGTCTAAGCGATAGACACCTTCACGCACTTGCGAGCTGGTCATGCCGCCGGTGTACAGAGGAATGTTTAACTGCAGGCCGATGCTACTTTGTTCAGCCTTGCCATTGTAAGTGGGCATTATTGGTAGGCCATTATTGACAAAGCCCATGCTGTCATTATCACCTTTCTGGTATTGAGCCACTGCATCCAGAGTTGGGGCGTGTCCTGATTTGCGCTGCTTGACGCTGTCTTGCGCGGCTTCTACCGTATAGTTAATCGCCTGCAAAAGAAGGTTTTGCTCGGTTGCGGTATTGACCCAAGCTGTTGCATCGTTGGGTGTCGGCGCAAGAATAGGCAGGCTGTGTTTGACCCCTTCCAGCGCGTTTAACTCGGTATTTGTTAAGGTGATTAAGGCTTGGAAAGCATCACTGACCATGCGCTCAGCTACCATGCGGTTGGCGCGCGCGGCGTCATAGGCAGCCTGTGCTTGTAAAACATCAGTCTTATCCGACAAGCCAACATCAAAACGCTCGCTGGCAAGATCGAATTGACGTTTAAAGGCCGCTTCTTCTGCGCGGCTCGCAGCAAGGTTATCTTGCGCGCGCAGGACAGAAAAATACACTTCAGAGCTTTGTAAAATAAGATTTTGCTCAATCGCCGAGAGCTCTAAAGCAGATTGCTCATTAGTGGCTTGCGCAGCTTGTAATTGATACCAGCGATCAAGGCGAAATAGTGGCTGGCTTAAGCTAGCTTGATAGACCGTGCCACTGCGTGAGCGAGTGACCGAACCCATAGATGTGTCGACTTTACTGCGACTGTCAGAACTGCTTGCGCCGGCGCCAATTTGCGGTAGCAACCCTGCACGTGCTTGCGGTACGCGCTCGCTTTGCGCCTTGTAGTCAGCATGAGCTGCTGCTAAGTCTGCGTTGTTATCAACTGCGAGCTGATAAACCTCGAGCAAGTTGACTTTATCTTGAGTGATAGGTGCTGCATAAGCTGCTGACCCTAAAACTGCAGCTATAGCAAAAGTAAGCGACAGTACACGCATTATTAATATCCTAAGTTTCGCAGAGAAAAATCTGCTTAAGGCTACGGCCGTTGAGGAGGGCGGTCAAGCGTGCTTTAACATTGTTTAAGACTGTGTACAGTTTTGTGTTTGCGCGAGTGAGCTTGCAGTATCTGCTGCTGGGTGCGTAGACTGCAGGCTGTTTCTTGTCGGGGTGCTTTTACATAGAGCTGAGATCGGTTAATCCGGATCCCGTTGAACCTGATCGAGTTAATACTCGCGTAGGGAACAAGATAAGTTTGCCGCAAGGCAGACCTGCCTTTGTCCGCTGGTTCCCCGACACTTTCTTTCGTGTTTTAGGAGAGCCAGTACATGAGTCAAATCCCTTCTCAGCATCTCAGTGATACCGCGCAAGTCGATCAGCAGTCGATTCAGCCTTTCCCAAATTCGCGCAAAATTTACGTGCAAGGTTCGCGTCCTGACATTCTTGTGCCCATGCGTGAAATCAGCTTAACGCCTACAGAAACTGATGATGGTATTGAAGAAAACGCGCCGGTGTTTGTCTACGACACCTCTGGTCCCTACAGTGACCCGAGTGTAAAAATTGATGTGCGTAAAGGCTTGGCTGATGTGCGCAGCAGCTGGATTGAAGAGCGTGGCGATACTGAAGTGTTGAGCGGTTTAAGTTCAAGCTTTGGTCAGGAGCGCTTAGATGATCCTGAGTTGCAGAGCATGCGTTTTGCTTCGATTCGTAATCCGCGTCGCGCTAAAGCCGGTAAAAACGTCACACAAATGCACTATGCACGCCAAGGCATCATTACTCCGGAGATGGAGTATGTGGCGATTCGCGAAAATCTCAAGTTAGAAAAAGCTCGCGAAGCAGGTTTGCTTGACAGTCAGCATCCAGGGCAAAGCTTTGGCGCCAGTATTCCTAAAGAAATCACCCCAGAGTTTGTTCGCTCAGAAATTGCCCGCGGACGCGCGATTATCCCCGCTAATATCAACCACACCGAACTTGAGCCGATGATTCTAGGCCGTAACTTCTTAGTCAAGATTAACGGCAATATTGGTAACAGCGCACTGGGTTCATCCATTGAAGAAGAAGTGGCCAAGCTAACCTGGGGTATTCGTTGGGGCTCCGACACCATTATGGATCTGTCCACGGGTAAAAATATCCATGAAACCCGCGAGTGGATTGTACGTAACTCGCCGGTACCCGTAGGTACCGTTCCCATTTACCAAGCATTAGAAAAAGTGAATGGCGTTGCCGAAGATCTGACTTGGGAGCTGTTCCGCGATACCTTGATTGAGCAGGCTGAGCAAGGCATTGACTACTTTACGATTCACGCCGGAGTGTTGCTGCGCTATGTGCCGTTAACCGCTAAGCGTGTGACGGGGATTGTCTCGCGTGGTGGCTCGATTATGGCCAAGTGGTGTTTAGCGCATCATAAAGAAAACTTTCTCTACACGCATTTTGAAGACATCTGCGAGATCATGAAGGCTTACGATGTCAGTTTCTCCTTAGGTGATGGTCTGCGCCCCGGCTCGATTGCCGATGCCAACGATGCCGCTCAGTTTGCCGAGCTAGAAACTTTAGGCGAATTGACCAAGATTGCGTGGAAGCATGACGTGCAATGCTTTATCGAAGGTCCAGGTCACGTGCCGATGCATATGATTAAAGAAAATATGGACAAGCAACTGGAGTGCTGTGATGAGGCTCCGTTTTATACGCTGGGTCCATTAACCACTGATATTGCCCCAGGTTACGATCACATCACCTCAGGCATTGGGGCTGCGATGATCGCTTGGTACGGTTGCGCCATGCTCTGTTACGTAACGCCTAAGGAGCACTTGGGTTTACCGAATAAGGATGATGTGAAAACTGGGATTATCACCTACAAAATTGCTGCCCATGCGGCGGATTTGGCCAAAGGACATCCGGGTGCGCAACTGCGTGATGATGCGTTGAGTAAAGCGCGCTTTGAATTCCGTTGGGAAGATCAGTTTAACTTAGGTTTGGATCCCGATACTGCCCGTTCATTTCATGATGAAACTTTGCCGAAGGAATCGGCAAAAGTTGCGCACTTCTGCTCAATGTGTGGGCCGAAGTTTTGCTCAATGAAAATAAGCCAAGAAGTGCGTCAGTACGCTAAAGATAACGATTTAACCGATGAACAGCGCGCCATTGAGGCAGGCTTTAAAGAGCAGTCTGAGCGTTTTCGCGAGGAAGGCTCGATAATCTATAAACAGGTTTAAACACTTCAGTGGTATAAAAGGCGGCCTTAAGGGTCGCCTTTTTTATGGGAGCTGTAGATGACTGAGCGGGCAATGACGGCGAAAGATGATGTAGTAGTTGAGCAGCGTGAACGTTGCTTTCAAGGGTTTTATCGCTTAGATCGGGTACATTTAAAACACCGCTTATTCGCCGGCCATATGGGGCCGACCATCAGTCGTGAGTTATTTGTCAGGCCGGACGCGGTGTGCGTGTTGCCCTATGATCCGCACACCGATTCGGTGGTGCTGGTTGAGCAGTTTCGTGTTGGCGCTTTAGATAAAAGCCCAAAGCCATGGTTGCTGGAAATTGTTGCGGGTTTAATTGATACAGACGAAGAGCCTGCAGAGGTGGCGCGCCGCGAGGCTCGTGAAGAAGCAGATTTAGAACTGCATGAGTTGCTGCCCGTGATGACCTATTACCCATCGCCCGGCGGATCGGATGAGCGTGTTTATCTGTATATCGGCCGTTGCTCTACGGCAGGTGTCGGTGGGGTTTTTGGTGTAGCAGAAGAGGGTGAGGATATTCGTGTACATGTATGGCCGTTGGCCGGTGCGTTAAAGGCGGTGCAGGATGGGCGTATTGATAATGCTGCCAGTATCATTGCTCTGCAGTGGCTGGCGCTCAATAAAGAACAGGTGAAAGCTGATTGGTTGAGGCTTTAAATCACTGTTGGCTGCGTCATGAAGGCGCAGCCAACAAATTCAGAGGCTTATAAACCGGGTAAGCGCTTACGGATCTGACTGATAAGGTTGTCTAATGTGGCCGCATCATGGGTATCCACGCGATAGCTTTGTGCTGTTTCAGCAGCATCCAGCGGCTCTAGGTTTTGCCGTTGAGCTAAAATTACATCCGCTGTCGCATCCGATGGGTCTAAGCCTTCTGCTTGGCGTTGTTTGAGCCAGGTTGCTACCACTTCATCCGGTGCTTGGCAGTCAAGTATTAAGAACGGTGTGCCAGTACTTTCTGCGATCTGCCAGGCAGCATGGCGCTGCTCGCTTTTTAAGTAGGTCGCGTCAATGACTACCGGGAAGCCGGCTTGTAAGGCATCTGCAGCTAAAGCGTGTAAGCGCTGGTAAGTTGCTGCGCTGGCGTTCGGGTTATAAATACCGCCGCCCAAGGTGTTTTGTTGCTCACTGTCTTGCTCACCAAATAAGCGCTTGCGTTCATAGTCAGAGCGAAAGCGTAGTGCGCCTAAAGCTTCAACTAAGCGCATCGCCACTGAACTTTTGCCGACCGCAGAAATACCGTGGGTAATCGCCAGTAAGCGCGAAGGAATAGCACTGTAGCTTTCGGCTAAGTTGGCGTAGCTGCGATATTGACGAACAATGACAGCACGCTGCACAGGATCTTCTTCTTGGCCAAGACGGAATAGATTCACTTTGCCGCGCACCATGGCGCGATAGGCTTTGTAGAAGTTAATGAGTGGCATCGCTTGATAGTCGCCAGTCAGTTCCAGCCAAGCGTTCACAAAGCGACGCGCGAGAGGTTTTAAACCGCGATCTTCCAGGTCCATGGCTAAGAATGCAGCATCCGAGGCTACATCAATCAAGCGGAAGGGCTCGTTAAATTCAATACAGTCAAATAGCACCACTTCATCGTCGAGCAAGGTTGCGTTGCCCAGATGAATATCACCGTGACATTCGCGAATTGAACCATTGTGACGACGTAGCTCTAATAGAGGGAGTAAGCGCGTGAAGCTGTCTTCGGCCCATGCCTCGAGTGCGTCCAGTTGTTGTAAATCAACAGGTTCACTAAGTAACGGGCGGATTTGCTCAAAGTTTTGTCGAATTGGTGCCATAATTGCGTGTGGATCGCCCAGCGCATGTTCAGCTGGAACACGAGGAGCTTCATCGTGAAAACGCGCAATTTGCTTGGCGAGCGCATCAATATGGGTTTCACAGAGTTCGCCACGTTTTTGCATGTCACCCAAGAGCTGGGCTTGTGGGAATTGACGCATTTTGACTGCGTACTCAATAGCGGGGCCTTCACCATTGAGTTGCGGCGCCTCGGCTGAACCAGTAATTGCAACAACTTCGAGGTACAGACCGTCAGTTAAACGCTGATTTAAACGCACTTCTTCAGCGCAGAAATGCTGGCGAGCAGCAATATCCGTGAAGTCTAAAAAGCCGAAGTTAACCGCTTTTTTGATTTTGTAAGCATAAGGGCCGGTTAGGATGACCCAGGAAATATGAGTTTCGATGACCTGAAAATCTTCGACTGGGTGCGGAAAGATCGCAGGGTTTTGTAAGGCGGCAATCAGGGCTTGAGTCACAGGTGATCCTTGAGAGTAATAAAGTAATGCCTGCATTATGGCAACTGTGGGCGACTGTGCAAACTATAACAACATGCATTTTGAACTGAAACAAAACAGGTATAATTCGCAGCATGACTAAAAAATCAACTTCACGACCGACTAGAAAGGCTGCAAACCAGCGCAAAGCCAAGGCTCCCAGACGCTGGCTAGGCTTATTTGTTAAGCTCTCTATTGTTGCTATTGTCCTGCTCGCGGGCGTTCTTATTTATCTTGATGCGGTGGTGCAGGAGAAGTTTTCCGGTAAGCGCTGGACTGTGCCAGCTAAAGTCTACGCGCGACCTTTAGAGTTGTTTGCCGGCCAGAAACTGACTAAACAAGATTTTTTAGTTGAGTTAAATGCGCTGGGTTACCGCAATGAAGCGTCAGCCAGTAGTTCTGGTGCTATGTCAGTTAACGGTAATACAGTTGATTTGCACACTCGCGGCTTCCAGTTTTACGAGGGTGCGGAGCCTGCGCAAGCTATTCGAGTGCGCTTTTCTGGAAACAGTGTGTCTAGTTTGGCGCAAACCAATGGTCGATCTTTAGCTGTTGCTCGTCTTGAGCCTTTGCTGGTAGGCGGCTTATATCCAGCACATCAAGAAGATCGTATTTTAATCCGCTTGGATCAAGTACCTGATTTGCTACCGCAAGCCTTAATTGCAGTAGAGGACCGTGAGTTCTATAACCATTACGGTGTGTCGCCTAAATCTATTGCACGCGCGATTTGGGTGAATACCTCTTCAGGTTCTTTACGTCAGGGCGGCAGCACCTTGACTCAGCAATTGGTAAAAAACTTCTTCCTTACCAATGAGCGTACTTTGCTACGTAAAGCAACTGAAGCACTAATGTCGCTTCTGATTGAGTTGCATTACAGTAAGGACGAAATTTTAGAAGCGTATCTCAATGAGGTTTTTCTCGGCCAAGATGGGCAGCGGGCAGTGCATGGCTTTGGCTTGGGCAGTCAGTACTTTTTCAGTCAGCCCTTAGCCGAACTGAAATTACACCAAGTAGCGTTATTGGTAGGCATGGTAAAGGGTCCTTCTTACTATAATCCACGTCGCCAACCTGAGCGCGCGCTTGAGCGCCGTAACTTGGTTATTGATTTACTCGTTGAGCAGGGTGTGGTTGATGCTGAGCAAGCCAAAGAAGCCAAGCAGCGTCCTTTAGGTATTACTAAGCGCGGTAGTTTGGCCAATAGCACTTATCCTGGCTTTATTGATTTGGTCAAACGTCAATTACGTGAAGACTATCGTGATGAAGATTTGACCGAAGAAGGTTTACGGATTTTTACCAGTTTCGACCCCATTTTGCAGCGCAAAGCTGAAGAGGCGCAGGCGCAAACCTATAAGCAGTTGGCTGGCCGTAAGGATATCGATAAAGTCGAGCTGGCAATGGTGGTGAGTAATCCAGAAACAGGTGAGGTGCTGGCACTGCTCGGCAGTCGCTTGCCACGCTATGCTGGATTTAATCGAGCCTTAGATGCAGTGCGACCGATTGGTTCGCTGGTCAAGCCCGCCATTTACCTGACTGCTTTAGAGCAGCCTAGCCAATATACCTTGACGCGTTATATTCAAGATGAGTCCTTCTCGGTGAAAAGCCAAAGCGGCAAAGTCTGGACGCCGCAAAACTATGACCGTAAAGAGCATGGCACGGTGTTTTTATACCAAGGGCTGGCGCAGTCGTATAACTTATCGACAGCCAAGCTTGGCCTGGAAATGGGTGTGCCACGCGTACTCAAAACAGTACAAAAGCTAGGCGTGGAGCGTCAGTGGCCGGCTTATCCATCAATGTTGTTAGGCGCTGGTAGCTTAACTCCGATGGAAGTGGCAGGAATGTATCAAACCATCGCGAACGGTGGTTTTAACACGCCTTTGCGGGCTATTCGTAGCGTGTTAACTGCAGAGGGTGAACCTTTAGGGCGCTATCCTTACACGATTGAGCAGCGCTTTGATGCAGGGGCAATCTATTTAACTCAAGAAGCGATGCGTCGGGTAATGACCGAAGGAACGGGGCGCTCTGTGTATAACCGAGTGCCGTCATCGGTTGTTTTAGCTGGCAAAACAGGTACCAGTAATGACTCGCGTGACAGTTGGTTTGCAGGCTTTGGGCAGGACTTGCTTGCGGTGGTGTGGATGGGGCGTGATGATAATGGTCAGACGCCGTTAACTGGGGCGAGCGGAGCCTTGCAAGTTTGGGCGAACTTTATGCAAACCGCAGCGCCAAGTTCTTTGAATATGACACCCCCTGATAACGTAGTGATGGCATGGGTTGATGCATATTCCGGTCTAGGTAGCGCGAAAGGCTGTCCGGGTGCTGTGCAAATGCCTTATATTCGAGGCAGTGAACCGCTTGCGGGAGAGTCTTGTGATGAGCCTAGTTATTTGCCTGCACCTGTAGAGTCAGTGAAAAGCTGGATTCGTAGTTGGTTAAATTAATAATTATGAGGAATTGACGTGAGTAAGCATGCAGTCATTTTAATTGCACTGGCAACTGTGTTGGTCGGTTGTGCGGGGTCACCACATAGAGCAGTACCTGTGGTTGAGAGTGGTGCACCGCTGAGTCCAGGTGCGATGCGTGACAGCCGAGTGCGTCAGTCGACTGGTACCACGCAGCCTGCGCAAACCAGTGGCGTTACAGTCATGCCACAAGGTGAAAGTGAAGCTATACAAACCTATGCAGCGCCCAGCGCACCCATTGGTGGAATAGAAATTTATAATGACGATTCTAGTCGCCAACCCTCGTCTGCTAATACGAGCGCTCCACAAGCGTCTATGCCAATTGGCGGACAGGCGCGCTTAGCTGCTGATGAGCAATTGGATGGTCCTGTGTTGGCGCTATTGACTACGGCCCAGCAGCAGCAAACTGGCGGCGATTTTAATGGTGCTGCTTCAAGCCTTGAGCGAGCACAACGTATTGCCCCGCGCGAGCCGCAGGTGCTCTATCGGTTAGCCGAAGTACGCTTGGCGCAAGGTGACGCAGCGCAAGCTGAGCAATTGGCACAGCGAGGACTTAGTTATAGCAATGGTCGTCCTACTTTGCAGGCTGGTCTGTGGGATTTGATTGCTCGCGCTCGTACCAAACAAGGTAATACCGCTGGGGCACAAGAAGCGCAGCGTCGTGCAAGGGTTAACTTGTAATGACGGTAACAACTAAATTGCATTTGCAGGCGCTATTGGCATGCCTTGAAGATGAGTTGCAAGAGCTTGGTTGGTGGGAGCAGCAAGCGCCTAGTGCCCAAGCATTGCAGAGTGAACAGCCGTTTTGTGTTGATACGCTAGAGTTTGCACAGTGGCTGCAGTGGGTGTTTGTGCCGCGCATGCGCAGTATTGTAAGTTCCGATCATCCGTTGCCAAGTCAGTGCGGTATCCATGATATGGCTGAAGTGGTTTATCGGGAAAAGCTAAGTCTGGTTGCCAATTTGCTCGGCAGCTTAAAACGTATTGATGCGGCGATTAACTCGCCGCATGTGCTGCATTGATTTATCCGCTAAGCGAGTGTTGCGCTACTATTTGACGGTAGCGCAGCGCTCTTCAATTGACTTCTTGATCTCAGTAATACGCGCTTGACGCTCTTCCTCAGTGAGGCGAGTAGGTTGGCCGTCTACTTGAGCCATGACTCTAGGGTTGCTTTCTAGTTGCGCGAGATTATGGCGAATCTCACTGCAGTATTTCTTCAATGCAGCTTCTTCTTCGGCGACTTTCTGGCGCACTTCACGATCAACTTCGGCTTGAGTTCTAGCACTGGCCTGCGCTTCTTCAGCTGCAATTTGCGCAGCTGTTTTTTCCGGAACTTTGGGTTGAAATGAGTTGGTCTTGATGCTTTCTGCTTTTTGGTTGACTGGCGGCTCCGCACTAAAGTGCGTCACGCCCCGATCATCAACCCATTTGTAAACGGGAGCGGCAAGCAGTGATGAGCTAAAAAGTAATAAAAGACTGGCGGTGGTGATTACGCGGCGCATGCGAGATCCTTATAGGTGTGTGAACAAAAAACTTCATGGCTGTATACTGTTACTTTAACTTAATATATCCAAAAAACCTGCAAGACAAGCTTGTAGTTGCGCACAAGGTCAATAAATCCTTATGATTACAAGCAAATAAGCTGCGAAATGAGAGAATTATCTCGTAACGCTTGACTTGCGGCTGCTGAATCCGAACAATTCACTGTTTACTGTAATGCATGCCTCAAAAAGGCTCTTGCAGAATGAGTTCATGAGGTGCGTACCCGTACCGCCCGCTATACCCGTATCGCGTTACCTCGCGCTGGGTGAGAAGCCTTTAGACATTCGGGTTTCTCTATGCTGTTTAATTTAAGTGGCAGGGTAGTCGGCAATCACCGTAGCCCATGCTACAAATGGCAGCAACCTACAATCAGATTGCCCTTGATGAAGGGCGGTACTCTGGCGTTTTAGAGGTGTTACTGTGGAACTTTTATCCGGCGCAGAAATGCTCGTTCGCTCACTGCGTGACGAGGGCGTTAAATATATTTATGGCTACCCAGGTGGAGCCGTACTGCATATCTATGATGCATTATTCAAAGAGCCATCTCTTACGCACATTTTAGTGCGTCATGAGCAAGCAGCAACGCACATGGCTGATGGCTATGCTCGCGCGACTGGTAAAGCGGGTGTGGTGCTCGTGACTTCGGGTCCAGGTGCAACCAATGCGGTTACCGGTATTGCCACGGCTTTTATGGACTCGATCCCAATGGTCGTTATCTCAGGCCAGGTGCCGAGTGATATGGTGGGTACTGATGCTTTCCAAGAAACCGATATGATCGGTATCTCACGACCTATTGTTAAGCATAGCTTTATTATTAAGCACCCTTCAGAAATTCCTGATGTGGTTAAAAAAGCTTTCTATTTGGCTGAGTCAGGTCGACCAGGCCCGGTGGTTATTGATGTCCCTAAGGATATGACTAACCCAATCGAAAAGTTTGAGTACAGCTACCCTAAAAAGGCTAAGTTGCGCTCTTATGCACCTGCTACTCGTGGTCATTCTGGACAAATCCGCAAAGCGGCAGAAATGTTGCTGGCGGCTAAGCGTCCAGTAATTTATGCCGGTGGTGGCGTTATCTTAGGTGGTGCGTCTGCACAGCTCACTGAGATGGCTAAACTGCTCAATACACCTGTTACCAATACCTTGATGGGGTTGGGGTGCTACCCAGGTGATGATCGTCAGTTTGTCGGCATGCTCGGTATGCACGGCAGCTATACAGCTAACTTAACCATGCATCATTGTGATGTGTTAGTGGCTGTAGGTGCTCGATTTGATGATCGTGTTATCAATGGTGCAGCTAAGTTCTGCCCTAACGCAAAAATCATCCATATTGATATTGATCCTGCATCGATTTCTAAAACGATTAAAGCCGATATTCCAATTGTTGGGCCGGTTGATAGCGTTTTAGCCGATATGCTTGCCGCGCTTAAAGATATTGGTACCAAGCCAAATCAGGATGTTGTTGCGAGCTGGTGGAAGCAAATCGATGAATGGCGCGGTAACGGTAAAATGTTCCCGTACGACAGTGGTGACGGCAGTATTATTAAGCCGCAAGCAGTTATTGAAACGCTGTGTGATGTGACCGCAGGTAATGCCTTTGTTACTTCTGACGTAGGCCAGCATCAAATGTTTGCCGCTCAGTACTATCGCTTCAATAAACCCAATCGCTGGATTAACTCAGGTGGTTTGGGCACGATGGGCTTTGGTTTTCCTGCTGCGATGGGTGTCAAATTAAACTTCCCGGATGATGACGTTGCTTGCGTTACCGGTGAGGGCAGTATTCAGATGAACATCCAAGAGCTTTCCACCTGTCTGCAATACGATTTGCCGGTTAAGATCATTAACTTGAATAACGGTGCATTAGGCATGGTTCGTCAGTGGCAGGACATGGTCTATAACAGTCGTTATTCGCATTCCTACATGGAGTCGCTGCCTGACTTTGTTAAGTTGGCTGAAGCCTACGGGCATGTTGGTATGCGTATTACTGACTTGAAAGATCTGAAACCTAAAATGGAAGAAGCTTTTGCGATGAAAAATCGACTGGTTTTCTTAGATATTCAAGTAGACACCAGTGAGCACGTGTACCCGATGCAGATTCGTGATGGCGCAATGCGCGATATGTGGCTCAGCAAAACGGAGCGGACATAATCATGAGACATATTATTTCTCTATTGATGGAAAACGAGCCGGGCGCGCTATCGCGTGTGATTGGTTTGTTCTCACAGCGTAACTACAATATCGAAAGTCTGACTGTTGCCACTACAGAGGATCCAACTCTGTCGCGTTTAACGCTGACCACGATTGGGCGGGAAGAGGTGATTGAGCAAATTACTAAAAACCTGAACAAGCTAATCGAGGTGGTGAAGTTAGTCGATTTGTCAGAAAGTGCGCATATTGAGCGTGAGTTGATGCTGGTGAAAATTAAAGCCAGCGGTGCACAGCGTGCTGAAATTAAACGTACAGCGGATATTTTCCGGGGCCAGATTGTAGATGTGTCCCCTAGTCTGTATACCGTGCAGTTGGCTGGAACAACCGATAAACTGGACAGCTTTATCCAGGCTATTGGACCTGCCTCAATTTTAGAAGTTGTGCGCAGTGGTGTGACTGGTATTGCGCGCGGCGATAAAGTTTTAAGCCTTTGAATTAACCCTGGAGAGCAAGAGCTCTCCAATCCTAGGAGAATTTTATGAAAGTTTACTACGACAAAGATTGTGATTTATCCATTATCAAAGGCAAGAAAGTCGCCATTATTGGTTATGGTTCGCAAGGTCATGCGCACGCATGTAACCTGCAAGATTCAGGTGTTGATGTAACTGTTGGTCTGCGTGCTGGTTCTTCTTCAATTGCTAAAGCTGAAGCGCACGGTTTGAAAGTATCGGATGTTGCCTCAGCTGTTAAAGCTGCTGACGTTGTTATGGTTCTAACACCTGATGAGTTCCAAGGTCAGCTGTACAAAGAAGAATTAGAGCCAAACCTGAAGAAAGGTGCAACTTTGGCTTTTGCTCATGGTTTTGCTGTGCACTACAATCAGGTTACTCCACGTGCCGATCTTGACGTGATTATGATCGCGCCAAAAGCACCAGGTCACACTGTGCGTTCTGAATTTGTTAAAGGTGGTGGTATTCCGGATCTTATCGCTATTTACCAAGATGCTTCAGGTAACGCGAAAAACGTTGCGCTGTCCTATGCGAGTGGTGTGGGTGGTGGACGTACCGGTATCATCGAAACAACTTTTAAAGATGAAACAGAAACTGACTTGTTCGGCGAGCAGGCTGTTCTTTGTGGTGGTACTGTTGAGTTGGTTAAAGCAGGTTTTGAAGTATTGGTTGAAGCCGGTTACGCGCCAGAAATGGCCTACTTTGAGTGCTTGCACGAATTGAAGTTGATCGTAGACTTGATGTTCGAAGGCGGTATCGCCAACATGAACTACTCAATCTCTAATAACGCAGAGTACGGTGAGTACGTCACTGGCCCTGAAGTTATTAACGACGAGTCGCGTGCAGCAATGCGTAATGCACTGAAGCGCATTCAGAATGGCGAGTACGCGAAAATGTTTATCACTGAAGGTGCGACAAACTACCCTTCAATGACTGCATACCGCCGCAACAACGCTGCGCACGGTATTGAAGTGGTTGGTGAGAAACTGCGTTCTATGATGCCGTGGATTTCTGCTAACAAAATTGTTGATAAATCAAAGAACTGATTTACTTACAATTGAAAAACGCGGCTAAGGCCGCGTTTTTCGTTTCTAGTGTTTATTTAGTATAAAATGACTCTATTGCCAGTTGGCGTATTACTCAGAGAAACTTAAGGAAGTTTATGAATCAGCGTCCTGAAGAGCACGATAATGCATCGTCCATAGAAAGCTTATTGCCGATTGATGATCATATTGAAGAAGGTCACGACAGCGAAGGTCGTAAGGTAAGGCATAAAGGCATCTATCTATTGCCTAACCTATTTACCACAGCAAACCTGTTTGCTGGGTTCTACTCGATTATGTGTGCTATCAATGGCAACTTTACCGTTGCTGCTGCGACTGTATTCGTGGCGATGGTGTTGGATGGTTTGGATGGGCGCGTAGCGCGGATGACCAATACGCAGAGTGCTTTTGGCGCTGAGTATGATTCGTTGTCTGATATGGTTGCCTTTGGTTTGGC
>Ga0209075_1001709_pt1 | contig 20409 bp, 15 predicted proteins | sample Stecom2011_FD_187523 | JGI IMG/M metagenome (GOLD analysis project Ga0209075, IMG submission 187523) | Agricultural soil microbial communities from Utah to study Nitrogen management - Steer compost 2011 (SPAdes) (version 2) | ecosystem: Environmental > Terrestrial > Soil > Agricultural land...
CTTAACATATTTTACTTTGTTAATATCATTTAATTTGGGAAAAAATCTTTCAGCAGTTGGTTCTGTTATATATCTGGTATCAGTATTTTGCGAATATCCCGCTATGCTGATAAACAAAAAGCATAGTATGTGTTTTGTGAGTTGGTTCATTTTAGATCGAAGTTTGAAATACTATTTATCAATAACAATACCAAAGATAAAGATTTATAATAAAAAAATTTACCAGTATTTTGCCATTCTGTAGGAATCTCAAAGTTTTTTTTAAGATTTCTACCTAATATCAAATTTTATACTTGAGTTTTTAGTCGTTATCCACAATGTTATTTTTTTGGCATTAAGACTTTTAAACCTTTGACTTCTTGGATTAAATCTTTTTCAGTACATTAGCTACTATGAATTTTCTGGCACACATTTATCTTTCTGGCGACAATCCGCGCATACAAATCGGTAATTTTATGGGCGATGGCATCCGTGGAAAGGATTATCAACGGTTTCATCCCGATATTCAGACAGGTGTGTTGTTGCACCGGTCTATTGACAGCTTTACCGATTTTCACCCTGTGTTCAGACAGTCCAAACATCGGCTGGTACCAAAATACAACCATTTTTCAGGAATTATCGTCGATATGTTTTACGATCATTTTTTGGCGAAAGAATGGTCAATGTATCATCACGAACCTTTATCCACTTTTGTAGGTAGATTTTATGATAACCTGCAAGCGCATCATTCCGAATTAAACATTAAAACCCGTGGAATGCTACCATATTTACTGAAACAGAATTGGTTAGAACGCTATGCCAGTTTGACCGATTTACAACAAATACTAAAGCAGATGGACAGCCGGTTTTCTTTTCCTTCTAAAATGCATGAATCGGTAGAAGATCTTCATGAACATTACGAGGCATTTAGACGAGAGTTTCATTTGTTTTTTAAAGATTTGATGGTGCACTCCGTAAACGAATTGGAACGAATCAAACAAGAGTATCAAAAATAATTGTTTTGTTCGAAGTTTGACGATATTTTTGCAGTATGAAAAAGCGGCTATCAAAATCAAAATCCCAACGTTGGTATAGGGCATTTCGTCATTTGGAGGGAATTTTATATCTTTTAAAAACCATTATCTCTGAACGTCAGTTTTTGTACGTTTCCTGTGTTTTGGTAGGTATTTCATCTGCTTTGGCAGTGATTTTATTAAAAACCTTTGCGCACACCGTTTTTGAATTCAGTAGGTATATGGATTCTCTTTTAAGACTTCCGTATTTCAACAGTATATTACCGATTATTGGTATTTTGTTGACCGTCTTTGTAATACGTAAATTCTTAGACGGCTCTATAGAAAAAGGCACCAGCCAGATTATGATTGCTGTTGCTAAACGTTCGGGATTCATGCCCAGAAAACAGATGTTTGCACAAATAATTACGAGTTCATTAACTGTTGGTATGGGTGGATCGGCAGGATTGGAATCTCCAATTACTATTACCGGAGCTGCCTTTGGTTCCAACTTTGCGCAAAATTTTCGCTTCAATTATAAAGACCGTACATTATTATTAGCTTGCGGTGTTGCTTCGGGTATTGCAGCAGCTTTTAATGCACCAATTGCCGGAGTTCTTTTTGCTATTGAAGTGATTTTGGCAGATATGAGTGTCACGGCTTTCATACCTTTGATGATTTCTTCGGCTACTGGTGCTATTGTTTCTGCGGTGGTTTTGAAAGACAACATTATTTTGAATTTTAAGAACCAATTTTTCTTCGATTATTCCAATACAATCTATTATGTTTTGTTGGGGATTGCAGCTGGATATTTTTCGATTTACCACGCTAGAATGTTTCGAAAGGTGGAGGATTTCACTTCTAATTTACCTTTTCCAATCTACAAAAAGGCATTGGCAGGAGCGGGAATGCTAGCAGTACTTATCTTTTTATTTCCATCGCTCTTTGGAGAAGGATACGAAAGCATCAAGGCGTTGGCAGACAATCAGGCTTCTACTATTTTGGATCATTCGCTTTTGGGAAAATGGAGTGAACATCCGTGGATTGTATTATTGTTTGTGGGATGTACTGCTTTTATAAAGAGTATTGCAACCGGACTGACTTTAGGAGCTGGCGGAAATGGCGGAAATTTTGCTCCTTCGCTTTTTGTTGGCTCTTATTTGGGGTATCTTGTTGCGAAGTTCATCGAGTTGATTGGTTTAAAAAAATTGCCCATTGAGAATTTTACTGTTGTGGGAATGGCTGCTGTTTTAAGTGGACTGTTTCATGCTCCATTAACTGCTATTTTTCTCATCGCTGAATTAACAAACGGTTATGGGTTGATGGTTCCCTTATTGATTGTTTCTTCCATTAGTTTTGCTATTTCCAAGCGTTATGATAATTATTCGATGGATATTTTTAGTATTGCCGACAAAGGCTGGGTGTTTACTTCCGACAAAGACAAAAATATATTGAATAAGATTGAATTACACCAAGTTTACACAAAAGACGTTGCTGCATTAAAACGAGAAGCATCAATGTTTGATGTTAAATTACTATTTGCATCAATAAATCAGAATTTTATACCCATTATTAATGAAGATAAAAATATTTTAGGAATTATCTATGAAAGTGATGTTCGTTCCATTCTTTTTAGTGAATTTAAATTACGTCACACAATTATTGAAGAGGTCATGAAACCGGCCTTTACTGCCTCACTTTCTGAAAACACTGGAAACGTATTGAAAATAATGGACGATGCTGATTTGGCTGAAGTGCTTTTGACTCAAAATAACAGTTTGGTGGGGTACATTACAAAAATTAAAATCTTGGAAGTTTATCGAGAAAATTTAAAAGAATTGAGAATAGAGTAAACTGTTTTTTTAAAATAAAAGTCTGTATTTAGTAATAATTAACTGATGAATGTGACTTCATATCAATCATGGAATAACAAAATATCGAAAACGATGTATGACGACATATTTCGGATGGTATGTTTCATAAAGGAGAGAAAAATGTACGATTATTAATCAAAAAAGAGGATTTTCTTTAAATACAAATTTGCATAGACCCTCTTTTCTTAGCTGTATTTTAATGTTGAAAAAAGTCAAGATGAGTTCAATAAGAAAGCTGCCCTTTTCAAGGCAGCTTCTTTATTTATTTCTTGTAAAATTTTCTATATTGTAGAAAAGATACAGCACCAAGTGAACACACAATAGCTACCGACCACCAAATAAAGGTAGGGGTCACGACTTGATCACCTTTGGCATAGGAATGCAAACCAGAGAGGTAGAAATTAACGCCGAAATAGGTCATTATAATCGAGTAAAATGCGATAATGGAAATAAAGTTGTAAACCCATGTACCTCTTAAAGAAGGTACAAAGCGCATGTGAATCACAAAAGCATATACCATTATTGAAATCAATGCCCAAGTTTCTTTTGGATCCCATCCCCAATAACGTCCCCAGCTTTCGTTTGCCCATTGTCCGCCCAAGAAGTTTCCGATTGTCAACAAAACCAGACCTACAGTCAACGCCATTTCGTTGATATAAGTCAGTTCTTTAATGGTTAAATCCATACGAATTTTGTTGTTTTTGGTAGTGAAAATCATTAGTAACAGCGCCACAATTCCTAAAATCATTCCCAAAGCAAAAGGACCATAGCTTGCAACAATCACCGCTACGTGAATCATCAACCAATATGAGTTCAAAACAGGTTCTAAAGTCGAAATTGCTGGATCCATCCAACTCCAGTGAGCTACCATTAAAACCATTGAGGTTACAAAAGTTGTGGAAGCAATTGTCAATTCGGATTTTCTTCCAAAAATAAGACCAAATAATTGTGTCGCCCAAGCGACGTAAATCATCGATTCATAAGCGTCGGACCATGGTGCGTGACCAGAAATATACCAACGTGCAGCTAATCCAGCCGTGTGCAGTATGAATAAAAATACAATGATTCCAACCAGTATTTTATTGGTTATTTGTAATACTTTATTGTCTTTAAAAATCCTCACGATACAGAGTAAGAACATCAAAACAGAGGAATACATATACCATGAAAACAGCTTTTTAAAGATGTCGTATTTATTGTATAGTATTTCGTATTTAATATGATTATCAGATGGTAAAACCTCATAACCAAATCTATTTTGATAGCTGTTGATTGATTTCAATAATTCGTTTGCCTGTGAAAAATCATCAGTTTCATTGGCTTTCAACAAACTGGTCACATACATTGGCAAAATATTTTTTGTATAAAGAAAGGTCGAATCCATTTGAGCAATAGGAGATTCGTTTAATTCCGGATAGGAAATCCATTTATTATTGACGTCATTTGGAATCGGGAAAATAGTTAAGATTTGCCCTGATAATGCTTGGTGTAATAAATTTACACGTTCGTCGGCGGCAATGAAGTCTTTTTGAATTTGAGATTTCATTTGAGCGCGATACGCCTCGTCTAAATAAGGAGACAGTTTGTAATTTCCAAGATCGTCAAAAAAGTCAACCATGGCGATGAAACGTTGCTCACTAGGCACACCCAAAATTTCACGAATACTATCGTTTTCTTTTTTCACATTGATGATTGGTACGTGAAACCATGCTTGAGGAAACATAGTCATTGAAAGCAAAACTTGATCAGGATCCAAGCCCCTGTAGCGATCGTCTTTACTTACTTTTCTCAATAATTCCGAAGCAAAAGTGTTGACTGGTTTCATACGACCACCAGCATCTTGAATAACCAATTTTCCAAACTCATCCGCATGTTCCAAAGGAATGGCATTGTCGAGAATTATTTTTTCAACCTGATCAACGGTTGGACGTTGATGTTGATGCGCTACTGCTGTATCCTGATTTGTAGTTTCACCGCTTAAAGTATCTTGTGCGTGGCTATGCTGATGTGTGTGTGGCTGATCATGATCATGCAGATGTTCTTGTTCGTTTCCGTATTGTGCATGTGAAGTCATTGAAAACAGACCAAAAAACAAGGTAATAACAGTCAGTTTTGCTTTTTTTGTACGGATTTTATCCAATTTGTTTTTCAAGTCGTAGAAACGAGTCCCTTTAACAAAAAATATTAGTATCATACTGATGTATAATAAGGTATAGCCAATATAAGTAATCCAAGTGCCCCAGAAATCATGATTTACAGAAAGCACGGTCATGTCTGGGTCTGCCATCATTCTTTTTTCGTCATTACTGTAATTATAAGAAGCTTGGAAAAAGCGGAAACCTTTATAATCCAAAACATGGTTCATGTATATATGGTAATCAAAAGTTTCATCTGGGGCAATGATGGTCACAAAGCTTTCAAAAGTAGCGAAGCGGTCGTGTGTACCAGGGTATTTAGCAGCTACAAAATCATCGAGATGCACTTCAAAAGGCGTCGTATAAACCTTTGATCCATACATAAAAGTAAATTCCAAGTCGCCCAATTCAAAAGCCTGAGGCATGCCTGGTAATCCTTTTTTACCTGCCAAACGTATTTCTTGTGTAAGTCCTTGTGTGGTAATGTCCAAGACCAAAACATCTGGAGTGGTCATATCTTTGAAGTCACCGTTGGTTCGAATCTCTTGACGCCCATTAACAGGGTAGTCAATTACAAAGCTAACAGGGCCTAAGTTGTACATAGAACGGTAGTTAAAAGGAGTTTTTACATTAGCCTCTACCGTACCATCTGAAGTAAGGTTTTCAATATCGGTTTGATTTCTCATGATCATGTACGAACCAGAGAAAGGAGATTCGATGAAAATTTCTTCCTCTTCTATAGTGAAATTAATGGCACCATCCACGTGCAAATTAAAAGAATACAATTGGTTGTGAATGTTTTGTACTGTTCCTTCTTTCACGTAGTGTTCGTGGCGTTCCCCATGGTCAGATTCGACCAATTTTAGGTAGCGTTCCCCTGCTTCATCCTCAATAAAAACCTCTTCGGCTGCCATGATGAACTCTTTAAATTTCACTTCAAAAGGAATTCCATTGAAGGAACCTTTTTTGGTGAATTTATTACTTTTAAGCTTGCTAATAAAGTTGTCTTTATCCAAGGCACCAGAAAAAAGCTTATTGTATTCAAAAGTTCTACGTTTCATTTCTCCGTCCACCATTCCATCAACCATAAATGTCAAATAGGTTTTTTCGGATAGAATTTGATTCGTTCGTTCGCCTTCATTGATTGGCATTACTCCTTCGTAGCTGATGTATCTTGTTACAAAAGCTCCAATTAAAATTAAGATGAATGAAAGGTGTAATATTAATGTAGCCCATTTTTCCTTTTTATGTAGTCTGTACCGTTTGATATTCCCTAAAAAATTAAGCAAAAATATAAACATGATGGCTTCAAACCATTTGGCGTTGTAGACGAGCAATTTTGCGGTGTCGGTATCGTATTCGTTTTCAATAAATGTGGCAATTGCCATAGCTGCCGAAAAAACAATAAACAAGACCGCCATTAATCGGGTAGAGGACAGAAAAGAAATAATTTTCTTCATGAGAATTAAAATTCTATTATTTATAAAATTCCTCAAAATTAGGTAATAAAAACGGCTTGACCTTTTTTTTAACGTAAAATTAAAAAAACAGTGTAAATGTGGGATATTAAACCTAAATTTGCACTTACCGTTTTGTGACGGCAATTTTAAGGTAAGAACAAAAGTACTAAAAGTTATGCCAAAAATTTCAAAAAAGGGGCAACAAATGCCCGAGTCGCCTATCCGCAAATTGGTTCCTTATGCTGAAGCAGCAAAAAATAAGGGACGTCATGTGTATCATTTAAATATCGGACAACCAGACATCAAGACGCCCGAAGTGGCGTTACAAGCTGTGAAAAACGCTGATATTACGGTATTGGAATATAGTCATTCTGCTGGCTTTGAGTCTTATAGGGAAAAGTTAGCTGCCTATTATCAAAAGCAGGGACTTCCGATTGAAAAAGAAGACATAATCATCACGACAGGAGGGTCAGAATCTTTGATATTTGCTTTAGGTTCGACTATGGATGAGGGAGATGAAGTCATTATTCCAGAGCCTTTTTATGCTAATTACAATGGCTTTTCAGTACAAAACGGTGTAAAAGTTGTTCCAGTTACGTCAGGTATAGACAATGGTTTTGCATTGCCAGCGATTGCCGATTTTGAAAAACTAATCACATCAAAAACAAAAGCTATTTTGATATGCAATCCAGGGAATCCAACAGGATATTTATATAGCAAAGAGGAAATCGGTCAATTGGCAGCTTTGGTAAAAAAACACGATTTGTTTTTGATTGCTGATGAGGTTTATCGTGAGTTTGTTTATGATGGACACGAGCATTTCTCGGTAATGAACGAAAAAAGTATTGCTCAAAATGCCATTATGGTCGATTCTGTTTCAAAACGTTTCAGTATGTGTGGCGCACGAATTGGTTGTCTTGTATCCAAAAACAAAGAATTGATGAACACTGCAATGAAGTTTGCTCAAGCACGTTTGTCACCTCCTACTTTTGCACAAATTGCTTCAGAAGCAGCGTTGGATACACCTTCTTCGTATTTTGTGGATGTAATTACAGAATATAAAGACCGTAGAGATACATTGGTTCATGCTCTAAATGCGATTGATGGGGTAGCGGTTTCGATGCCAAAAGGTGCTTTTTACTGCATAGCAAAATTACCAGTAAAAAGTGCAGAAGATTTTTCAAAATGGATATTAGAATCATTTGATTTAAATAATGCAACCGTAATGATGGCGCCAGCTGCAGGATTTTATTCCACGGAAGGACTAGGTTTAGATGAAGTACGACTTGCTTATGTTTTGAAAAAAGAAGATTTAATTCAGTCTGCTGAAATTATCAAAGAAGCATTAAAAACATATAAAGAAACAGGTTTAGATAACTGATTTTATTAACTATATTAAAAATACGGCTGCCTTTCTGTAATGTTGAATTACTTTTAAAGTAATTCGTAAGTTTCATGATGACATCAGAGAGGCGGCTATTTTTGGCTTCTTTTTACGTTAAATATTCATTCCCATACCTCATTTTTGGTTCGTTTTTTCATCAAGGAAAAAAAGAACAATCATCAATCAAAACACTGAATTTACATTCAACACAGATTTACTACAGATGCACAGATTTCTTTAATCAAATAAAGGAAACAATCAAAACAGTAAATAAACTATAAACACCAATCCTGACCCTGTAAGGGTCATCTATTAATAGCCCGACAAAACGCAGTGCATGTCGGGATATGGAGATGAAATTTACCTTGTTTTGGCGGTGTTTTTGTAGCGTAGCAAAACAAAAATAGTGACAAAACATAATTGTCATTAAAAAAAGAGTTGATTTACATCAAACACAGGTTTACACAGATTTACATAGACGTCACAGATTTTTATATTAAAGAAAGAGAGCTATCAAAACAGTAAATAAACTTTAAAGATAAATCTCAAACGGCATTTATGAAAAACGCGTAAAGAAAATCAATTGGTTTTTCGTCAAAAAATAACAAGTGTTTGAGCGGAGCGAGTTTTGTTATTTTAGAAAAATCGACTGATTTTCAGCATTTTTTTATAGCCTTGATTTTTTTGGTTCGTTTTTTCATCAAGGAAAAAAAGAACAATCATCAATCAAAACACTGAATTTACATTCAACACAGATTTACTACAGATGCACAGATTTCTTTAATCAAATAAAGGAAACAATCAAAACAGTAAATAAACTATAAACACCAATCCTGACCCTGTAAGGGTCATCTATTAATAGCCCGACAAAACGCAGTGCATGTCGGGATATGGAGATGAAATTTACCTTGTTTTGGCGGTGTTTTTGTAGCGTAGCAAAACAAAAATAGTGACAAAACATAATTGTCATTAAAAAAAGAGTTGATTTACATCAAACACAGGTTTACACAGATTTACATAGACGTCACAGATTTTTTGATTTTGCGAGAGAGTATAAAGTGCAATCAAAACCTCTAATAATCAAAAAAACAATAAATTACAATCAATAACTCGTTTTAAACACAGTATAAATTAACCTATATTAAGGAGTTTTCAAATAAAAACGGCGAACTTTGTAACAAAAGATAAAATATGCAAACATTAAAAAAACATACAGACGCCTATAAGCTGCGTGAAAAGCTGCAGCCTGTTTTTTTCATCGGTCATGGTTCTCCTATGAACGGCATTGAGCAGAACACCTTTTCAAATCAATGGAAAGAAATAGGTAAGAGCATTGATTTACCATGCGCTGTTTTGGTAGTATCTGCGCATTGGTTGACCAAAGGAACACATGTAACAGCGATGTCCGAGCCTAAAACCATACATGACTTTGGAGGTTTTCCTCAGGAGCTTTTCGAAGTACAATATCCAGCGCCGGGGAGTCCATTTTTAGCAGAAGAAACCACCCGTTTAATAACCTCTACCAACGTTGGTCTTGATCATGACTGGGGATTGGATCATGGAACTTGGACAGTGGTACGGCATATGTTTCCAGATGCCAATATTCCGGTGTTGCAGTTGAGTATTGATTATTACAAACCGGCACAGTATCATTATAATTTGGCCAAAGAATTATACGGTCTCCGAAAACGAGGAGTGTTGATTATAGGAAGTGGCAACATGATTCATAACTTAAGAATGGTCGATTGGAAGCAATTAAGTGAACCTGGGTTTGGCTATGATTGGGCAAAGACTTTAAACGAAACCTTCAAAAAGAAAATACTGTCAAAAAGTCATCAGGATTTGATAGATTATGAAAAGTTTGGGACAGCGGCACGCTATGCGATACCGACACCAGATCACTATTATCCGATGCTTTACGCATTGGCATTGATGAGTGACAAAGACGATATTTCTATTTTTAATGATGCTTATGTTGGAGGTTCATTGACGATGACTTCTTTTAGATTTGATTCCTAGATTTCATGAATTAGTGGGAAGTCATGTCTTTATAGATAAAATTCCTTGATTTTTTAATCGTTTTTTCATCAAGCTTACAAATGCGGTTGCATTTATTAGTTGAATGTAAGAAATACAAATGTATTCCAACAAATTAAAAAGCAAGAGCTTTGTTCAAAAGTCTTTATTTTTTCAATATGCTGTTGTATATTTGTAAAAAACAATCGTAAATGAGTAAAGTTGTGTTAATCACTGGAGGATCTTCAGGGATAGGAAAAATAACCGGAAGTTATCTTCAGTTTCTAGGTTACACAGTCTATGGGAGCAGTCGTAATCCTAAAAGAGTTACAGACAGCAGCTTTCCTTTGGTTGCTATAGATGTTCGAAACACGGACAGCATTCATCAAGCGGTAAAGGAAATTATAAGAAAAGAAGGCAGAATAGATGTATTAATCAACAATGCAGGGGTTGGGATTACGGGACCTTTAGAAGAAATTCCATTAAAAGAGATGCAAAATAATTTTCACATTAACGTTTTTGGTCCGGTTGAAATGATGAAAGCTGTGCTGCCCTATATGCGAGCACAAAAATCGGGATTGATTATCAACATCACTTCGATAGCTGGTTATATGGGATTGCCTTTCAGAGGAGTTTATTCCGCATCAAAAGGAGCGTTGGAGCTATTAACAGAGTCGATTCGGATGGAAGTAAAACCATTTAATATACAAGTAACCAATGTAGCTCCTGGGGATTTTGCAACCGATATTGCCAGCCGAAGATTTCATGCGACTGTTTTGGAAGATTCACCTTATAAAGAAGTTTATGGTCATCAATTAGCGACTATAGATGCGCATGTTGATGACGGTAGCGATCCTCTGGAAATGGCAAAAGCATTGCATCGGATTATTCAAACAAAGAAACCAAAAATTCATTACAAAGTAGGTGCTTTTATGCAAAAATTCTCTATTTTTCTAAAGAAAATACTACCCGATACGGTTTATGAAAAAATATTAATGAATCATTATAGCATCAAGTGACAAAAGTTCAACACAATATAACAACAGTATTATGAAGTTTTTTATCGACACAGCCAATCTTGATCAGATTAAAGAAGCCCAGGCCTTAGGGATTTTGGACGGAGTAACAACAAATCCTTCACTCATGGCAAAAGAAGGAATTACAGGCAAGGACAATATTTTAAAGCATTATGTAGCGATATGTAACATTGTAACAGGCGATGTTTCTGCGGAAGTAATTTCAACAGATTACGAGGGAATGATAAAAGAAGGAGAGGAATTAGCCGAATTACATGAACAGATAGTGGTGAAAATTCCGATGACTCAAGACGGAGTAAAGGCTTGTAAATATTTTACGGATAAAGGAATAAAGACCAATGTAACCCTTGTTTTTTCTGCGGGACAAGCATTATTAGCAGCTAAAGCCGGCGCTACTTATGTTTCGCCATTTATAGGAAGATTGGATGATATTTCAACGGATGGTTTGGTGTTAATAGATGAAATCAGGTTGATTTATGATAATTATGCATTTCAAACACAAATTCTAGCCGCTTCCGTACGTCACACGATGCATGTAGTCAATTGTGCTAAAATCGGAGCCGATGTTATGACAGGGCCTTTGAATGCTATATTAGGGTTATTGAAGCATCCTTTAACCGACTCTGGATTAGAACAATTTTTAGCAGATTATGCCAAAGGAAATAAATAGAAAAATAAAACTTTATTTTAGTATGAAACAAAACGAATCAATAAAAATAATAGGTCTTATTGGTTCGTTTTTTCATCAAGTAAAAAAACGAACAAATTGTAATCAAAGCTCTGGATTTACAATAAACTTAGATAGACATATTTTTTCTAAAGAGAAGGAAATCAATACAGTAAATAAACTATTAGCACAATTTTTGACCCTGTAAGGGTCATCTATTAATAGCCCGAGAAAACGCAGTGCATGTCGGGATATGGAGATGAAATTCACCTTGTTTTGGCGGTATTTTTGTAGCGTAGCAAAACAAAAATAGTGACAAAACACAAACCCCAAACGGCATTTATGAAAAAACGCGTAAATAAAATCGGCTGATTTTCAGCATTTTTTATATAGCCTTAATTTTTTGGTTCGTTTTTTTCATCAAGTAAAAAAACGAACAAATTGTAATCAAAGCTCTGGATTTACAATAAACTCAGATAGACATATTTTTTCTAAAAGAAAGCAAGTCAATACAGTAAATGATTTCTAAAGACAAATGAACTCATCTTGACTTCTCGCTTCAATCAAAAAAGTCAAGACAAATTCAATATTTAAATCAGTGATTAAAACTGTTCCCTTCCTGCAAAATGAAAGGCCGCTTCAATTTCTGCATTTTCATCAGAATCAGATCCGTGTACAGCATTTTCTCCAATCGATTTGGCGTATTTTTTACGGATTGTTCCTTCTGCAGCTTCTGCAGGATTGGTCGCTCCAATCAATGTACGAAAATCTTCTACAGCGTTTTCTTTTTCTAGAACTGCTGCTACAATCGGACCTCGTGACATAAATTCAACCAATTCTCCGTAAAAAGGACGTTCGGCATGAACTTCATAAAACTTTTTTGCATCAGCAACCGTAAGTTGAGTTAATTTCATTGCTACGATTCTGAAACCACCTTCAGTAATCATATTCAAAATTCCACCGATATGACCTGCTCCAACAGCATCGGGTTTAATCATTGTAAATGTTCTTGTACCTGCCATTTTATTTTTTTATTTTATGCGACAAAAATAATTATTTTTATTGTATTATACTAACTTATCTAAAAAGTTTGTACCTTTATGAAAAGCAATTTTAAATGAAAAAAGCAATTGAAGGTAGAACTGATTTGACTTTGTTAGTACATACTTTTTATGATCGTGTTCGAAAAGACGAAGAGTTGGGACCTATTTTTAACTCTATAATTACAGATTGGGATACACATCTTGAAAAAATTATTGATTTTTGGGAGCAACATCTTTTTGGCGTACATAAATACCATGGCGATCCAATCGCAGTTCATAATCAAGTTGATGAGGTGATGGGTAATACGATTACTGCACATAATTTTGGAACCTGGCTTTTTTATTGGCTCCATACTTTAGATGAATTTTTTGAGGGTAGGAATGTTGAAGTGCTTAAGTTTAAAGCCCGCAAAATGCAAACAATGTTTTTTATAAATATGGTTCAAAATCGTTCTTAAATCTTTTTATATATATCCGTAATGTGTCATAATACTTAATTTTCTAGATTTTGTCATTCCGTATTTGAAACGAAAATACATTAATTTATGAGATGCCGATCTGAGTTTGCAAAATGTAAGCAGTAAAGCATTTTATCGGTACAGTATGGTAAGCAAAAAATTACTAAAAGCGGATATTTATCATTTTTTGTTGGTTCAGTTAACTTCTGTTTGTTGTGGTTTTTAACTTTTTTAAGGTGTTTTTGAAACAATGTAACTAATCATTCTATAAAGGAAGGATTGCTTGCTTTTCAAAAAAGTGATTTGTATAATCAACTTTTATTATTTTTCTAAAATGTTAATTGTAGTTACAGTAACAAAACAAATTAAACTTTTATAATTAACGATTTATTACTTGTATAGGAAATTTTATCTACTTATCTTGGTGCTTCAATCAGCTGTTGTATTTAGCAGCAAAAAAAAATGTTATGAATAAACTTTTTGGAGCATCTCCTATTTCTTATGAAAATTTAGAACAAATCGAACAACAATCTGGAGATTTAATTGTGTATGCGATACCTGCCATGGCTTTTTTTACGCTTTTGGAAATTTGGTATTCATGGTATTCTAACAAACAAAATTACGATACCAAAGAAAGTCTAGGCTCGCTGTTTGTTGGTTTGGGAAATGTAGCGATCAATTTATTATTTAAAGCAGGCTTCATTTTAGGTGCGGTTTATATATATAATTTGGTGCCTTGGCGAATGGAATTTAATTGGTGGACACTATTTCCGTGCTTATTGGTTTATGATTTTTGCAGTTATTGGGCACACAGAGTATCTCATTTTAACCGTTTCTTTTGGGCTACTCATGTGATTCATCATACAGCTGATAATTATAATCTCACGGTATCTTTTCGATTGAGTTGGGTGCAGCATTTTAAGTTGTTCTTTTTCTTACCTGTTGCTTTTTTAGGATTTCACCCTATCATCTTTTTTATTGTAAATCAAATATCGGTTTTGTTTCAGTTTTGGCAACACACCGAATACATTGGCAAATTACATCCTGCTATTGAAGGCTTTATTGTAACTCCGTCTAATCACAGAGTACATCACGGTTCTGATGAAAAATACATAGACAAAAATTTCGGTGCTATTTTTATTTTCTGGGATAAGCTTTTGGGTACTTATCAACCCGAAGAAGAACGACCTACCTATGGAATTACCACAAAAATTGAACATAAATTAGATCCTTTGCATTTAAATTTTCATGAGTATGTAAGTATGTATGAAGACGTTAAAAATGCAGAAACATTGAAAGAAAAACTGTTTTTTACATTTGGATCTCCTGGAGAAATTGCCAAGAAAAAGAAACAGCCTACCAAGTTTTAGTAAATAGGGCGGGGGTTAATTTTTTAAGAGTAGTTTAATTATAAGAAAGTTTAGTTACTCAAAATTGTAAATAAAATAGCTGTCTTGAAAGTTAAACAAATAATTAATTTTATTTGATACAGTACTTTCAAGACAGCTTTGATTTCAATTATTTAACAATTGTTTGTTTACGATCAGGACCTACAGAAACCACTGTGATGGGTACCCCTATATATTCTTCAATGAATTGAATGTATTCTTTTAATTCAACAGGTAAATCCTCGTAAGTAGTCAATCCAGTCAAATCTTGTTTCCAACTTTTTTTCTCTACATAAACAGGTTGAATATTTTCCGGATCGATGTTATAAGGCAAATGGTCAATTTCTTGGCCTTTATATTGATAGGCAGTGCATATTTTCAGTGTTTCAAATCCAGACAAGACATCGCCTTTCATCATAAATAATGCAGTAACGCCGTTGATTTCTACAGCATATTTTAAAGCTACCAAATCCAACCAGCCACAACGACGGGCACGTCCGGTAACCGAACCAAACTCATTGCCAACTTTTGCCATTGTGGTTCCAGTTTCATCAAAAAGTTCAGTAGGAAACGGTCCAGACCCTACTCTAGTGGTATAGGCTTTAAAGATTCCAAAAACATCTTTCACACGGTTTGGAGCAATTCCCAAACCAGTACAAGCTCCCGCAGCGGTGGTCGTAGAGGACGTTACAAAAGGATAGGTTCCAAAGTCGATATCTAGTAATGAACCTTGCGCACCTTCTGCTAAAATAGATTTTCCTTCTTTAAGCGCATTGTTTAAATAGAATTCAGAATCAATGAATGTCAACTCTTTCAAAGAATCAATAGCTGCAAAGAATTCTGTTTCCATTTCTGTTAAATCGTATTCCAGTTCCACATCGTAGAATCGAATCATTTCGATATGTTTTTCAGCTAATGCCTGATAGCGAAGCTTGAAATCTTCTAATTCTATATCTCCAACACGTAAACCATTTCTTCCGGTTTTGTCCATATACGTAGGACCAATTCCTTTAAGTGTAGAGCCGATTTTTGCCTTACCTTTGGAAGCTTCAGAGGCGGCATCCAACAAGCGGTGTGTTGGTAAAATCAAGTGTGCTTTCCTAGAAATCAAGAGGCGTTTTTGCAAGTCAATATCAAATTTCTGCAAGCCTTCGATTTCGTTTTTAAACACAACTGGATCCATTACCACGCCATTGCCAATTATATTGATGGAGTTTTTGTGAAAAATACCAGAAGGTATCGTTCTTAAAACATGTTTGATCCCGTCAAATTCCAAGGTATGTCCTGCGTTTGGCCCTCCTTGAAAACGAGCGATGATGTCGTATTTTGAGGTCAAAACATCCACAATTTTTCCTTTTCCTTCATCTCCCCATTGAAGTCCAAGTAGCAAATCTACTGTCATAAAATTTTGAGTTAGTATGTTGTCTAATTATTTTGCTGTGTTTTTTATTCTTTGTCTTCCTCTTTGGTACCGTAGAAATACAAAGAATGATTATGAATTTTTATGTTAAAAATCTCTTCAATTGTTTGTTTAATGGATTGAATACGAGGATCGCAAAATTCAATGACTTCGCCCGAATCTGTCAAAATGATGTGGTCGTGTTGACGGTCAAAATAAGATTTTTCATAATGGGCTTGATTTTGCCCAAATTGATGACGACGAACCAAACCACATTCCAATAACAATTCTATCGTGTTGTAGAGCGTTGCCCGACTCACACGATAATTTTTGTTTTTCATTTTTATATAGAGTGATTCAATGTCGAAATGTTCGTCACTTTCATAGATTTCTTGTAGTATCGCATAACGTTCTGGAGTCTTGCGATGTCCCTTGTCTTCTAAATACTTTGTAAAAACATTTTTTACAATTTCTTGATTTTTATTTTCCTCCATAATTCATTCTAAACCTTGCAAAGGTACTCCTTATTTAAAGATATTGAAAATATATTGCATTAAAATTCTAACGGTAAATTTCTATTAACATGGAAATACTATTGTTTTTAGTATCAAATAAATACATTTTTTTTCCTGTTTTAATTTAAATTATTTACCATAGACTCTTGTGATTTTTTCTACACCGTCTATCGCTTTGATGTTTTCAATTAATCGATTCAAAACGTGATTGTTGGAAACAGTGACTGTGATTTCTCCATTGAATATTCCTGCATTTGAACTCAAAGATATACTTTGAATATTGACGTTCATTTGATTAGAAATCACACGGGTTAATTCATTGGTAAGACCTAAACCGTCAATTCCTTTGATTGTCAATGTGGCATTAAATTCCTCTACAGAGGAATCGATCCATTTTGCTTCTAAAATTCGGTACGCATAGTTTGAACGCAAACTGATTGCATTGGGACAATCTACTTTATGAACTTTGATACCTTCGTTGATTGTTACAAAACCAAAAACTTCATCGCCTGGGATTGGGTTGCAACAGCTTGCCAATCTATAATCAAGTTTTTCGTCGACTTTACCAAAAACAATTAAATCCAGCTTGGTATCTTTGTCTGATATTGCTCCGTCTTTTCGAATGGTTTTTTTGAAAAAATTTAAAAAAGAGCTGCTGGTTTTCTGGTTTACATATTCTTTGAGTTGTGCATTTTCTATTTTTCCTGTTCCTATGCGATAGAACAAGTCTTGACTCGTTTTTAAATTGAAATGAGTGACCAATTCATTGATTGTTTTCTCGTCTAAGGTGATTTTTAAATGGCGTAATTTTCTTGTTAAAACCTCTTTACCTTCTTCGGATATTTGTTTAACATCCTCATTCAATACGTTTTTTATCTTGTTTCGAGCCCGTGCTGTGGTTACAAATTCCAACCAATGTGCACTCGGTTTTTGATTAGGTGAAGTAATGATTTCAACTTGGTCGCCTGAGTTTAGTTGATAATTTAAAGGCACCAATTTTCCATTTACTTTCGTACCTCGAGTTTTAATTCCGATGTCGGTGTGAATACTGAATGCAAAATCCAAGGCAGTGGCACCTTTTGGTAATGATTTAATCTCTCCTTTGGGCGTAAATATGTAAATTTCTTTTGAATAGAGATTTAGTTTAAAATCTTCTACAAAGTCAACTGCATTAGATTCTTGATTTTCTAAAGTTTCCTTTAGAAGATTCAGCCATCGATCCAAACTGTTTTCCTCTGTAACACCTTGTTTGTATTTATAATGTGCAGCATATCCTTTTTCAGCGATTTCGTCCATGCGTTCGCTTCGAATTTGCACTTCTACCCATCGGCCTTTTGGTCCCATTACAGTAATGTGCAACGCTTCATATCCTGTGGACTTTGGAGAGGAAATCCAATCTCGTAAACGACTAGGCGAAGGACGGTAATAATCCGTTACTATCGAATAAATTTTCCAGGCCAAAAACTTTTCGTCTTGTTGGTTTGCTTTATAGATGATGCGGATGGCAAATTTGTCATATACCTGGTCAAAGGTGATACCTTGAGCCACGATTTTTTTATGTATAGAATAGATGGATTTGGGTCTTCCTTTGATGGTCAACTCCATTCCTTCGTTTTCTAAAGCCTCTTTTAAAACAGAAGTAATGCTTTCTATATAAGCACTTTGCTCTTCTTTAGTGTCTTTGATTTTACTTAAAATATCATTATAAACTTCAGGTTCCGTATATTTTAACCCCAAGTCTTCTAATTTTGTTTTAATGTTAAATAATCCCAAACGATGTGCTAATGGCGCATAAATGTACAAGGTTTCAGACGCAATTTTTGCTTGCTTGTAGGGTGCCATTGATTCCATGGTCTGCATATTGTGCAAACGGTCGGCAATTTTAATCAATATTACCCGAACATCATCGTTTAAAGTCAGCAACATTTTGCGGTAATTTTCCGCTTGAAGTGAAATATCCGGATCGGGTTCCATGCGGGATATCTTAGTCAGTCCTTCTACAATTTGTGCAATTTTTGGATTGAACATTCGTTCAATTTCCTCTATTGTAATATCGGTGTCTTCCACCACATCGTGCATCAAAGCAGCAGCAATCGAAGTGGGCCCCAAACCAATTTCAGAAGCTACGATTTTTGCAACAGCAATTGGATGGAAGATATAGGCTTCTCCCGATTTTCTACGCTGGTCTTTATGCGCCTCAACTGCCACATCAAATGCTTTGCGTATGAGTTTCTTATCCTCGTCTGATAAGGTTTGATAACTGATACTCAATAACTCTTTGTATTCGCGTGCTATTTCTTTATTTTCCTTTTCTAAGTCTATTTGTATCATAAAAATGCCCTTAATTAGTACGACTAAATATAGTGAATATTTTAAACTCTATACTCTTTTGAATAAAAAAACACATCAAATTTATAATGACTTCAAATAATGAGTTTGGTTCTTGATAATGAGTGTTTTGTATAGCAGTCGAATTTGTTTGTTAACGTTTCTTTAAATTATTTAACAGTCCGTTTTTTTGATTTTTTTTAATTTTTTATTACATTTACAAATATTAAAGTGCTTTTGTTTGATATTTACTTATTTTATTGCGCTTTTTTCTTTCAAATTTTAAATTTAATTAACTCAAAAAAATGAAAATGGAATCAATGAAGTACAAAGCTTATGTATTGAGTAATTTTAAGAACATTCCTCAGCTTGAAAAAATGAAATCAGAAGATGTAGAGGCTATCGAGGTGGTGGGAAATGTTTTACCTTTCAAAGTCAATAATTATGTGATAGATGAATTGATTGACTGGGACAATTATAAGAATGATCCGATTTTTAGACTGACATTTCCACAGAAAGAAATGCTTGCTAATTTGGATTATGAATTGATGCAAAAGACACTTCAAAACACTACGGATAAAGCTGCGATAAAGGAAGTCGCAAATAAAATTAGATATAAATTAAACCCACATCCTGCTGGGCAAATGGAACTGAATGTTCCAAGTGTAGGCGATGAGAAATTACCTGGAGTACAGCACAAATACCGCGAAACAGCTTTGTTTTTTCCTAGTTCAGGACAAACTTGTCACAGTTATTGTACCTTTTGTTTTAGATGGGCACAGTTTGTGGGCATGGACGATATGAAGTTTGCCATGAGAGAAACGGACTTGTTGGTCAAGTATTTAGAAGAACATCAAGAAGTGACTGATTTATTGTTTACAGGTGGTGACCCGATGATTATGAGCTATAAAGTTTTTAGTCAATATATCACACCATTTTTGGAAGAAGGTAATAAAACCAACATACAGACGATCCGTATTGGAACCAAAGCTTTGGGCTTTTGGCCTTATAAATTTTTGACAGATAATGATGCGGATGACTTTATTGCATTGTTTAAAAAGATTGTTGACAGCGGCATTAATTTGTCGATTATGGCACACTTCAACCATCCAAAAGAACTGCAAACTGAAGCTGTTCAGAAAGCTGTGAAACGTATTTTGGAAACCGGTGCTCAAATCAGAACACAATCTCCTTTGATAAAGGGAATTAATAATCACGCGGATGTTTGGGCAAAAATGTGGCGCCAACAAGTCAATATGGGAATGGTTCCTTATTACATGTTTGTGGAAAGAGACACCGGGGCACAGCATTATTTTGAAGTACCTTTGGAACAAGCTTGGCATATATTTAGAAAAGCATACCAGCAGGTGAGTGGAATTTGTCGTACCGTTCGAGGACCAAGTATGTCATGTACGCCTGGTAAAGTTCAGATTTTAGGGGTCACACAAATCGAGAAAAATGGAAAGCTCCAAAAGGCATTCGCTCTAAATATGATTCAAGGAAGGAATCCAGATTGGACAGGTAAAGTTTTCTATGCAAAATACGACCCAAATGCCAGTTGGATGGACGACTTGCAACCTTTTTATGACAATGAATTCTTTTTTGAAGATGAACTAAGAGAAATGATTCAAAATGCAGGGTAACAATAAAACGAGTTTGATATATTATCAAACTCGTTTTTATTTGCTTCAAACTCTTTGTTTCTAGAAAAAT
>Ga0209075_1001710_pt1 | contig 20402 bp, 17 predicted proteins | sample Stecom2011_FD_187523 | JGI IMG/M metagenome (GOLD analysis project Ga0209075, IMG submission 187523) | Agricultural soil microbial communities from Utah to study Nitrogen management - Steer compost 2011 (SPAdes) (version 2) | ecosystem: Environmental > Terrestrial > Soil > Agricultural land...
CCTCTTCATCTGCTTCTGATTCACGGATCGTAATTTTTGTGTTGGTCCATTTGTCGAAGTGCCCCAACTTTTCTTGCTCTATTTTTTTACCGTATTGTACTTTCTGCCAATGTCCCATTTTGGGTAAAGGAATATCATATTTCTTGCAAATTTTACGCAATCTATTGTCAGATAATCCAAAGTCTTTTGCTAATTGTGTTAATGGTTTTGACCAAACTAGATTATATAGTTCTTTTCGAGTTAATTCCTGAGCCATAATTGTTTAGATATAGATGTTCACAAATATAGGTCGTTCACGTACCATGAACACGAGCATTTCGTGAACAATTGTAAAAGTAATCTACATCTATACCGGATGTTAAATTTATTTCACCTATATCTCATTGTGCTTTAGTTTATTATTTGTATAATTGCATTAATTAATAATAATAGAACGTCATTAAATAATAATTAAATAACAACGTTAAATAATAACATAAGCACAGCTCTTAATAATAAAACAAACACAAAACCATGGCAACGCCCGGAGAGAAATTAGCAGAATCACTAGAAAAACTGAAGGAACTACAAGACAAAGGAATTGTAGGCATTAAGGCAGATGACCTTTCACGTGTTCACAGAGAAAGGTTGGTTGCTAATGGATTTATTCGCGAAGTGATTCGTGGATGGTACATTGTTGCTCCCCATGATGAACAACAAGGGGATAGCACTTCTTGGTTTACCTCTTTTTGGGGATTTTGTTCACGTTATTTGGAAGATCGCTACGGGGAAGACTATTGCATTTCGGCTGAGCAATCATTGCTTTTCCATGCAGGTAATACTTCAGTGCCACATCAGCTTATAATTCGATCAACCAAAGGAAATAATATGCCTGTTGAACTATTGTTCAAGACATCCTTGTTTGTGATGAAATCAACGCTACCCGACAAGGCAGAGATTGAAATAAAAGAAGGTGTACGCATGGTCAATCTCCCTTCTGCAATTATTCATTCGCAACCGTCTTTATTTCGCACCAATCCAACTGATGTTCGTACAGCATTATTGTTGATTCGCGATGCTTCTGAATTACTAGGTATGTTATTGGATGGAGGACATTCTACCATTGCGGGTAGACTGGTAGGAGCTTATCGCAATTTGGGACAAGAAAAAATTGCCAATGAGATTTTAAAGACCATGAAATCTGCCGGCTATGATGTTAGAGAAACAGATCCCTTTGAAGAAGCAACGCCAATTGTTTTGGATGCGCGTGAAAAGTCTCCTTATGTGAACCGCATTCGCTTACTGTGGCACGAAATGCGAAAAGAGGTTATTGCTGTCTTTCCGAAACCTCTTGGGCTTCCAACGGATATTGATGGCTATATTACAAAGATGGAGGAAATCTATACTACAGATGCTTATCATTCCTTATCCATTGAAAAATATCGGGTAACACCTGAATTAATTGAGCGTGTAAGAACAGGTGCTTGGGATGCAAAAGAAAATGAAGCTGACCGACAACAAAAAGACGCCATGGCTGCCAGAGGTTATTGGCAAGCCTTTAATGCTGTGAAAGAAAGCATTCAAAAGATATTGAAGGGAGAAAACGCAGGGGCTATTGCAGATCAGGAACATGGTGACTGGTATCGTGAATTGTTTGCTCCAAGTGTGAATGTGGGTATCTTGAAACCTTCCGATTTAGCAGGTTACCGAACCAATCAAGTGTATATCGGAAAGTTGAAGCATACGCCTATCAACAAAGAAGCGGTAAGAGATGCCATGCCGGTACTTTTTGAACTCTTACAAACAGAAGAACATGCTGGTGTTCGAGCCGTTTTAGGGCATTTCATTTTTGTATTTATTCACCCATACATGGATGGTAATGGAAGAATGGGACGTTTTCTAATGAACGTTATGTTGGCTTCGGGTGGTTACACCTGGACGGTTATTCCGGTAGAGGAAAGAGATCGCTATATGGAAGCTTTAGAAGCTGCCAGTGTAGATCAGGATATTAAACCGTTTGCGGAGTTTGTGGCTTGGTTGGTGGAAGAAGGAATGAAGGGGAAGCCGGTGGCGAAGATGTAATTTCAACCTAATTTCTTTACTGTTCTTTTCCATTCATCAAGATGTTTAAACATCCATTTAACCCAAAGATTATGAATAAAGGACAAGATGAAAACTATAAGAGATAGATTTGATGTATAGAAAACCAAAGTCTCATGTTCGTTCATAAACAAATTAATATGATTTAAAAAGACTCCTCTATTTTGGAATATTCCTGAAACATTACCATAACTCCAGCCCCAAAGAAATGAATATCCGATAATTGAAATTGTTAGAAAGATCATTGTTGTAGTTTGCTCCCAAATAAATAAAAATCCTTTCCATTTCCATGTTCCGAAAATTGAATGCATAAAGTATAAAACGAATGATCTTATGCAAAAAAGGCCTATTTGGAACATCCACAGAAAGATGAAGAGAAATGTGATAACGTTTAAAGCAGAAGCTTTGACTTTCATAGGAATTCTACCAAAATCAGTTGGAGAATCAAAAGCCCAGTAGAGAATATTCGGAAAAAACAGGAAATACAAAGTCAATATGGAAAGAACGAATACAAGAAGCTTTAATACTTTGAATGCCGAATGATTTTCAAGAATTAAATTTCGGATAAATAGAATTGAGACTAAAATTTTCTTTTTCATAGTGAAATAGTTAAAAAAAATGAATAAGGAGGGTTTATTCCTCCTTATTCATTAGATAATTAAGCATACTGAATCAATGACCAAGTAACCGCTTTACCTCCATATGGCGGCATAGTATTACCTTTAGCAATTGGAGCTGTGGTACTAGGTGTACCAACAACTTTCCAAACGCCACTTTCCGGGCATTTTTCTCCAGTTTTTGCTGTTGTATGTAAAGGTTTCTTCATATCAAAACGTTTTACATTCCTATCATAGGGATAGTACCACAAGAGATAAACAATCATATTCTCAAACCCAATCTCTTTTTTAGGTTTGAGCTTTCTTAGTTTGATGCCGCTCTTACTAGTGCCGCAATTCCTACGAACAACAACATAAGTGTTGCTCCTTTTGCGATCATGTCAGCATTTTTTCCGGTAGCATGAATACAATGTTTCTTGCTATCGCAAACACTAACTTGATTTGGCTTTTGTAAATAATTACTCATTAGAATAAGTTTTACTGATTTGACAATTTTCTCTCACTTCTCGACCGAAAGATTTGGACGACTATTTTAGCATAGTTACTTTTCTTTTCTGACGCCTTTGAAAGGTTTATCATCTGCTTTTCCATCCATGAAACGACCTGTTTCTGTATCTCTTTTCACCCATTTGTTCGTTTTTGGGTTAAGTAATTGTGATCGTTTCTTAACTGCTCCATGTCTTCGGTTATCTCCGCTTTTTCCGTTTGTTGCCATAGGTTCCTTACTTTAAATATTATCTTTACCCACATGTACTAAAAGCGTTACCAACGCTTTTAGGTATATAGAATAAGAGAAGCAAAATGTCAGACTGGAAAACATTTGAAGAACATCCTACAAAAGTATTAATTGATTACTTTCAAGGCAATTCACAGCCAGAAGAAGTCAAGAAGAATGCTTATGTAGCTCTAATGTTTCGCTTTAGAAAAGATCTCCTTAATAAATGTGAGGTAATTTGTAAGAAGAGAGGTTTTGACATTGATGTCGCCCAATTAATTGCAGAACGTACATTCAAAAAATATGGCAAATCCAAAAACTTCCGAATTGATGAAGGTAAGTCAGATTGTATTGAAACATGTTTCAAGTTATATATCTATGGAATAGCCAGAAATGAACTCAACAACTATTATCGGGAAGAGGAAAAGAGAAAAAATGGGCAACTATATGATGGGACAGAAAACATTGTTACTCAGATACCAAATATTAATGTTGAAGCATTAAATGAAGAAGATAGAATTATTCACGAAACTCTGATGAGCTTACCATACAGTCATCAAATAGTCTATCTAACTTATAAAACGCACGAAAAAGAAGGGGTTAACCTTCCAAAATCATTGAGATTAAAATTGAGAGAACATTTAGGCGGAATAGAACAATCAACTATTAGAACTTACAAGAAGGAAGCTATTGATAAGATCGAATCCGCGAGACAAATAATTCAAAGATTGAGTTAAATGAGTAAAGAAGAAAACAAATATTTAGCTACTATTGGATTGACTTTTCCAACTTGTGAAGAGGAACTTGTTGCATACGAAAGAGTGCATCAAGAGACAAACTACGAGTTAGAAGAAAATGCATTGGATCCACTTAAAATTGCTGCTGATTTGGAAAAAGAAAATGTACCAAAGCAAAAAGCAACTAATGTGGATTATCATAAGCGAACAGTTTTGGCCGCTGAAATTGTTTTTCAGTCCGAGGATGACAACTCACTTGGTCATCTAAAATTGCAAAAACTCATGTTTTTATGCCAACATCACTCAAGAATGCAATTGCAGACCAATTTTCTTAAACAAGCAATGGGGCCATATGATCCAAGATTAATGCGATCTATTGATAATCAATTTGCGACAAGAAAATGGTTTGAATTTCAGCCGAATGAATTTCCAAAATACAAACGACTTGAAAAATGTGGTGAACATCAGCATTGGTTTGACATCTATTTTTCTGACCAGAAAAAGGAAATAGATTTTATCATTGAAACGTTTAAAGGGTTTAAAACCAATCAAATTGAACTGGTTGGAACTTTATTTGCTTGTTGGCTAAAGGGGATCGAAAACAAAACGATCATAAGCGACCAGTTATTGATTAACGAGGTGTATCGTTGGCATAAAACAAAGAAAGATAAGTTTAGCGAGGAACAAATCATCAGCGCCATTCGTTGGATGGAAGACAACGGTATTTATCCAAGCTAATTATCAACCCACCAAAAACTAATAATACTCCTTAATATACCCGTAAGCGCGATCAAAAAGTATCTGATCTTTGTGCAGCTTGTATTTTAGCAATGCCTTTCGCAATGATTTTTGAACTTCTCGTTCACCTGATGTTGTGTTTTGCCAACCTGGAAAGTTCACTACGCGAACAATGGCATCAATATCATTTACAATGCGTTCCACTACAGCTGGAGTTTCATCATTTTTAAGTTCCAAAAACAACTCCGTTAATGCCGCTTTGGGAGACTTTTCTTGTATCTCAGCTTCCAATTCTTTCTCTGCCTGAACGGTTTCTTTGGCTATTTTGCACAATTCTTTCACAAACTCGATGGAAGTAATTAATCCTTTTTCAGCTTTGTCGCGCAGTTCTTCCAAGCGTTCACTCAATTTCTTGAATTTTGGATTGTCTCCGTGCTTTTTAAAACGCTTTACCAATATCTTTTCCAGCTTCTTGGCGTTCTTTGGATCTGGATTATTGAAAATGTCTTCTATCACATCGGCATCCAATACAAATTCTTCTAAGTGGTGTAAATCTCCTACGTGAATATTCTCATGAATCAATTTAGTGGTTTGAGCTCCTAATGAGAACCAAAGCAGCTTACCAATATTATCTGATGCTGGACGAACAGACTCAAACACTTGTGATAACCATTTATAATCGGCTTGATAAATATCTAATATTCTATCCGGAGAAAGGGATTCCCAAAGTTTAGCTAAGTATTTAAAATCCTTGGCAAAAGCATCTTTTTTCTCGTCTGTTCCAATGGCATTTTGTGCAGCTTCTAAGCCTTCAAAACCATCCAAAGTTCTATCAACGCCATTAAAATGCGAAAGTGCATCTTTCATCGCCTGAGGCAATTTCTCTCTTAACTCCGAAAGATTGGAAATAATTTGAGCTACCGACTTTTCATCAAATTCTAATGCTTTTGCTGTATCATCAAAAATTCCAAAGTAATCGACAATACGACCAAAAGATTTGTTTGGGTATAATCTATTGGTTCTACAAATGGCTTGCAATAAGGTATGATCCTTCAAGGATTTGTCCAGATACATGGTTTGACAAATAGGCGCATCAAATCCTGTTAACAATTTAGCGGTAACGATAATGAACTTTAAATCCGATTGCGCATCGTTGAACTCATCTACAATTTTTTCTTGTTGACTTTTATCGACTGCCCATTTTTGTTTGAATTCCAAATCATCATTGGCAGAAGTAGAAATTACTACTCGGCTGTTTTCAGGTGCAAAATACTTATCCAACTCTTCTTTGTATTGCACACAGGCATAGCGATCAGGTGTTACAATCATGGCTTTAAATCCATGTGGATCTACTTTTTCTTTAAAATGCGTAGCAATATCCTCGACTATTTTTGCAACTCGTTCGGGAGACTTTAAAAAGGCAGCCATTTTTGCCGACTTTTTATTCAAAGCATCGGCTTCTTCATCATTTAATGCTGCTGAATCTTTAAAATCCTCAAAGGCTTTGTCTATTGTTTCTTTGTCCACGTGCACATCAACCAATCGAGGTTCAAAATGCAATGGCAAAGTAGCTTCATCTCGAATGGAATCCTGAAAGGTGTAACGCGACATATATCCACCTTCATCTTCTTCCGAACCAAAGGCCCAAAAGGTGTTTTTATCTGCTTTGTTGACGGGTGTTCCTGTTAATCCAAACAAGAAAGCATTGGGTAAAGCAGCACGCATTTGCCTTCCTAAATCCCCTTCCTGGGTACGGTGAGCTTCATCTACTAAAACAATGATGTTATCTCTTGTATTCATATTTGGCTTCGCATCACGAAACTTATGAATCATAGAAATGATAATCTTACGTGTATCGCGTTCCAATAACTTTTGTAAATCAGAAATGCTATCGGTTGATTCCACATTCGGAATATCGGCTGCGTTGAAGGTTCCTGAGATTTGTGTGTCCAAATCTGTTCTGTCCACCAAAACGATTACCGTAGGACTTTTTAATTCCGGACTTCTTCTCAATTTTTGAGCTGCAAAAACCATCAACAATGATTTTCCAGAACCTTGGAAATGCCAAATCAATCCTTTTTTGACTTTACCATCTTTTACCCGTTCCACAATTTTGTTGGCGCCTTCGTATTGCTGAAAACGAGGAATTACCTTCATGCGTTGTTTCTTTTTGTTAGTGGTAAACAACGAGAAGTTTTCCATAATGTCCAATAGTCGTTTTGGACTTAATAAATCCGACATTTCTTTGCCAATTTCACCCAAGCCCAATTGTTTGGCCAGTTTATCATCATCACCTTCAATGCGCCAAGGTGCCCAAAATTCTAATGGACAACGAATGGCTCCATAAAACAATTCTTTTCCTTCTGTGGCAAAAGATAATATGTTAGGAACAAATAATTGAGGCACCGCATTTTCATAAATATCGTGCACTTCATGCGCGCCATCTAACCAACTAATGGACGGACGAATAGGTGTCTTGGCTTCTCCAACCACAACAGGTAAGCCATTGATGAACAATACTACATCAGGAATCTTGGTTTCACGGTGGTGCACCCGAAACTGATTAGTAACGATATAGGAGTTGTTGGTTACATCATCAAAATCAATTAAGCGTACAGGCACATGCCGATTGTTTTCGCCAAAAGGCATCGTCTTTTCACCAGTCATCCATTTAAAGAACTCTTCATTGGCTTTTACCAAACCAACTTGGTTGACGGCAATTAACACCGCTCGTAATTTATAAATCACTTCATCGGCTAGGTCTGGTTGGGCAGTTATCTCTGGGTTTAAGCGAATAATAGCTTCTTTCAATTCTTGCTCTAACAACACCTCGTTTACACTACGTTGTAAATCATTAGGTGCAACAAATTGCCATTGGGCGCCATATCCAGCCTTTGGTTCAGCTACTGTATTGTTATTCAAATTCACCCCGGTTAATTGGTGAATGATGTAGTACTCTACGCTGTTTAATTCGTTAAATCCCATAATTTTTATTGAGTATTTGGGTAATTTTTTCTTCTACAATCGGCAAGCGTTCGTCCAACATTAACGGATGAATATGTGCCATTAAAACTTCCTGAAGCAAGCCTTTATTGACGATGTTTTGTAATTGCTCTTTTATAAAATTAGCAATGCGTGTATCATCATTTTCAATTTCCTCTACAATACCAATTCTATTGTCTAATACATAAATAATATCTTCAATATCATGGCTTATGCGATAATCGGAGCCTCTATCGTTAAAAGCCTCAAATTTGGTTGCCAGATAACAAGGTGCTGATAATATTTTTATGTCTTGGTCTTTGGCTTTTGTAGACCATAAGTTCTCAAAACCTATTTTGTACCAGCGGTTGGTTGGACCCAGCGGACCATCTTCGGTAGCCATAATATCTACCGGAATATCTTTGTATTTGTAACTACAAATAGCATGACCAAAAGGATCGGGATAAAAACCCAATGCACTCAATTGTGTTTGTACCTTTTCCCAATGGCTGAGGTTGATAATGTTTAAGGTCATGTCAATATCTTGTGTAGGCCGAATTTCATCGGCAGCAGGATCATCGGTGTATAAACTCACCACAGCACCACCTACAAACACCATATCTTGTTTAATGTCTTGAAGTGCTTCGGCTACTTCGGCCACCACAGCAATATTGATGGTTCTATTCTCCAAGTTCCAAACGTTTTTTTAATTCTTTTACTGCTAATTCTCGTTCTCTTGCTCTACCTACACGCAAAGCATCTACCAAAGCCAGTAGTTCATGTAATTTTTCGTCTTTTAAAGCGGCCTCGGGTACCGATGGATATAAAGGTAAAATACTATGTCCTCGCACTGTTCCTTTGCCATAAGGCCAAACGTAGGCTTCGGTACTTTGAATTTCATCACATAGTGGTTTAGCCGAATGTGAAGTAGGTACACCACGTACCACAGCACCTGGTTTTACAGGAAACACATAGCGTAGGCCAAATTGCAAAAATTCCATTAACGCCATTTTCATAACAACTTTACCATTAGGAGCTAATAAACCCGCAAATTTGCAACGACCTACGGCCTCACTTACCTCAGACTGACTCAAACCTAATGCTTCTGCCATAGGTTTTTGATTCCAAGAAGGCGTATTATTACTCACTATTTTAAGTAAAAGTAATACGTCTTGGGGCTTCATCTGTTGATTTTGTGTCTTCATTATACCAATTATTGCGTATCGCGATATGCAATATTACGGTTTATTATTTTAGTTTTCAATTTTATCTATAAAAATATTGCGTATTGCGATATGCGATATTCTTAATTCGCGAATTGAGAATTTGTGTTTTGTTTTATCTTTTATTCCGTATTGGAATATGGAATATTGGTTTTGTTGTGTATTGCGATAGGTGATAAAACCAACTGAAAAGGTTTCATCTTGACCACGCGCTTCGGTGAATGATATAATGTTCTGTTTAGTTAGTTGAATACCATATTAGTTTCTTCTTTTAATATCTCTGTAAATTAGATATACTCGTATTCTATAATTAATATCTATTTGTGGTAGTACTGTCAAAATAAAATGTGAACAAATGAACTTACGCCACTGTATATATGTTAATTCTAAGTTATTCGAGTCATCGATCATTTGTTTACAAACCCCTTCTACTAGATCATCAAACATTGCCCACCCTGCACTAGGATTTCTTTTATGAGAAACGATAAACGCATTAAACATATTGATATATGAACGCAATACATCTATTCTTGCTTTTCGTAACAATATTCTATCCAATTTAAGAATTGAACCAGTTGTTCTCCCTTCTTCAGTTTTCCCTTTAATATTTCCCGAGGAACTATAAGTAAAGTGAGTATCTGGTTCTTGTATTTCTGGATTTATTAAAAGTGGACCTTCAGACAGTAACTCACTCGATGAAGCTTTTAGTTTTGTTCTATCTAGAATACTATTCGTAAGTATTGGGTTAAACTGAATTGCCCTGTTATATTTAATTGGGAACCTAGTACCTTTTGCGCCAGATCCATTACAGTTAGCACAGGCTAAAAGAAGATTCGTCCATTCCAACCCTAAATGATAATATCCAGCATAAGGATTGCCATTAGTATCTTCTTTGTCAACTGCATCTTTTGGTCTATAGTGTTCAACTTGTAAACTTGCTCCAACCTCAATGGTGGATTCACAATAATAACACTTTGCATTAGCATCTTCAGGTAGTTTAAGTAATCCAAGAGAATATTTTTTAAGCTCAATTTTGACATCAATATGCTTATAGTGATTCCCATTGTAACTTTTCCCATTGCCATTTATACAAGACTGATTAATTTTTGTCTTTGCTCCTGGTCTGAGCAATACTTTAGGAGGTTTACTGAAGTCTTTACCATTAATCCTTCGCATTGTTATTCTTTTTTGATTTATCAATTAAAGAATCCAAAATTGTATAGAATACAAACTCGTTATAATCATCCTTTGACTTCAGTAGTTTCATGTCGTTAAATTCAGGATTAGTCAAGTCCTGCATTCCAAAAATCGGTGATGATAGAATTGTATTAGGTAAAAGATCTTGTGGGTCAATATCAAGTTTACGTGCTGTTATTCCTGATGAGACCCTTCTCTCAACAACATAAAATTCAGACTCCTTTGGTGCACCCAACAATGGAATCGGACTATGGGTGGATACAATAAATTGAACATTTGGCAGTGCGTCCGACAGCCCCTCAACTAGAGCTTTTTGGTTGATTGGATGCAAATGAATATCTATTTCATCAATAATTACCACACCTTTCAATTCATCAAGAGTATTAATAATAGATTGTTGGGTAATTAATCGAATCAACATATCTCCTATTAGGTTGATTAATGATTTATGTCCTGATGATAGCTCCTCAATATTCACCCCATCAAATTCATTGCCTTCATCATCTTCGAGAATATAAAGTGTCTCCGTCCATAAACTCCTTACCGATGATTCCATTGGAGCTTCAATTCTAATCAAATTCGGTATGAGTAGTGGCATCAGTTCGATAATATCGTAAATCAAACTCTTGGGGACCCCTTCTTTATTAAGAATTCCTTGTGTATCAGCAAACTTATGCGTTAAGAGTTCCATGTCGACATTGTACATCATGGCATCTTCAAAAAATAAACTTCTAGCGATTTGAAGCCGTTTATGTGTTTCATTTTCTGGTAGTTCTAATGCTAACATGTTTGGATTACCTACCCTGATTGGACCATAAGCTGAAATACCTGAGAACGGAAACTCAAATTGATCAAAACCTTCAGTAATATATGGAATGTCTCTATTGCCACTTTTGGCATTTACCGTTAACAATACCTTTGTGCTATCTGGAATCAAAGAGTAATGATGCTCGTTCGGCTCGGCTGGGATTCTTCCTCCCAATATAGTTGCGGTAATTGATTTTAAAATCGTTGACTTTCCTAATCCGTTATTCCCTGTGAAAAATATCCATCTTGTAGATTCAGGAATATTTTCAATTTCCACATTTAGCTTTGGAGAAATTTCACGATATATTTTTATTCCAGTGATTCCTTCTGGCAAATTCAAGTTTGAAATTTCATTTTGATCTCTAAACAATTCTATTTTATTCCACATAGACTCGAACTCGGATTCTGAAAAAAAGTCTATTCGATTGTATCGTTTCTTTTCTGCATAAAAAAGATGTGCATTCAATTTTATTAGAGCATCAATTTTCGGTTTATCTTCTGTAAGAAATTCTTGGATAGCTAATAAATAATCAGTTGTTCTATAATCTTTGATATATCCTCTTAAGTATTTCTCAATGCCCTTTATGTTTTCCTTGACTCTGTCTATTAGCAACCTTTTATCAGGTGAATCAAGAAAGGAAAATTCAAGAAATGCGCTTCCATCTCTTTCTACCTTAAAAAAAATATTGGGGGTTCTATTTTTCCAATCTCTACCAGTCCAAAAAGGGATTGCCAAATATCTATCATCACCTGTAAACCAATATCCTTTCTTTAAACGATTCGAGTTATTTTGCTTACGCAAACCGAAAGTAAATTCGGGATGCCCCTCCTTGTATTGAAGTAAATAATTGAGGATATCCTCATGTATCTCGTGCATTGCTTTCATTATAGTAGTAGTAGATAAGTTTATTTATTCAGTAATATATTTATAAATGTATTCCGTTATCCCTAAAACACTTTTCCGATGTTCATTATTAAAATGAATCTCGTTTTGGTATTTCGGCCAATTCCCCGTTTGGGTTCTAATTTCAAAAACTAACTCGGCTTCAATGGCTTCAACAAAATTGATGATTGGTTGATTATGTTTTTTGTCTCTGGTTAAGGTTCTTTCAAAAACAAAAACTAAGAGTTCAACTTCATCTGTTACATCTTTCCATTTGTAACCGTGATATCCATTTTTCCCTGTTGCCTTGAGACCACTGCGCAACCTGCTGTTAATGGATTGTGAGGTATATCCAATGTACACCACTTCACCTGCTATTTTGATCACATAAATCTTTGGTACTTTATGTTGGGTCAAAGGCACTGAAAAAAGGACTTGTTTTCCATCCTTTAGAACACTAGCTATTCTCCGTTGTTCTTCGGTGCTAATAAGAATTAATTTGTATTTATATGGTCCTTTATAATTCATGAAAGTCAAATCTAAATCCCTAATTTATGAAACAACACTTTGTTCCTCTTCTTTGCATTTGATAATACCTGATTAAATGGCAAAATATCTATTGTGCATTTTAGTGATTTGTTATAGCCAAAAAAACCTAACCCATCAAATGTTCTTTCTAATTGAGCATTTTCGGCATATTCAATCAGCTTTGGATTAAGATCACACACTAAGTAACAATAAAACCGAGTATGATCCCCGATATCATAGGTTCGTCCATCATTGGTTAGTTTTTTACCTTTTCGTATTTCTCGGACATAATCGTATAATTGGACTATTGGATTGTCTTCTGTTTCATTATACGCTTTTCTCATGGGTCTTTTAAACTCAACTAGAACAACCGAGTTAAAGGGTGCTTCATCTCCCTCAACATAAGAAATCGGATTATTGAAAATCATCAAATCTGGGCGATCTAAAGTGTCATTCTCGAAATCTTGAATAGAATTCAACGGCTTATCGGATGACAAAAAATTGTGAAAACTCAATCTTTCATCAATTATCCATAAATTTTGATTGTTAAAATCGATTTGGTTAGAATCTGTTTTGGTAGGATAAATAATACTGTGAACAGTATCCTCTAATTCATACTTTCCTTGTGCATTTAATGCCAGTGATTTTTCAAAAAGTTCTAAAATGTATTTACGATGAACTACATATTGCGCCAATTTAGATTTATTAATATCTGACAGTTCTTCAAACAATTTTGAGTAACGTTCTTTTAACTCACTTGGCGAATCATCATCTTCAGGTACTGAATTTAATGTTTCAATCGTTTCCTTACGGAATGAATACTCAATGTCTTGTAATTTTTTATATAGCTTGAGGTCTAGGTCTTGTTCTGAAGTACTATCAGTAACCACTACATCATCAAACGTATCAACATATTTATTTAAAATTCTATATTGTGGGGCACTTTCAGCAATAAAACCTCTTATTCTTTCGATTTTTTGTTCCTTAAATCGCTCTACCTCATCGCTAAAATACTTTTTGATTATGGGGGCCAATTCTCTATACAAGTCTTTCTGTGTTATCAGCTCTTGATCTAAAAGCCCTTCTTTTCCAAAAGTGATTTCAGTACGTTCGTCATTTACATTACTGTCAAAATACAATCCTTCGACATAACAGACGATCAGATAGTCCTTTCCTGATTCTGTATCAGTAATTTTACCACTAACATCAGGAAAAACTTTGTTTACATTAAAATGTTCAACTTCTCTATTGTTTGCACACAATGATATTCTATGATGCGTAAATTCTTCATGTTCATACCATTTCAAAAGAGTAATATTAAATGCAAAGTTTTCAACTTGAAACGCATCTTTGTAGGTGTTACCAGAAACCAATTTTTCAAAATGTTGATTCAGATTAATGTGGGTCGGTCCGTCTTTGAGTATAATTTGAGGACAATTTTTGTTCAAAAAATAGATTAAACAATGTTCTATAATTCGATTAGCAATAGTTTCAACACGCTTTGGACATTTTGATTTATAAGGATCTTTGTAACCAATTAATTCTATGGTAGTGTTTCTTTCCTTTTCATCAATATTTTCAATGTGTTCAGCACGTTCTATTCCATCAATTGTTTTGATATTAAACCAAAAGGTACGTTTATTCATTAGGTTATTTTCGAAATAAGCACTTTCAATTTTTACATTAGTAAATGCTTTTAACCACATAAACCTACCTATGCCTAAACCTCCTCGATCAGCTTTATGAGTCGAATACTCACGTTTAAATGATTCGTAATTATCTTCATTAAATCCAATTCCATTATCTGAAATTTTGAAACCTATTATTTCAGGTAAGGAACGACCTTCCATTTCGAGTGAAACCTGCGCTGTCCTTTTTATCTCTATTTCGATTTTTCCATCTGATATTTTTGTATCTTCAATAGCGTGAATTGAATTAACAACTGCTTCAAATACAGGTAGAAGCATATTTCTTTCCGCAAGTCTAAGTCTGTTAACTCTACCCTTTAAGTCTATTCCTATTTTATCCGTTTTTGCCATATAAAACCATTTAAAACACCTGATTGATTAAACTTTTTTGAAGTGATTTCGATGTATCTATTTTGATTCTTACCTCGGCATGCGATTCATCTATCTTTAAAAACCTATTCGTAAAACCCCTTTGTTTTTCAATTGTCAGATTAGGGATCTTTATTTTTTTTATAATTCCTGAACTAATATTGGGTTGCGCTGAACCAACAGATAATGCAATTAATCTTTCTCTTAATGCTATTAAATAATAAAAGAGAAACCAATTATCTATTTTATCCGAGTCAACTATTAAAGCGCAACAAGCTTGATTACAGGCCATCTCTTTATCAATTACTCCTATCTTTCCTACGGTTACACCGTACATTGCAAGTAGAATAGTGTTTGGTGGATATAGTTTAGCACTAGAATTTTTCAAGCCCAAATCAGTAATACTTTCTTCAGTTTCACTTACAATCCAGTCATTTAGTTCCTTTGTTTTAACCCAAGGTATATCACCACCAAAGTAATCTACTTCTTTTTGTCTACTTGGAGTTCCTCCTGATGAGATTTTCAAGCATAAATTTTCAAGTAAATTATAAGAATTGAACCTTAGCTTATGTAATTCATTAAATAACGTCCTTTTATTTAAATCAAGTTTCTCCAAAACCTCCTTCTCCCTCTCAATCACTTCATCCATCGCCCAAAGGAGTTTGGCTAAACGGGCTTGCTCTGATTTGGGTGGGAGGAGGAATTCGTAGTTGGCTAAATCTTTGAATTTTACCCTTGGTGAAAGTCCTCCTGCTGAATGCTTTACTGCATAATCAAAGAACTTCTCATTATTTACTATGAATGGCAATAATTCGGGAAGTAGATTCGGTTTTGCTCTAAAAACAGTAATATCCCCCGAACAAATTCCATCAAAATTGGCTTGTGCTGCTTTCTTTAAATAGGCTCTTCTTCTTCCAAAAAGCACATCACCTTTTGCAAACTTCTTGGTAAAAGTTGTGCTTTCTGCTATGCTTGCTGAATTGCGTAAATGAATATCTCCAGAGGTAATGTGTTCTAAACCTACCACATGCTCAATACCTTCGGCTAAAGGGTCTTTACAGTTTTCTTTGGGCTCTTTTACTACATCACCAAATTTAACAGGTGTCCATGTACTTTTATCCAATTGTAATTCTAGTTTCTCAGTCATAACTTCCATTAGCGTTCAATTAAGGTGAATAATTCAGTCATGGCCGACTTCAATTTTTGAGATTCATTTTCCCAGTTCATATAAGCCTCTGCAAACGGGATTTCTATTTCTGCATTCGCTTTTTCAGGTTGCACATACAGACTTATTGACATATTTCCTTTATTGGCCAACACATCCTCTTTGGAAACCAAAGCCGCAAAATCATCCTTGTTTGAAAAGTTTTGATAGGCCTTAAATATTTTATCTATGTGCCCGTCTAGGAGATAGCCCATCGTTTTTTCTTGCTTTACCTCATTAACCGCATTGATGAAAAGAATTTTATCTTTTTTATGTGCAGACTTGTTGTTTCTGGTAATCAACAAACACGCTTCCATTGGTGAGTTGTAAAACAAGTTCGGTCCTAAACCTATCACACATTCCACCAAATCTTCCTCAATCATTTTTCTTCGCATTTCTGCTTCGCTATCTCTAAACAACACACCATGCGGCCAAAGAGAAATGGTACGTCCATTTTCGGTATCTAAACTCTTTTGGATATGTTGCTGAAACGCATAATCGGCACAACCTTGTGGTGGTGTTCCCCAGAGATTACGTCCGTATGGGTCGTTTTCAAAACTTTTACGGTCCCATGCTTTGATGGAGTAAGGCGGGTTGGCGAGTATAACATTAAATCTCTTTAATTCATCATTGTGCAAAAAAGCAGGTTGCGCAAGCGTATCGCCACGCACAATACTAAACTCCTCAATACCGTGCATAAACATGTTCATACGGGCAATGGCCGAGGTAATGAGGTTAATCTCTTGTCCGTATAATTTAAGCGTACGGTATTCTTTGCCTTCGCTTTTTAGGTGCAAGGCACAGTTGAGCAACAAACCACCGGAACCGCAAGTAGGGTCGTACACAGATTCACCTGGTTGTGGGTCCATAATTTTGGTCATGAGGGTTACTACCGTGCGGTTGGTATAAAACTCGGCTGCTGTATGGCCGCTATCGTCTGCAAATTCTTTAATCAGGTACTCGTAAGCATTACCCAATTTATCATCCGCCACATTACTCAAACTGAGCTTGTGCTGTGAGAAATGCTCAATGAGATTAATGAGTGTTTCGTCAGTTAAACGGTTTTTGTTGGTCCATGAAGCATCACCGAAAATACCATAAAGGGTATCTGGATTGGCCTTTTCAATTTCACGCATAGCATTTTGTATGGCCATACCCACGTTGGTAGTCGTTTCACGAACGGTATTCCAATGTGCTCCTTCGGGCACAATAAAATGGTGGTGCTCGGTAAAAGCAGCATATTCCATATCACCATCGCTTTCTTTTAAAGCATGTTCAAATTCTTCATCGTACACATCACAAATACGCTTGAAAAACAATAGCGGAAAGATGTATTGTTTGTAATCTCCGGCATCTATGGTACCACGTAATGCGGTGGCTGCACCCCAGAGGTATTTTTCGAGTTCTTTTTGGGTCATAGTTAATTCAATTCTTCCTCGTAAGGTTCAGTTTCTACTTCTACTAATTGATTTTTCTCCACTTTAAGCAACTGCATTAGTTTAGCTTTTAGCATTTTTCTACGTTCTTCATAAAACTCTAAGAAGCTATCCATGGATAAATCATTTTCCATTGGTATGTAGTGTAGTTGCTTGTAGTTGCTTAATTCTGCACCACTAATGGTGTTTGAAAGCCATTCAACTAAAGGCGTTGCGTTTTTTTCTAGGTTCTGCGTTTCTTGTATCAATTGAAGGTTTCCAAGACTATTGAACCTCGACATATAATCTTCAACTTTTACATCGTCATACCCCATTTTTTTCAAAGCCTTATGCGTAAAGAATTTCTTTGGGTGCATATGATCTTGATGAAACTTGTAGTTATGGTTTAATGGATATAATAAACTTAGAACCATGTAAGCAAAAGCACTTCCATATTGCGTGTTCAGTAAATTATCAATTGTGTCTTCATCAAAAGACAAGGACTTGTTGGAACCTTTGTATTTAATGATTAATTCTTCCAGTGGGAAGGTTCCTAGGGTTTCAGCAATGATTTTTCTGTAAGTTGGATATAGGTTATCCGGAGTACCGCCAAATACTTTTCTAAGCAATGCTCTAATTAGCCATTCTTTAATATTGGCTCGGTTTTGTTGATGCAGATTACTATGTAAAACTTCCTCACCAATGCCATTCTTTTTTAGGAAGTAGGCTATCGGAATTACAGCATTGTATGCAGTTAATGTTTTACTGTCAAATCCAAATGATGCTATAAGCTGAAATGAAATATTGATTGCTGTAGAAATGGAGTCCCATTGATTTTCTATTACCTGCATGTTTTCGGATGAAAAGTTATCTACTTTAAACTTTACATCTAAATCAGCAAGCACCAAACAAGATTTTAACACTAAGTCTTTATTGATGTTGAAACCAGGGTCGATACTGTTTACAGAATCAACAAACTTATGAATAACCTCACGAGCATCTTTATCCTTCCATTGTGCCGTAGCAATGGATAAGAGTAAATCGGAGTAGCTCAATTTAGTTCCGCCACTGTTTACACGAATAAAAATGTGAAGGACCTTATCTAATTCTTCCGACTTTTCTAAATAGAAGTTTATCAGTTCTTTGTCGTTAAATTTCTCATACAAATTAGAAAGCGTATTTGAAGCAAAGTCAATTTGTTCATCAGAAAATTTAGAAGAATCTGCTAATGAATTTTTAGTGATATAATTCATTAACTGAATAAGACCAGTGTAATCCAGAATATCTCCAACTTTAAACCAATGGTATTTGCTGCTAAAGTTTGATTTGAAGTGATTTAATTCTTCATCAGAAAGAAATCTAAAATCGTACAACATTTCATTATCCTCAGCAGCAGAAAGGAGGTTTATGTACAAGTGTCGTTTAGGAAAAGCATGATCGCTCTTCCAGTTATACCTATTGAGTTTGTAGGCATAGCTACCTTTTAATCCGAGATAAAGAGAAGTCAAACGTTGTTGTCCATCTAAAACTGCTCTACGGTCCTTTGTAATACTCAATTCCGCAGGGTCGTTATGGCGTTTATCTCTTTGGTGGAAATAAGGTAAAAACCTATAAAACTTAAATCTATTTACATGTTCTGCTTTAACATGCCAAAACAGAAAAGTACTAATAGGATAATCCCTCATAATGGAATCAAAGAGCATTTCAATTTGTCTTGTATTCCAAACAAATTCTCTTTGAATTGCCGGTAGAATAAACTCTTGCTCACTTATAGAAGTGATAGCCTCTTTTATGGTAATTGGTTTTTCGTATGCCATTATATAAACTCCTTTAAAATCGTTTTAAAATTTTCTTCTGCCTTTTGACTTGCCTCCCAAGCAGTTTTTAAATCAGCCAAAGCTTCTTCTACACTTGGTAAATTATCTTCAATAATCTTCTCTACATATAGCGGAATATTGAGGTTATAATCATTCTCCTTTAAATCCTCTTGGGTGGCTATTTTTACATAGTTTTCTACCTCTTCAAATGCCTTGTACCAGTTGAATAGCTGTTCTACATGTTCTTTTTCAAGGTAGTTTTGTGCTCTTCCCACACGAACTTGATCGGAGCCATCAATAAATAAAACTTTCCCTTTTTTGTGGTCCTCCTTGTTTTGTTTGAACACCATCACACAGGCAGCCAATTGGGTACCATAGAAGATGTTTGGACCTAAACCAATTACTGCTTCCAACAAATCATCTTTCAATAATTTCTCTCGGATTTTACCTTCCGCACCTTTTCGGAATAAAGCACCATGAGGTAGAACTACCGTCATTCGCCCCGTGCTATTCATGGATTTAATCATGTGTTGCACCCAAGCCATATCACCATTTCCTTGAGGAGGAACACCAGCAATATTTCTTCCATAAGGATCGTTGGCCCAATTTTCAGCACCCCAGTCTTTTAATGAGAAAGGAGGGTTGGCAATTACGCAATCGAAAGTTTTTAAACCATCGGCCACGAAAAAAGCAGGATTTCTTAAAGTGTCGCCTCGGTGCACTTGAAAGTCTTCAATACCATGCAAGAACATATTCATACGAGCAATGGAACTGGATGTCAAGTTTTTTTCCTGACCGTATAATTTTAGGGTACGGTAATCCTCCTTGTTTTCTTTCAGGTGGTCCACACACTCCAATAACATACCTCCAGTACCACAAGCCGGGTCGTAAACCGATTCTCCTTCGTGAGGGTCTAAGATTAAACCTAAAAGGTGAACTACGGAACGAGGCGTATAAAATTCCCCTGCTTTTTTATTGGTTAAATCAGCAAAGTGCTTAATCAAATATTCATAGGCATTTCCTAATATATCCGGTTCAACCAAAGAGTTGGATAAAGTGTATTGCGAAAAATGCTCAATTAAATCCGTAAGCAATCTATCCGATAACTTGTTTTTATTGCTCCACTGTGCATCCCCAAAAATACCGTACAGCAATTCTTGGTTGGCTTGTTCAATGCCGCGTAAGGCTTTTTCTATTGCCAAACCTACATTGGTAGTCGTTTCTCTAACATCCGTCCAATGACAACCTTTAGGAATTTCAAATCGGTGAAATTCTGGTAAAGAAGCATATTCTACATCACCGTCCGATTCCTCTAAGGCTTGTTGGTATTCTTCATCATACACATCTGATAGTCGCTTGAAAAACAACAAGGGGAATATATACACCTTGAAATCCGAAGCATC
>Ga0209075_1001711_pt1 | contig 20370 bp, 19 predicted proteins | sample Stecom2011_FD_187523 | JGI IMG/M metagenome (GOLD analysis project Ga0209075, IMG submission 187523) | Agricultural soil microbial communities from Utah to study Nitrogen management - Steer compost 2011 (SPAdes) (version 2) | ecosystem: Environmental > Terrestrial > Soil > Agricultural land...
CGGATGCCGGAGTTGGCGCCGGCTCGGGTCCAGGCGCCGACTCCGGGGTCGGGGCCGACGGTTGTTCCACGACCGGGGGCGCCGGTGTCCCGGTCGCTGGAGCCTGACCGGTGTCGCCGGGGACTTCGCCGGGCTCACCCACCACGACCAGGACCGCACCGACCGCGATGGTCTCGCCCTCGGCGCCACCGTGCTCGAGAACCACCCCGGCATATGGCGACGGGATCTCGACGACGGCCTTGTCGGTCTCCACCTCGACGACCGGTTGATCCTGCTCCACGTACCCGCCCACCGGGACCAGCCAGCGGACGATCTCGGCCTCGGTGAGGCCTTCGCCGATGTCGGGGAGTCTGAACTCTCGGGCCACTAGTCCTCCAATGCACTCTCGGCGGCGGCGACGATGCGATCCACCGACGGAAGGTAATGATGCTCGGAACGCTTGAGCGGGAAGACCGTATCCCACCCGGTCACCCGGCGCACCGGCGTCTTCAGCGAGTAGAGGGCGCGCTCCTGGATCGTCGCGGCGATCTCCGCGCCCAGGCCAGCCGTGAGCGGTGCCTCGTGCACGATCACCGCCCGGCCCGTCTTCTCCACGCTGGCCACGATGCCGTCGCGATCGAGCGGTGAGAGCGTCCGCAGATCGAGCACCTCGACCGACACCCCCGCTTCGGCCAGGATGCCTGCCGCCTGCCGGGTCTCACGCATCATCGCCCCCCACGATACGAGGGTGATGTCGCTGCCCTCCCGCTCCACGCGGAGCGGGCCGATGTCGACGGTGTAGTAGATGTCCGGGACGTGCTCTTTGACCGCGCGGTAGAGCCTGATCGGCTCGAGGAAGATCACCGGGTCGGGATCCTCGATGGCGGCCAGCAGCAGCCCGCGGGCGTCCTTGGGAGTGGAGGGGACCACGACCTTGAGACCCGGGATGTGGACGTAGACGGCCTCGGTCGACTCCGAGTGGTGCTCGGCGGCGCCGATGCCACCGCCGTAAGGCATCCGGATCACCATCGGTGACGTGTGACGGTGGTTGGTCCGGTTCCGGATCCGGGCCACGTGGTTGACGATCTGGTCGTAGGCCGGATACGAGAAGCCGAGGAACTGGATCTCGGCCACGGGTCTCATACCGGCGACGGCGAGCCCGAAGGCGGCTCCGATGATCCCGGACTCGGCCACTGGGGTGTCGACCACCCGCTCCGCGCCATACCTGTTCCGGAGACCGTCGGTGACGCGGAAGACACCGCCTGCCCGGCCCACGTCCTCCCCCAGGATGAGGACGCGGTCGTCTGATGACAGCGCGGTGTCCAGTGCCGAGTTGATGGCTTGTGCGATGTTCAGCTCAGCCACGCCCCGTGGCCTCCCGCTCCTGCTCGACGAGGTTCGGTGTCGGCTCGGCGAACATCCGCTTGAACATGTCGTCCGGCTCGGGCTCGGGGACCGACTCGGCCCAGGCGACGGCCTCCTCGATGCGGTTGGATGCTTCGGTCTCCAGGCTCTGCTGCCACGACTCGGTCCATGCCCCGGAGCGCTCGAGCAGCCGGCGCACCCTCACCAGGGGGTCGAGCTCCTCCCAGGCGGCCACCTCGTCGTCCTTCCGGTAGCGGCCGGGGTCATCGGCGGTCGTGTGGGGGCCGAGCCGGTAGGTGACCGCCTCGACCAGGCTCGGGCCCTCGCCCTCGCGCGCCCGCTCGGCGGCCTCCCGGACCGCCACGAGGACGGCGATGACGTCGTTGCCGTCGACCCGGACCCCCGGCATCCCGTAGGCGAGCGCCTTGTCCGCGATCGTCTCCGACCGGGTCTGCTCCTCCACCGGGTACGAGATCGCCCAGCCGTTGTTCTGACAGAGGAAGACCGTGGGTGTCTCGTAGACGGCGGCGAAGTTCATGGCCTCGTGGAAGTCGCCCTCGGAAGTGGCGCCGTCGCCGAAGGAGGTCAGGGCGATTCGATCGGTTCCCTTCAGTCTCTCCGCCCACGCCAGACCCACCGCGTGGATCATGTGACCACCGACGGTGATCGAGGGCGGCATCACGTTGACGCCTTCGGGAACCTGGCCTCCGCGCTCGTCACCGGTGCGCCCCAGGATCAGCAGCTTCCACGGGTAGCCGGCCTTCCAGTTCAATGCAGCGTCCCGGTAGGTGCCGGACACCCAGTCGCCCGGGCGAAGGGCCGCAGCCGCCCCGATCTGAGCGGCCTCCTGGCCCCGGAACGGCGCATAGGTGGCGAGACGGCCCTGGCGCTGCATCGCCATCGACTTGTCGTCGTAGACCCGGGCCTCGACCATGTCGGCGTAGAGCGACTTCATCTCCTCCAGCGTCACGGGAAGCCGGTCGCGGACGGTCCCGTCCGGATTGATCAGTCTGAACATGGAGCTGCCATTGGCAGAAGTCTGCCCCGGCGGGCGCGACGATGTCGTCTCGCCGTGAATCGGGATCAGCGCTTCGAGCCCGCGGCCCAGCCCCGCCTTGCGTGAGGTCACGTCTGGATGGTCCTTTTCCTCTGCCCCTGGTGAGTCGCGAGCTTACCCGTCGCCGGTGTCCCCGAGTTCAGACCCGGGACGACTCGGACTCGAGGATCTCCTCCAACTCATCCACGGTCATCAGGACCTCGCGGGCCTTGGAGCCCTGTGACGGCCCGACGACACCCTTGCGCTCCAGGGCGTCCATGACCCGGCCCGCCCGGGCGAACCCGATCCGGAGCTTTCGCTGCAGCATCGAGGTCGATCCGAGCTGGGACCGCACCACCAGCTCCATGGCCTGGCGGACCAGCTCGGCGTCCTCGTCGTCCTCCTCGTCCGCCTCGCCCGCGGCTGGGGTCGGAGGCTCGAGGACCTGCTCCTGATACTCGGCGTCCTTCTGGGCCTTGACCCAGTCGACGACGGCGTGGATCTCGCTCTCCCGCACCCAGGCGCCCTGGATGCGCTGCGGTCGCGGCTCCTTGGCGGTGACCACGAGCATGTCACCCATTCCCACGAGCTTCTCGGCGCCGGCCGAGTCGATGATGACCCGGCTGTCGGTCTGGGATGCGACGCTGAAGGCGAGACGGCTCGGGACGTTGGCCTTGATGACACCGGTGATGACGTCCACGGAGGGCCGCTGCGTGGCGATCACGAGGTGGATGCCCACCGCACGGGCCATCTGGGCGATGCGGACGATGGACTCCTCGACTTCGCGGCCCGCCACCATCATCAGGTCGTTGAGCTCGTCGATCACCACCACGATGTACGGGAAGCGGTCGAAGCCCTCGGGGTCGAGACCGCCCTTGTCCAGCTTCTCCCGGTAGCCCTCGATGTCCCTGACCTTCGCCTCGTTGAGCAGGTCGTAGCGGCGGTCCATCTCGGCCACCACCCACTTGAGGGCGTCGTTGGCCTTCTTGGGGTTGGTGATGACCCGGGTGAGGAGGTGCGGCACTCCCTCGTACTGGCCCAGCTCGACGCGCTTGGGGTCGACGAGGATGAGACGGACGTCGTCGGGGTGGGTGCGCATCAGCAGCGACGTCACGATCGAGTTGATGCACGACGACTTCCCGGCTCCGGTGGCGCCGGCGATGAGCACGTGGGGCAGCTCGGCCAGGTTCAACAGCTTCGGGCTGCCCGAGATGTCGAGACCGAGGCCGACGGTGAGCGGGGGCAGCGGCATCGCCGCCTCCGGGCTCGCCAGTATGTCGCCCAGGGAGACGAGACGACGCTTCTGGTTGGGCACCTCGACCCCGATCGCCTGCTTGCCCGGGATGGGGACGATGAGGCGGATGTCCGGCGTGGCCAGCGCATACGCGATGTCATGGGCGAGGTTGGAGACCCGGTTCACCTTGACACCCGGTGCCAGGGCGATCTCGTAGCGGGTCACCGTGGGACCGGGGGTGATGCGGGTCAGGGTGGCGTCGACACCGTGCTGGATGAGGGTCTCCTCCAGCTGACGGGCGGTCTCGTCGAGCATCTTGCGGTTGACGTCGCCGCCACTCCCGGGCTCGAGCAGGTCGAGCGGCGGGAGCCGATAGCCGCCGGGGCCGACCGGCTGTGGCACCGGCTTGGGCGTGGGCTTGGCGTGCTTGGGGGCCCGTGGGGCGGCCGCCTTCTTCTCGACGACCTTCCGCTTTGGCTTCTCGTGCCGGCCCCGGGGGACCTCGACGATCGGCGCAGACGGCACGGCGGCCAACTGCTCGGCCGCTGCTGGTGTGACCAGGGTCTTCCGTGAGAAGTCCCGCACCGCGCGGGCCATGGACGCCAGACCCATGAAGAGCTCACGCACAGAGGTCCGGGTCATCACGAGGACGCCGATGCCCACGGTGAACGACAGGACCACGAACGTTCCCCAATGCCCGAGGATGCGGCGCAGCGGGAAGGCGATGAGGGCACCGACGGCCCCGCCCCGCTCCTGGACCAGATCGATGTTGGGCTGGAGCGCATGGGCGCCGGTGAGCAGGTGGAACAGCGCCAGGGTCCCGATGAAGGTGGTGAGACCACCGAGGCTGAGCCGGCGAGCGCCGTCCCGCGGCTTGCCGACGATCATCGCCAGACCGATGCCGGCCAGGGCGACGGGAAGGACGAAGCGCCACACGCCGAAGAGGAACCTGCTCCCCTTCTCGATCCCCTCCCCGACCGGTCCGGCCAGGTCGAAGAACGACAGGGTGACGAGGATCCCGAGGACGATGAGGATGAGACCCCAGACATCATCGGTCTGGCGGCCAAGCGCCTCCCTCAGCCTGGTCCGCATCCCGGCCAGCGCCCGGCCGATGCGTGTGAGGAGGCTCTCCCGCTTCTTGGTGTTGGTCTTCTTCTTCTGGGACACCCGTCTCCGCCCGGACCCCTTCCGGGTGGGTGTCCTGCTTGGCATTGCTGCTGAGAATAGCCGTGAAACGCCCTAGTGACGGGATCTTTCTGGAGCAGGTACCAGGGTACCAAGTACCGAGTACGGCCAGGCTCTGCCTGGCCTCACAGTTCGATGACCACCGGGAAGATGACCGGCTTGCGCTGGGTCTCCCCGCGCACCACCCGGCCCACCGCCTGACGGACCGTCTTCTGCAGTTCGCCGAGATCGGCCCGGCCGATCTGGCCTTCGAGCGCCGAGACCACGGCTTGCGCCGCCTTCTCCAGGACGGAGCCCGGGTCGTCCATGAGACCGTGGCTGTCGAGGTCGGGGCCGTGGACGATCTCGCCGGTGCCGCGATCGATGCCGACCGTGACCACCACGACACCCTCGTCCGCCAGATGCCCACGGTCGCGCAGGACGCTTCCACGCACATCGCCGACCGAGGACCCGTCCAGGTAGACGTAGCCGGCGGGGACCGCTCCCCTCTCCACTTCGGTCTTCTTGCCGTCGAGGACGATGCGATCGCCGTCCTCGAGCACCGCCACGAACGGCACCCCGGCCTCACGCGCCAGCTCGGCGTGAGCGTGGAGATGCCGGTACTCGCCGTGGACGGGGACGAAGGCGCGGGGTCGGATCACGTTCATGAACGTGAGGAGCTCCTCGCGACGGGCGTGCCCGGACACGTGGACGTGGGCGTTCCCACCGTGGACCACGGTGGCCCCCCGGCGGATCAGGTTGGAGATCACCTTGGACACCGCGGTCTCGTTGCCGGGGATGGGGCGGGCCGAGATGAGGACGGTGTCGCCCTCTTCGATCTCCACGTGCCGGTGACGCCCATGTGACATCAGGGACAGTGCGGCGAACGGCTCGCCCTGGCTGCCTGTCGTGATGATCAGCTGCTCCTCGGGAGGCAAGTCGTTGATCTCCCGGATGTCACGGACGCGGTCGGGTGGGAGGTCGAGGACTCCCAGCTCCGTGGCGATCGAGGTGTTCTTCTCCATCGACCGGCCAATGAAGGCGATGGTGCGACCGGCGGCGAGTCCGGCGTCGACGATCTGCTGGACGCGATGCACGTGCGACGAGAAGCACGCCGCGATCACCCGGCCCGGTGCGTCGAGGATCACGCTCGTGATCGGGCGCCCCACCGAGCTCTCAGATGGCTCGTATCCGGGGCGCTCGGCGTTGGTGGAGTCCGACAGCAGGAGCCGGACGCCCCTGCGTCCGAGTGCGGCGAACGCGGGCAGGTCGGTCGGAACCCGGTCGATCGGCATGGTGTCGAGCTTGAAGTCGCCGGAGTGGACAATGATCCCCTCGGGTGTGTCGAAGGCGATGCCGCCGGCGTCGGGGACCGAGTGCGTCACGGGGATGAGCATGAACTTGAACGGTCCGTGCTCGACCCACTTCTTGAACGGGGTGGGCCGGAGGTCGGCCTCCACTCCCAGCTCGTCGATCCTGCCCCGCGCCAGCTCGATGGCGAGGCGCGACCCGTAGACCGGCACGTTGAGGTCGCGCAGGAAGTAGGCGAGAGCCCCCATGTGGTCCTCGTGACCGTGGGTGAGGACCACTCCCACCACGTCCTTGGACCTGTCGACCAGCCACGACCAGTCCGGGAACACCAGGTCGACGCCCAGCATCTCCTCCTCGGGGAACATCAGCCCGACGTCGATGAGCATGATCTTCCCGTCGACCTCGACGGCGGCGCAGTTCCGGCCGATCTCGCCGAGCCCGCCGAGGAATGTGACCGAGACGCTCACAGGCCGCCGACCGCAGCCAGCGCCTTCTCGATGGCGGCCACGGTCTCTGCGGAAGCGTTCACGAGCGGGAGGCGAACGTCGCCCACCCTGCCCCAGAAGGTGTTGACCGCCGCCTTGACCGGAGCCGGATTGGTCTCGAGGAAGCACGCCTCGAACACCGGGTAGAGCAGATGGTGGAGACGACGGGCCTCTTCGTGGTCGCCGTCGTGGAAGGCCCGGACCATGGCCTGGATCTGCCGGCCCACCAGATGGGAGGCCACGGAGACGATGCCTACCGCACCGACGGCGAGAGACGGCAGGGTCAGGCTGTCCTGACCCGAGTAGAGGATGAGGTCGGGCACGACGTTGATCGTCTTGGAGGTGAAGTCGAGGTCCTCGACGGCGTCCTTGACGGCCACGATGTTGGGGTGCTCGGAGAGCCGGGCGAGGGTGTCGACCTCGATCCTCCGGCCGGTGCGACCCGGGATGTTGTAGAGCATCACCGGCTTGCCGACGTCGGCGATGGCCCTGAAGTGGGCGACCAGGCCCTCCTGGGAGGGACGGTTGTAATAGGGGGTCACCGCGAGGATGGCGTCGACTCCGGCCTCCGCCGCCTTCTCGGTCAACGCGACCGAGTGACGGGTGTCGTTGGTGCCGGTGCCGGCCATGACGAGCGTGTCCTTCTCCTTCACCGCGTCGACGACTGTGTGATACAGGGCGATCTTCTCGTTGTCGTCCAGGGTGGGTGATTCCCCCGTGGTGCCCGTCACGACGAGACAGTCGGAACCGTTGTCGGAGAGGTGACGGGCCAGTCTCCAGGCTGCCTCGTGATCCACACCGCCGTCGGGGGCGAACGGGGTGATCATGGCGGTGGCCACGAGGCCGAAAGGCGTCTTGGGCATGACCCCAGGCTACCCCCAACTCGGTTTGGTGACGCGATCCACCCGGTTCGCTTCACCTCCCCGGCAGGTAGCCTGACCCCATGGCAGTCACTTCAACCATGCTCCCTCTGGGCACCGAGGCGCCCGACTTCACCCTGGTGGATGCGGTCTCGGGCCAGAAGGTGTCTCTCTCCGACTTCTCGGACAAGAAGGCGCTCCTCGTGGTCTTCCTGTCCAACCATTGCCCGTACGTCAAGCACATCCAGGAAGGTCTCGCCCGGTTCTCCGCCGACTACGAGGGCTCCGACCTGGGCATCGTCGGGATCTGCTCCAACGACGTCGAGTCCTATCCCGACGACTCACCGGAGCGGATGAAGGAGGTGGCCGAGAGCGTCGGCTACCGCTTCCCCTTCCTGTTCGACGAGGACCAGTCGGTGGCCGCCGCCTACAGGGCCATGTGCACCCCGGACTTCTTCCTCTTCGACGCAGACCGCAAGCTGGTCTACCGGGGTCGCTTCGACGAGAGCCGCCCCAACAGCGAGATCCCCGTCACCGGGGCCGATCTGAGGGCCGCCGTCGACGCCGCCCTCGCCGGCCAGGAACCGCTCGAAGAGCAGATGCCGTCGATGGGCTGCTCGATCAAGTGGCGTCCCGGCAATGAGCCCGCCTACTTCACCGGAGCCTGACCATGCACAAGCGTTACGACTCACCACCCGACTTCACCCTCGACCTCGACAAGAAGTACCAGGCGACCCTGGACACCACGAAGGGCCAGATCGTCATCGACTTCGAGCCTGATCGGTCTCCGACGACGGTGAACAACTTCGTGTTCCTGGCCCGCGACGGCTACTACGACGGGGTCATCTTCCACCGGGTGATCGAGAACTTCGTCATCCAGGGCGGCGACCCCACCGGCACCGGCCGCGGCGGGCCCGGGTACAACTTCCGGGACGAGCTGGAGGGCCCCGGCGAGTACAAGCGGGGCACCGTCGCCATGGCCAACGCCGGCCCCAACACCAACGGGAGCCAGTTCTTCATCTGCCACGCCGACGTGAGCCTCCCCCACGCCTACACGATCTTCGGTCAGGTGTCTTCGGGGATGGACGTCGTCGACGCCATCGCCACCACGCCGACCGACCCGGGTGACCGCCCCCGTGAGGACGTGGTCATCAACACGGTGACGATCACGGAGTCCTGAGGCGCCGGCCCCCTTGGGTTCTCAGGGGGCCTACGCAGGCAGCAGGCGCGGGTTCTGCGTGTACCTGCCCGTGATGCTCGCCTCGGCGAGGACGTGGCCTTCGATCGCCGCCAGCACGTCGTCGGCGGTGAAGGATTCCTCCGCCAGGTCGACGCTGTCCACGTCGAGTGCGTACACGGTGAACACGTAGTGATGGACGATCGAGTCGTTCCAGGGCGGAGCCGGGCCGTCGTACCCGTGGTAGGTGCCACCCATGTCGGGGTCCCCGGCGAACCAGCCGGTGTAGTCGTTGCGACCCTCGCGGCAGCCATGCGGCCCCCGGATGCCGCCGGGCTTGCCCTTCGGCGTCACCCCGGAGCAGAACTCGCCCTCGCGAATCTCGCGCAGGTCACCGGGCAGGTCGACCACGACCCAGTGATCGAAGGTGACCCTGGGCAGGTCGGCGGGGACCTCGCGGTCCTCCTTGTTGACGTCCTCGGGTGAGCTCGGGACGTCCCGATCCCTCATGATCAGGGCGAAGGATCTCGTGCCGTCCGGCACGTCGTCCCACGCCAGGTGCGGGTTGACGTTGTCCGAGAGCCGGACGTGGCCCTCCTCGGCCGCGGTGGCGAATGCGTTGCGGGGATCGATCCAACCCCCGTCCTCGAAACTGTCGCTCCAGAGCCTCATGGCCCCAAACCTAGCTCAGGCCGGCAAACCCTCGGTCTCCGAACGACGCTCGGCTTCCTCGATCCGGCCGGTGTTGAAGTGCGGGTAGGCGTACAGGAGCATGGCGATCTGGACCACACCGGCCACCACGAACGGAAGACGAAGTGACCACTCGCGGCCGACGATCGGCCCGCTGATCGACACGAGGGCGCCGCCGAGGATGGCCCCGAGCGACATCATCCCCCACCCGAAGAACCGGTACACCGAGTTGACACGGCCCAGCAGCCGGTCGGGGATGATCCTCTGCCGGAGGGAGACGGTGATCACGTTCCAGACCATGGCGAAGAAGATCCCGATCACCATCATCGTCCAGGCCAGGATCGCGTCGGGGAACAGCCCGATGATCAGCTGCGTCACGCCGAACACGACCATCGCGAGGTAAAGCGTCGCCCCCCGCCTCAGCCTCTTCGTCACCTTCGAGGCAGCCAGTGCCCCGGCCACACCGCCCACCGCTCCCGAGGTGGTGAGGAGGCCGAATTGGGCGGCGCTCAGGGCGAGCACGTCCTGGGCGAAGAGGACGAAGGTGGTCTGCGCCATCATCGTCAGGCCGTTGACCACCCCGAGCGTGATGGCGAGTGGCCGCAGGAGCGGGTGCGACCAGAGGTACCTGAACCCCTCGGCCAGGTCCTTCCTGAACGCCGGCCGGGGAGCATCTGCCTGAACCGGGGTACGGAAGGTGCCGACGAGGGTGGCCAGGACCAGCGCGGAGATGGCGAAGGTCGCCGAGTGGAGCACGAAGGGCGCCACCAGGGCGAACCCGATTAGGACGCCGCCGAGAGGTGGCCCCACCGACTGGTTCATGAGCAACTCGGCGGCCCACAACCGGCCATTGGCGGTCTCCAACAGGTCGCGCTCCACCAGGGCCGGCATCAACGTCTGGGCGGTGTTGTCCCTGACCACCTCGGCGACTCCGAAGAGGAACGAGGCGACGATCAACGCCACGAGCAGGAAGGCCTCGTTCGAAGGGGTGACCCCGGTTTCGGCGGCGATGTCGAGCACGCCCGTGTTGGCCAGCACCAGGGCCACGACCCCGGCGGTGAGGATTGCACGGAACAGGTCCATCACCACGACGAGGCGTCTCCGGTCGAACCTATCGGCGAGCACGCCGGCGGGCAGGCTGAAGAGCAGCCACGGGAGCCGCCCGGCGAGCACGACCAGACCGAGCTTGAACCCGTCGCGGGTGATCAGGGAGGCGAGCCAGGGATAGGCGATGACGGCCACGCCGTCGCCCAGATTGGAGACGGCAGAGGCCGACCAGAGCTTCCAGTAGTTGGGACCGAGTGGCTTCTTCATTTGATGTATGGCCTCTGTGTCGGGAAGAGGGCGACCATCAGGCCGTAGACCCGGTCTCCTCCTCGGGGCTCTTCGAGGAACTCGTTGACGAGTGCGACCAGCTTCTCCTGCCACTCCCGGGCCCGCTCCTCGGGGATCCGCACGTATCGCACGGTCGACATGCCCGGCAGATCCAGGTTGGGCTCGTTGGCGGCCATCTCCTCGATGGCCCTGGCGATGTGCACGCCGACCAGCTCCGCGTCGACGGCCCCGCTCAGGTCGAAGGTGCGTGCGGTCCGCCCGTAGTACTTCGCCTCCACTGCCCGCACCTTCTCGGTTCGGACGACGCGGACCAGGCCGTTGTCCTCCAGGATCTTCATGTGATAGCCGACGGTTCCCTTGGGCTTGCCCAGGGTCTCCGCGATCTGGCTGACGGTGGCGGCCCTGTCGTTGAGGAGACCGATGATCAGGTTGCGGGTCTCGTCGAAGATCGCCGCCATCTGCTCCGGCCGCTCGAGACGGAGCACGTCCTCGAGCTCGTAGTCGGGTACATGGTCGGGCATTCCCGTATGTTCGGGATTCCCCGACCATATGTCAAGCACCCTTTGTCCCCCTTCACTGCGTTCTGGGGGACCAAGTTGCGGTCACACGCGCCCCAAGGTCCTCGCCACCGTCTCCACGGATACGGCCTCGATCGGATCGAGGACGAGCATCACGTGGCCGATGCCCTGGCTCTCGAGGCTGGCCAATGCCTCGGGCAGGGCCGCCAGTGGCACCGGCTCGACCTGCGGTCGCTCCGAACTGCCCGCCCGTCGTCCCTGCCCACCGGGCAACTGGGCGTACAGGGCCACCGTCCGGACGATCTCCCCCGGATCCCGGCCGACGTCGGCGCAGGCGGCATCCACCTTCTCCAGCAACGGACCGAGCCGGGACGGGTCGTTGGCGTAGTCGGTGTGCCAGGTGTTCCACATGTCGGCGTGAGCCATCGTGATGCGGAGCATCCTGGGACCGTTGGAGCCGATCATGATCGGGATGTCCGGCCGGGGCTTCGGGATCAACTCCGACTCGCGCACCGTGTGATAGCGGCCTTCGAAGTCCATCGACCCCTCCCGCAGCAAGGTGCGGATGATCGTGAACGCCTCCTCGAAACGGTCGACCCGGTTGTCGAACGGGAATCCGAAGGCGTCGTATTCGACACGGTTCCATCCGGCGCCCAGCCCGAGGATGAGCCGGCCACCGCTGATGTCGTCGACCGTGGCTGCCTTCTTGGCCAGCATGGCCGGGGCGTGGAACGACACGGACGCCACGAGCGGGCCGAGACTCACCCGTTCGGTCGCCTCGGCGAGTGCGGCCAGGAGGGACCATGCCTCATATGGGCCGCGGGACTCGCCGTCGTCGCGATATAGAAGGTGGTCCCCGACCCATACCGAATCGAGCCCGCAGGACTCCGCGACGAGCGCCACCTCCCGGATCTCGGGCCACGTGACCGGGCGCTCCACCTCCGGGAGCTGCACACCTATCAGCATCCGGCGATCGTAGGGCTCATCCTGCAAGTTCCTCGTCGGTGGGGATGGCCGCGGGGTCGAAGGAGCTGCCCACGTTCCAGAGCATCCACCCCACTCCCCTCTCCTCCGCGGCGCGGATCGCCTCCCGGATCTGTGACGGGGACCATGAGAACGCCTGCAGCCACGGCCGCAGCACCGCTCCACCGGTGACCCTGGGCAGGGCGTCGTCCAGTGCGCGCGCCGTCACCTCGTAGGGCCGCGCGTTCGGATCCGGATATCCGAGCCAGCCGTCGGAATAGTGGCTGGGATAGACCATCGGGCTCACCGCCTCCAGATGGGGCGACAGCTCCTCCGGCCGCTGTCCGAGACCCTGGTCGTTCCGAACCGACACCACGATCCCGAAGATGTCGGCACTCAACGCGCATCCGAGTGGCGACACCGCGGCGCGAACTTCCTCGATGAGTGAAGCCACGTTCGCCACCCGGTCCTCCTGGGACAGCGACAGTTGACCGGTGACCGACGCGGTGCTTCCCGCGGCGTACCTGACATAGTCGAGTTGGATCTCATCGAACCCGAGCTCGCACGCCTCCACCGCCAGATCGGTCACATACCGCCTGATCCCTGCGCCTGTCGGGTCCGCCCATGGCCCGGCCATCTTCTCTTCGGGATGGGCCCGGACCCAGAACGCATCCTCGAGGGCGACGATGCGGGTGATGGTGTACAGACCCGCCGCCTCGGCCCGGGAGATCCTCTCCGCCGCGTCGTACCAGACGTCGACGGCACCGATGTCGTGGGCCTGCTGGACCCGCGTGTCGTACAGGACCTGCCCGCCTTCCTGTTTGGTGTCGAAGACGAAGGCGTTGACCGAGGTCACCGTGGCGAGATCGATGAGTCGCCGGAAGTGCTCATCCGATCCCGCCGCCCCCGCGCCGACGCGGATCCCGCGGATCGTCGACGGGCTCATCACCTGTTCCAATGGGGCACCGGACCACCTGGCCTCCACCGTCGTCAGCCCCGCCTTGGTCAGGACGATCGGGCCTGCTCGGGACGCTTCCACCTCGAAGCCCCCGTCGGCTCCCGTCGTCGTGATGGACTCACCAAAGGCGACCGAGACCCCCGGGATGGGTCGTCCTCCCCCGTCCACCACCCGTCCGGTGGCCACGACCGGGGGCAGCGTCGTGGTGGTCGTCGACGACGTGATGGTGGTCGTGCTCGGCGTCGTGGCGATGGTGCTCGTGGTCTCGACGACAGGGAGCGCCTGGCAGCCGGCCAGGACGGCGACGACCGCCAGCCCGGCGAGACGACGCACCCGGGTCAGGTCCCCAGCTTGGAGACCATGGCGAAGACGGCGAACAGCACCAGGAGGGTGTCGAGAGTGGCGAATCCGGTGATGCGGCCGACGGCGGCGCGGACGCCCGCCTCGTCACCCTTCTCGATCGCCTCGGCGGCCTTGAACCCGGTCGGCGTGAACACCACCGGTCCGAGGATCGCCCCGATGATCACGACCACGACCCCGATTCCCACGAACAGGTCCTCGAACCCCCACGGGCCTTCGAGCACGAGCCAGATGCCACTGGCGAGGAGCACGATGCCGGCCGGCATGTAGAGCCGTCCGCCGAGCTTCGCCGCGACACGCATCCACCCTGCGGAGAAGGCGGATCCTTCCGACCGGCCGACCTGGGCCACCGCCATCTGGACGAAGTTGGCGCCGAGCCAGGTTCCGGCTCCGACGATGTGCAGGAACAAGAGGATGTTGCGCAGGGTCATCTCACCGCCTCTGTAGGGACCCGCCGAGATTATCCGGCCGTTTCGTGTTGACCTACGACCCCGGCATACCATCGCCCGGCGATGACCGAAGACACCGCCAACGCCCCCGGGTGCCGTGACATCGCGATCGTCACGGGGATCGTCCTGGCGGCCGCGGCGGCGATGCTCGCCATCGGTCTCGCCCTCATCGGGCAGGAGGACTGCTCCGGCATCTGCGAGGTCGCCGGGCTGACGACGCTCTATGCAGGCGGCCCCGTGTCGGGTGTGCTCGGAGTGATCTATGGCGGCGTCCACGTCGCCTGGCCACTCGACATCACGTTCTGGGTGGTCGTCGGCTTCTGGTCGGCCCGGGTGGCCGGCACCCGGGGTTGGAACCCCTGGCGCGTGGGAGCCGCCATCGTCGCCGCTGCGATCGTGGTGGGACTAGTCCTTTCGCGGTTCGTGGAATTGGACATTCCCGCCTGAGCGGTCGCCACTTACTGTGGCCATTGAATGCTCAGCGTGACTGCCTCCCTGACCCGCACCTTCGTCGTGCTGGCGCTTGCCGCCCTGACCACGGCCTCGGCATCGACCGTCACCTGGACCGCTCCGGCCCCGGGTGAAGATCTTCGACCGGTGGGATCCGCCGCCGACAGGGTGCTCGTCACCCAGGACGGCGGACACATCCGGTGGACGTCCCTCGACGACGAGGTCGCAACGGTGATGACGCTCGGCTGGGAGTTCACCGACGGGGAGACCGAACTGCTCGGCGCCAGGACCGTCGAGGCGGTCTACCGCACCTCCGGAGAGCTCAGCATCGGTGAGTCTCCGCTCAGCCTCACCTTCGATTTCGACAGCTGAGGCTCAGGCCACCTCGAGGTGGCGTTCCAGATCCGACTCGTCGAACGGCCCGACCGCGCCGATGGTGCGCACACCCGACCCGTAGAGATCCGCGGCCACCGCCTTGACGTCGGCGAGCGTCACCGCCTCGAGACGGGCGAGGCGCTCGTCCACCGACAGATGCGGCATGCCGGACAGTTCGTCCCGGCCGAGCCGGATCATCCGGGAGTTCGGGTCCTCCATGGACAGGGCGATACCGCCCCGCATCGAGCCCTTGGCCCGCTCCAACTCCTGCTCGGTGATGCCGTCGGCGACGACCTTCGCCAGCTCCTCGCGGACGATCTCGAGGGAGGTGTCGGTCTGCGAGGGAGTGGTGCCCACGTAGACGCCCCAGGCGCCGGCGTCGGCGTAGGCGAAGCGGAACGAGTAGACGGCGTAGGCCAGGCCCCGCTCCTCCCGGATCTCCCGGAAGAGCCGCGAGGACATGCCGCCGCCCATGATGTGATTGAGGATCTCGAAGGCCCATCTCCGCTCGTCGGTGCGGTCGAGCCCCGGTCCGCCGATGATCAAGTGGGCTTGCTCGGTGTCGCGCCGCGTCACCCGCAGGCCGGACGTGAAGTCGGCCGGGGCGTGGCGATGGTCCACGGGGTCACCGCCCCAGTCACCGAACCTCTCGGCGATCATCCCGACGACCTCGTCGTGATGCACCGAGCCGGCCGCGGCCACAACCATCGAGCCCGCGCCGTAGCGACGCTTCCAGTAGCCCGAGATGTCGTCGCGAGTCATGGCCCTGATCGAGTCCCTGGTGCCGAGCACCGGCCGCTCCAGGCTGTGCCCGGCGAAGACCTGCATGCTGAAGTTCTCGTGGGCGACGTCGCTCGGGTCGTCGTCCGACATGTTGATCTCCTCGATGACGACCTGACGCTCCGACTCGATCTCGTGCGGGCGGAACGCGGGGCGCTGGATGATCTCGGCGAGCACGTCGAGGCCCGTGCCCAGGTCCTGGTCCAGCAGCCTCGCCCAGTAGCAGGTGGCTTCCTTCGAGGTGAAGGCGTTGGACTCGGCCCCGATGGCGTCGAAGGTCTCGGAAACCTCTCGGGCGGAGAGGTCCTCCGAGCCCTTGAAGAGCAGATGCTCGAGGAAGTGGGATACGCCCGCCTCGTTGCCGTTCTCGTCCCGGGTGCCGGTGTCTACCCAGCAGCCCAATGCGACCGATCGCATCGAGGGCATCCGCTCGGTGATGACCCGGAGACCGTTGGGCAAGGTTGTCAGCTCGTAATGCACATGGAGAAGAGTAGGTACCTCGGGCTCCGTACCGATCGGCGGATCATGCCGCGGTACGGGTACGAGGACCGAATTGCCGTTTCGACAAGCCGTCCTGCATGAGACAATGGGCGGTCATGCGCGCCCGAGAGCAGACGTTCCTCACCGAGATGATCGGCCCGGAAGACCGGGCGATCGAGGCTGTCGTCTCCCGCTATCAGCGGGTGGCCCCCGCCGTCACCAGGCTGGCGCGATCGCTGTCCGGGAACCAGAACCTTCGGGTCCGGCTGGGGTCCGAAGCCTCCGCCTCCGAGGAGGAGATCGTCTGCGACCCGCGCATCTTCCAGGCGGCATATCTGCGCAACGCACCGGTGACGCCGGACGAGGTCGCCCTGGCGTCGGCGCTGCACGAGGTCATGCACCTGGTCTCGACCAACCTCGACGAGAAGCGGCCGCTGCCCGAGGACTGGCCGATCGCCACCGACGACCGCCCGCTCGATCTCGAAGTCGATCTCCTGACCGCCCTGGAGCGGACGGACCGGCCGGTCGCCGAGGTGATCTTCTTCAGTCTCGAGGACGCCCGACAGGAACGTCAGGGGCTCACCGGCTACCCGGGCGCCCGATCGGTTCTCGCCGACCTGTACATGTCGTCGTTGGGGCACGCCATCGCCAAGTCCGGGCCGCTGAGCCAGTTCGTCCTCGGCTGCTTCCTCCTCACCGGCGGATACGTGGAGCGGGAGGTGCTGGAGCGGCGATTCGATGCCCGCGCCGCGGTCGCCCTCGACGACGCCACCGGCCATTGCCACGAGGCGGCGGACTCGGACGATCCGTGGACGGTCGCCCGCCTGGCCCTGGAGCTCGAGGAGATCGCCCGCCGGCACGGGCTGGTCACCCGGGTGGAGGAGTCCGCCACACGGACTCAGCACAAGGCGGCAGCCGAGCACGACGCCAAGCAGGCGACGGAGGGCGTGGACACGGTCCGGATGCTCTCCCCCATCGTCCATGACTCCCAGTCCTATCAGGACACACGCCGTTCGGCCGAGGACGCCGTCCAGCGGGGACCTGCCGACGTCGCCTCGGAGGAGTCCACCGAACAACTGCTCCGGGTCAGCCAGGCTCCCGAGGTGTTCCTGCCCAACGGCCAGGGCGGCCGTCTCGTCGTCGCCCCGATCCCCAAGGCGTTCGCCGGCTTCTCCAGCGAGGGGCACGAGGCCATCGCGGCCACCGCCAGGGCGTGGGACCTCGCCCAGCGACGCGTGTCGGGCGAGCTCTTCCCGCTCTTCGCCGCCAACCAGCGACGGGGTCTCCGCTCGGGGTACGACCAGGGCGACGTGTCACCCCACGCCGCGCTGTTCATCGGCGCCGGCCTCTACCAGAGGCTCTATGAGCGTCGTGCGGCCCGGACCCGCCGCAGGTACGCCGTCTCGCTGCTGGTCGACGCCTCGGCCTCGATGCTCAGCCCCGGCCGCAGCCCGGGCCCCGGCACCTCATGGGCCATGTCCGCCGCGATGCTCGGAGCCTGGACCATGGCGCAGCTCTGCGACGAGCTGCAGATCGATTTCGAGGTCGCCCTGTTCAACCGGGGCTTCGCGGCCCGGGTGGACGACACCGAGGAGACCTATCGCAAGGCGCGATCCGCCGCCACCGCCGGTCTCCGCCGCAGTCAGGGAGCCGCCGCCGACCGGCTCATCTCGACGGTGAACCACTACCTGGTCAAGCCCTTCGACCGACGGTGGCGTGACGCCGAGCCGGCCCTGGCGGGTCTCTTCTTCGCCGCGGCCGAGCCCACGCGGGCCGCCACCCTCGCTCGCCGCAGCCCGGACACGGCGCCCCCGGTCTCCCTGTTCGAGAAGGCCTCCAACGTCGACGAGCTCAACGTGATCCACGCCGCCGAGCGGATGGGCAGGATGGGCGCCGACGTGCGCATCCTGCTGGTCCTGGCCGACGGGATGACCCGGGGCTCGGTGCAGGCCCTGGCCGACTCGGTCGCCTCGGTGGAAGCCGGCGGCGCCACGGTCATCGGCATCGGTATCGGTGACCACACGGTGGACCTCGCCTACAGCCGCCACAGGGTGGTGGATCGCCCCGACCAACTGGCGCGGGCGATGATCGACGGAACCCGACTCGCCCTTCGCCGCAGCCTGGGCCTGTCCGGGATGGACACGTGGTGGCTGCGGGCTTCCGGATACGAGGAGGAGAGAGTTGCCTGAGAAAGTCGTCTTCGAGGACCCCCGCGGAGAGGGGCCACCGATCGAGCTCGAGAAGTTCGAGCTCGACGCGTCGCTCCCCGACTACGAGCTGCGCGCCCGCAAGATCCCCGACCCCGACCCCCATTACGTGGACCTCGGGATGCTCTACCGCTTCGCCCAGCTCGAATGGGCGCGGAGGTCGGGCGCCGAAGGCCTGGCCCCGCTCCACGTCGCCCTGCGCGGGCACATGGGAACGGGCAAGGACCACGACATCGAGCAGTTCGCCGCGGCGCTCGGGCTCCCCTACTTCCGGATCCCCCTGACCGGCGAGGTGCGGGACGTGACCCTCATCGGATCGACCCAACTCCACGGTGACGGCAAGGGCGGAACCGAGAGCCGGTGGCAGGACGGTGAGATCACCCGCGCCATCCGCGGGCCTGGCCTGGTCAACCTGTCGGAGTTGAACGCAGCCGGCGCCGAGACCCTCTTCGCCCTCCACGGGCTGCTCGACCGGTATGCCGCACTCGACCTGCCGACGGGCGAGACCGTCCCTCTCCGGGACGACGTCCGCATCTTCGGGACGATGAACCCGACCGACATCCGGGACTACGCCGGGACCCAGACGCTGAACAAGGCGTTCGCCGACCGTTGGGTGATCTGGGAGAAGTTCTTCCCGGGCGAGGACCAGGTCTCGAACATGCTGCGGCGGCGTTACCCGTCGCTGAAGGACGCCTACGTCACCGCCATCTCACGGCTGACCGTAGAGATCAACGCATCGTTCGAGACGCGTGACGCCGGGGTCCGGGTCGAGACCCCGCTGTCGCTGCGGACTGTGCTCGAAAGGATCCCTGCCGGGCTGCTGATCCACGCCCGCGACAGCGACCCGCTGCGGCGCACCTGGGAGGAGTTCGTTCTGCCCCAGGTCGACGCCTACGACCGGGACCACTACGAGACGGTGTGGAACGCGGTGGTCCGACGCGGGCCCTCGGAGCCTCCGTACGGCGCCGGCACCCCGATACCCTGACCGCGGTGGCCTACGAACTCAACGACGCCGATCTTCAGGAGCGGGTCGTCCAGCTCATCGCCGACGCCGCGGACGGGGACAACCAGGACCTGATCGCCGAGATGGTCACGACGATCATCAAGCTGCACCGGGACAACGCCACCCGCGGCGACCTGAAGCTGATCAACACGGCGCTCAAGGAGATGCGCTACTCCAACCTGGTCTTCTCGCGTCACAAGGAGCCCAAGGTGACGATCTTCGGCTCGGCGCGGATCAAGGAGGGCGACCCCAACTTCGAGCTGGCCGCCGAGTTCGCCGCGGACATGGTCGGTCACGGCTGGGGCGTGATCACCGGAGCCGGCCCGGGGATCATGGAAGCGGGCAGCAAGGGGGCCGGGCCGGACAACTCCTACGGGGTCAACATCCGGCTCCCGTTCGAGGACTCGGCCAATCCCTATCTGCGCCCCGACCGCACCGTCAACTTCAAGTACTTCTTCACCCGCAAGCTCGGCTTCGTCAAGGAGTCACACGCCTTCGCCATCTTCCCGGGTGGCTGGGGCACCCTCGACGAGGCGTTCGAGCTGCTCACCCTGGTCCAGACCGGGAAGAGCGACCTGCACCCCATCGTGCTGATCGAGGCCGAGGGGACGGGGTTCTGGGGGCCGCTGATCGGTGTCGTCCGCGACGTGCAGGCGAAGCTCGGCCTGATCTCGCCCGACGACCTGTCGCTGTTCCTCCACACCACGAGCTCGGAGGAGGCCTGCGAGCACATCCGGCACTTCTACTCGAACTACCACTCCCAGAGATACGTCCAGGGTCGTCTCGTGTTGCGGCTCCGGGTCGCCCCCAGCGAGGACCAACTCGCCGAGCTCACCCGGGAGTTCGCCGACATCCTGGTCGACGGGTCCATCCAGACCGCGGAGCCTTCCCCCGGCGAGATCGCCGACAACGACGCCCTGGACCTGGCCCGGGTCTCCCTCCATTTCAACCGCCGCGGGTTCGGACGGCTCCGTCAACTGATCGACCGTCTCAACGACCTGGCGCACCTGCCGGACATGGTGGAAGTGCCGACTCCGATGACCGAGGAGATGGCCGAACGGCCCTGGTGAAACCCCCTTCGCCTTGGAATTAGGCCGGATTCGCACGGTAGAATCTCTTCGGTGCGCGACATCCTCTCCGACCTGGTAGCCGAGCAGCAGTTCCTCGACCAGTCCCTGCAGCGAGTCCCGA
>Ga0209075_1001713_pt1 | contig 20360 bp, 17 predicted proteins | sample Stecom2011_FD_187523 | JGI IMG/M metagenome (GOLD analysis project Ga0209075, IMG submission 187523) | Agricultural soil microbial communities from Utah to study Nitrogen management - Steer compost 2011 (SPAdes) (version 2) | ecosystem: Environmental > Terrestrial > Soil > Agricultural land...
TACTGTAAAGTCATCGTTTGTATCATTATCTGCATCATAGTCTGCATCTAATTTTTCAGATACATTAGTTACCATAATAAAGTGGAAACCAAATGATGACATAATTCCGTTTTCATCTAAAGCATCTTTTAAATCTAAAATTGATTGCTCTTGATGAATAATATTTAATGAACCACCAAAGTCGATAAATGGTAAGCCACCATCAACTAATGCTTCTTCATCAGCTTCAATATCTTCCATAATTAGTTCGTGTAATGCCATTGCACGATCATAGAATACTTTATCTAATGTTGAATCTGAAGTAATAAAGTTTGATGAATTTGAAATTTCATTTGGAAGAGCTTCATATTTTAAGTTTAATCCTAATTTACGGAATCTTTCCCATTTAACTGGTTTATAATTTCCTAAATCAATTCTTGCATATGATTGATATTCATCAACAAGAGCAGTTAATTTTTCAGCTGATAAACCATCTTTTTCAACTTCTAATCTAATTAATTCATATAAATCAACAATACCTTCTTTAATTTCATCAATTTGATTTGCATCTAATGTATCAAAGAAATCTTGTGGATTTTCAGGTTGATCATCACCATCAAAGTCGAAGTAGACTAATAAGTGACCAACATTTAAACCTTTAAACTCATCGTATTGTTTGTGTGTGAAGTATTCTAATTGTTCAAAGATGTTAACATTACCTAATTGGGCATCATAATCTTCCATATAAGCTTCTCTTAATGCTGGAATGATATATGCTGATTCGATTGCTTCATCAATATCTGTTGTTCCAAATAGAAGTAGTAAGAATGCTTCGCGACCTAAGCTTGCAGGGTATCCTGCTTGTGCATATTCATCGTTTGAAAAACCATTAATAAAATCACGGTATTCTTTACGGAAGCTATCTTCATCTAACTCTAAGTCTTCAAATAATGTTCCGTTTCTATATTGATCAAGTAAGTATTTGTTAATCATTATATCAATTGATGTTTCAACACCAACTCTTGATTCTAAATGATTATAAAATTCATCTACTTTAATATCAAATGTAACTTCTTCATCATTTAATTCGCCTTTGAATGTTAATAAAACATCGCCTTCTTTGCCGCTACCTTTTGCTTTAGTAGTAGCAGAGTGGTTGTAAAGTGTTCTAACATAGTTATCAAAAATTTCAATTTTTGCTTCATCAATAACTTCGTTTACTTTGTTATTAATATATGAAGTAGTTAATTTAGCATCAACAACTTCTTTAGTCCATTCTTGAATATTTGCATCTAAAACTTCTTGTAATTTATCTTCGTTAATTGTATCATCACTATTAACAATTTCTTCATCTAAGTTTCTAAGTGCTGCTAATAAGTCAACTCTTTTATCATTATCTTCATCGTTAACAATGTCTAATACTTCTTCGACAGTTACCCATTTAGCTAAGCCATCTTTATCTTCTTCTTCACTTACAAAATTAAATGAGTTATAATTTTCATCTAATTTAAATGCTAAGTATCTAAAGTTTCCAACAGTTCTTAATGTTGAGTATGGTTTTTCTGCGGTTAATGTGTTGTAAATAAATGTTCTTAATGATGTACTTACTTCAGTTAACTCATCATAAGTCTTGTTTGTTTCATATAAAACTTCATCTGATGGATCACCAATATAAATTTTGGCATCGATAACTGAATCATTTGTTGTTACTAATGTTAAAGGTACGTTATTAACTTCATTATATAATTTAACAAAGTGGTTTAATAATTGTAAGCTAGGTATTTTTTCATCTGTACTTTCTGAAATGTTATAAGCATCATAATAGTTTCTATAATCAATTTCAGTAATTCTTGTTCTAGTTGCATCATCAGCATTTACACTATTTGCTTTATCTAATAGATTTAAGTTATCTAGTGTTTTGTATGCTTGGTCTTCCTCAGTTAAACCTTCAACTACAGAAACTAATCTAACATCTGGAATTTCAAACCAGTGTCCACGACTATTTGTTTTTAGGTTTAAGTTTCTTAAAGCTGCATTTGCTTCAGCTAAACTTAAAAAGTGGAAGTAGAAGACGTTTGCATCATTACGATCTTTAACATTATTGTTATAGTAGGATATGACGTTTGCATCTGATACGAATGCGCTACTATCTTCGTCTAAAACCTCTTCAGCTAAAATTTCTTGTGCGTATAGACGTTTTTGAATATCAATTAAATAGATTTCTTTTAAAACTTCAATTTCATAATACTTAGATGCGTAATCTTCATCCTCAGTATTACTTAATTTGTTTTGGAGTTCATCTACTAAAGCTTTTCTATCAATATTACCATTTTTTAGGTATACTGAATCGACAAATTTTAAAACACTAATTTCACGGTTTAATTCATTTAAACTTTTTAATGTTTCTTCATCAGTAGTATTAAACAATGCTGTATTAATGATGTTATCAAAGGCAACTTGTGCATCTTCATCATTTGTTAAAGCAGTGTTTGCTTTATCAGCATAACCAGCAAATAATTTTTTTGTAATTAATTCTGGTAATGTTTGACTACTTTGTCTACGTAAGTTTTCGTAAATCTCCTTTTCTGAAATTGAAATATCACCTAATGTAATGTAGTCTACATCATCTGATAAACTACCATAAGGTACACTTTCTTTTTTAGAACAAGCTACCAACGTCAAAACAGTAACTATTAATAAAAGGAAAGTCGTAATTTTCTTTATATGCTTTTTTTGGATCATAGTTAAATTTCACTCCTTTATTTAATTCATACAAGCAAGTATTAATATAGCACAAAAACGAAAAATTATCAACCAGTTTTACAATAAATACCGATTAAACTACCAATTTATGATAAAATGATAAAAGGTGATAGTATGGAAGTAATAATTTTAGCGAGTGGCTCTAAAGGTAATGCTACAGTTATTAAAACAAATGGTAGCAAAATATTAATAGATATTGGAATAAGTTATACTAGTTTTAAGAAAAAGACGAAAGAATCTAATGTTAATATAAAAGAAATTGAATATCTTTTAATTACCCATGAGCATGGTGATCATATCCGAGGTTTAAAAAGGTTTATCGAAAATCATCCTAATGTAAAAGTATATTTAACCAAAGGAACCTTTGATGCTATAGAAAAAGATGTATTAAATCTTATTAATAATTATGAAATAATTAAAGCTAACGAAAATTATAATATAAATAGTGTGGTTACAGTTGATACATATGAACTTTCTCATGATGCTAACGAACCAATTGGTTTTGTTATTAACCATAATAATAAAAAGGCCGTTATAGCAACTGATACAGGATATATTGATGAAAAGTATTTTGATTTATTAAAAAACGCGCACTTTTATCTTTTAGAAGCTAACCATGAACCTTCACTTTTAATGGATTCAAGACGCCCATACTATTTAAAACAAAGAATTACAAGTATTAAAGGTCATTTATCTAATAATGAAGCAGCATGGCTTATAAATAATTTTATTAAAGATATAAATGAAACAATTTGGGCGATTGCTCATATATCGGAAGATTGTAATACAAATTATAATATTGAAAAAGCAATTGTTAATATTGTTGAAGATCCAACTAAACTAAAAGTTGTTTATACATCACAAGAAACATCAAGGAAAATAAAATTATGATTAAAGTTATAACAGTTGGTAAAGTAAGAAAAAAAGAACTCATAAGTTTAATTAATAATTATCAAAAATTAATACCAAGAAAAGTTGATATTGTAACAATCAAAGATGAACCAACAATTGATAAAATGGATATTGAAGGAAGTAAAATATTAAAACAAATTAATGAAAGTGATTTTGTTGTTACTTTAGAAATTGAAGGTAAAGCATTAGATAGTGTTGAGTTTGCTAATTTTATTAGTAATTTTGAAGTTAATAAACAAGGCCAACTAGTTTTTGTAATTGGTGGTTCTTTTGGATTAAGTGAAGAAGTTAAGAAAAGGTCAAATTTTGCATTTTCGTTTTCAAAAATGACTTTTCCTCATCAATTAATGCAATTAATATTGATGGAACAAATATATAGAGCATATATGATTAATATTAATCATCCGTATCATAAATAGGTATTAATTTTTAATGAAATATGGGTTATTATGTTAAAAAGTTAAAAAGTTTAATGAAAGATGCAAAAAATCTTTTTTAAGTTTTTAAATATTTATTTAATATGATAAAATACCTTTTAGTAAAGAAGGTATAGAGATGCAATATTTTAAATTTTATTTACTTTATGTTCCTGTATTAACAGTAATTACTATTTTAGTAATTAGATTTCTTAATTCAAAATCAAATGATCAAAGATATAAATTCGTTATTATATTATCAATAATAACGATTGCTTTACATTTAATTAAACCACTGTTTTTCCCATATAACGGTATTGGTATTGAAAATGAACCAAATATTTTTTCAAAACCAGCGATATATAGAAAAATAACAGTTGAAAACATTAGTGCTTTTACAGCTATTTTTATGTTACCTATTTTGCTTTCTAAAAATAAGTATTTATTAGATTATATTTCAATATTTGGCTTTTTAGGCGGGGTGCTTGCTATTATATGGCCAGCAGAGGTAATATTACAAACATTTGATAGTATTGGTGTTAATTATCAAGTAGGACTGCTTAGCTTTGATGCGATAAGGTTTTATGTTGTTCATTATTTAGCTTTTTTAATAACGTTTATTTTACTTTATTACAAAATCCATAAATTGGATAAAAGCAGGGCTAAGTTTTTCCCAGTTACAATTCTTTTAGTACTTTCATTTTTATTATTAAATGAATACGTAGTTTATAAACTAGGCTGGTTAAATGATGTTGAAACTCATGCAATAAATAATGGCTTATTAGAAGGTAATTCATTGTTTTATGATCGAAATATTAGGAATTTCTCCTTTATTTTTGGACTTCCAGAACAGTTTGAAAAAGTTGGATTTTTCATTGATGTTTTAGTTCCAAGTTTTATGAAAGATCCTTATGTTCCTGTCTTATGGGCAGCAATACCACTTTTTGTATATGGTCCGCTTTTATATAGAGGATTTATTGCGTTATTTGGTAAATGGAGCTTTAAATCACTTGACTTTATTGAAGAAAAAGAATTGGAGTGTGCAAAGTAACAAATTAATATTTTAAAACACTAAAAATACTTAGTAGATATATCAAATTACTAAGTGTTTTTTTATTTTCAAGGGTAAAATTATGTTGTTTTATATATTTCTTTAATGACTTTTTAGGCTTTACGTAGTAAGATATATATATGAGAGTTAAAGGAAGGGGTATAAAAAATGAAGAGTAAAAAACGCACAAAGAGAAAAGCCAAAACTTTTATTGGTGGATTTAAAGACTTTATTACTAAAGGAAATATAATTGATTTAGCAATCGGTGTCATTATTGGTGGAGCCTTTAGTAAAATTGTAACTTCGCTTGTTAATGATATTATTATGCCGCCAATCGGTGTTTTATTAGGTGGAGTTGATTTTAGAGATTTAGTATGGCAAATTAAAGCTGAAGAAACCAATAGTTTAGGGGAAGTAATTAATGCTGCGGTTGATATAAGATATGGAAATTTTATAATGATTATTTTAGAGTTTCTAATTATTGGATTTACAATTTATGCCGTTTTAACATTAGTGATTAGAAGAAGAGAATTTATTAAAAAAATTGAAGCACAAGAAAAAGCAGAATTAGAAGCACAACAAAAGAAGGAAGAAAAAGAAGAACCAAAAGAAGTTGTAGTGCCTGAAGATATCTTATTACTTAGAGAAATTCGAGATACTTTGAAACAAGAAAAGGGTAATAAAAATGATAAATGATAAAAAAGCTGTTTTAGTATGTAGTAATGCAGGTCTTGATTATTTGGACTATCCAAATGATATGGTTATTTTAAGGTCTGTCATTCATTTTGGAACAACTGAATCATATGATGATTTTGTTGAACTAAATGCTAAAGATTTTTATGAAAGAATTGATAAAAATCCTAATGACGTACCTAAAACATCATATATATCTATTGGAAGAATGCAAGAAGAGTTTGAAAAACTAGTTGAAAAAGGTTATAAAGAAGCATTAATTATTACAATTGCTAAACCTTTAAGTGGTTTAAATGATGCATTAAAATTACAAGCTAAAAATTTTGAGGATAAAATTAAAATTACAGTATTTGATTCTAAAACAATTGCATATGGTCAAGCATTTCAAGCATTAGAAGCATATCGTCTTTTAAATGAAGAGGGATATGAAATGGATGAAGTTATTAATGTTTTGGAACAAATAAGAAGTAATAATAAAATATATTTTGCTGTTGAAACATTAAAATATTTAGTGTTAAATGGTAGACTTTCAAAATTATCAGGAACAATTGGAACATTGCTTAAAATTAAGCCGTTATTAAGTTTTGATGAAGATGGTAGAGTTGTAACACTTGAAAAGATTAAAACGATGCCACGAGCTTTAAAACGAGTTTTAGAGCTTTATTTAGAAGAGACTAAGGATAAAAATGTTTTAACATATATTTCTCATGCGCATAATGATGAAGCGGTTAAGTATTTTATTGAAGAGATTAATAAAATATACCCAGAAAGAAAGGTTATAACATCTTATTTAACACCAGTTGTAGGTGCTCATACAGGACCAAAAGCAATCGGATTAGGATATATTGATTTGGATAAAGTTGAATATAAATAATTTAAGTGGCGTATAATTTACGCCACCTTTTGTTAATGAGTGTTATAATAATATATAGGTGGTTATATTGGCTTTAAAGATTGAAAAAATTAAAGGGGTAGGCCCAAAAACTAAAATAGTTTTAAATGAATTAAATATTTTCACAACAAACGATTTGCTACTAAATTTACCTAAAAGGTATGAATATTTTACTTTTTATGAAAACCTTGATTTTAGGAACCATAATGAAGTAGTAGCTATCAATGTAGAAGTTAATTCAAATTTAGTAATAAACAATTATACTAATACTAAAGTTATTAAATTTGAAGTAATTTTTAACAATAAAACATTAGAAGTGGTTGCTTTTAACCAGCCATATTTAATTAATGTTATAAAGCCAAATGATTTATTGTATATTGTTGGTAAGTATGATTATAATAAAAATCAAATTGCTTTAAATAAGTTTTCTAAAAATAACAGTTTTAGGGAAATAAAGCCAATTTATAATATTGAAAGTATTAATGATGTTAATCTTACAAAGATTATAAAAAATATTATTAATAATAAAAAGTTTGAATTAAAAGAAAACTTGCCCCAAAAAATAATTGAAAAATATAATTTATTAAATCGTAGTGATGCAATATTAAATATACATTTGCCAAGCAGTGTAGATAAATTAAAAGATGCGATTAGAAGAATTAAGTATGAAGAAGCTTATAAGTTTCAAAAAGAAATGGTTAAAAGCGTTAATGTATTAAAAGAAAGAGCGCCAATTAATTATAATTTAGATCAAGTTAAAAGCTTAATTGAAAAGCTTCCTTTTGAACTTACAAAAGATCAAAAAAGTGTAGTTAATGAACTTTATCATGATTTAAAATTAAATCATACAACTTATCGTTTAATTCAAGGAGATGTTGGTTCTGGTAAAACGGTGGTTGCAATGATTGCAACATACGGTGTCTTAACAGCTAATAAGCAAGTGGCATTAATGGCACCAACTGAAATTCTTGCTAAACAGCATTATGAAAGTATTTCTAAGTATTTTAAAAATGAGTATGAGACAGTTTTACTAACTAGTGCTACTAAAAATAAGGAAAAAGTTAAAGAAGAAATAAGAAGAGGTAAAATTAAATTTGTAGTAGGTACGCATGCACTTGCCACAGATGATTTAAAATTTAATAATTTGAGCTTAATAATTATTGATGAACAACATAAATTTGGAGTTAATACTAGAAATAAATTGTTAAAAAAAGGTAATGCTAATTTAATTTATTTAACAGCAACACCAATTCCAAGAACACTTGCAATATCATTGTTTGGTGATGCGAAAATATCACAAATTAAAGAAAAACCTAAAGGACGTAAAAAGATTATAACTAAGTATTTAAACAATGATGAGATATTAGTTGCAATCGATAAACTAAAAGAAATATTAAAGAAAAATCAAAAAGCATATGTCGTTGTTCCAGCTATTAGTTCTAAGCATGCTAAGTTTAATGTTGAAAATGTATACTTATCATTAAAAAAACATATACCTAATTATAATAATATATATAAACTTCATGGTAGAATTAAAAGTGAAGAACAAGAAGAAATAATAAAGAAGTTTAATAATGATAAAAGTGCAGTTTTAGTAGCAACCTCAATGATTGAAGTTGGGGTTGATAATAAAGATGCAACATTAATAATTATTTTTGCAGCTGATTATTTTGGTTTATCACAACTTCATCAATTAAGAGGTAGAGTTGGAAGAGGAAATTTAGATAGCTATTGTTATTTAATTAGTGAAAAAGATGATGTTGAAAGATTAAGTATTATTGAAAAAGTTGATGATGGATTTTTACTAAGCGAACATGACTTAAAATTAAGAGGTCCAGGAGCCCTTTTAGGATTAGAACAAACAGGTCATTTTAATTTTAAGTATTTAGATTTTGTAAAAGATTATAAAATATTAGTTAATCTTAGAAATGATATTATAACAGCTAATAAAAGTGTGTTATAATTAAATATACATAAGTTAGAGGAGATTATATTATGATAAAATTAGCAGTAGATGGTATGGGCGGAGATTTCGCTCCGGAGCCAATAATTAAAGGTAGCTTAGATGCATTAGATAAATTCTCAAATATTGAAATTACTATTTTTGGTGATGAAAACTTAATGAAACCATATTTGAAAGAGCATCCAAGACTAAAAGTTATTCATACTGAAAGCTTTTTAGATATGGGCGTTGAAGACCCAGTTTTTGAGTATCGTAATAATAAAGAGCATTCTTTATTTAAAGCAATGCAATATGTAGCTGATGGACACGCTTCAGCTGTTGTTACAGCAGGTCCAACGCAAGCTGTTGTTGTTGGTGGACAACTTATTTTAAGAAAGATGAAAGGAATGCGAAGAGCAGCAATTGCCCCAGTTATTCCTTCATATGACCGACAAGGTAAAATATTACTTGATTCAGGAGCTAATGTTGAATTAAGTTCTGAACATATTTTAAACTTATCAATTTATGCATCAATTGTTGCTAGAGAAGTTTTAAAAAGAGAAGAACCTAAAGTTGCATTAGTTAATATAGGTGAAGAAGAATCTAAAGGTCGTGAACAAGATCTTTTGACTTATAAACTTTTAGAAGAAAACGAAAACATTAATTTTTTTGGTAATTTAGAACCAACAGGAGTATTTACAACTGATGCTGATATTTTAGTAACTGATGGTTTTACTGGTAATATTGTTATGAAAACAATGGAAGGTACTGCTAAAGGATTAGCAATGGTTTTAGAAAGAGAAATTAAATCTAAGTTTAGAAATAAAATTGGTTATTTATTTATGAAACCAGCTTTAAAGGCTTTTAAAAAATCATTAGATGCATCAGAAATAGGTGGGGCGTTAGTTATTGGCCTAAATCATGTTTTAATTAAAGCGCATGGTTCATCAAATGATTTTGCGTTTTTCAATGCAATTAGACAAGCTAAAGATATGGTTGAAAAAGATGTTATAAATATTGTCGGAGATATTATAACTAAAAAGGAATGATAGTTTTGAAGGAATTACTTAATAATTTAAAAATTCCATATAAAGATATTACTATATATGAAAAAGCATTTACCCATTCTTCATATGCAAATGAACATAATACAACTAGTTATGAGCGTCTGGAGTTTTTAGGGGATGCTGTTTTAGAATTAGTAGTTAGTGATCATTTCTATAATAATACTAAGTTTAAAGAAGGAAAAATGACGGTTAGAAGAGCACAAGCCGTTCGAGAAGAAGCGCTTGTGCTATATAGTGAAAAAATCGGTTTGAAAAATTATATTAAATTAGGTCATGGTGAAGAGGCTAAAGGTCCAAATGATGCTATTGTAGCTGATGTTTTGGAAGCTTTATTTGCAGCTGTTTACCTAGATTTAGGTTTAAGTGAAGTCAAAAAACTATTTAAAAAAGTAATTGAACCTTATTTAAAAGAAACACTTGCTATTAAAGATTATAAATCGACTTTACAAGAAATTATTCATAGTGGATCTAACCGTAATATTTCATATCAAATTGTTAAAGAGTCAGGTCCTTCTCATAATAAAAAATTTGAAGCAATCGTTTTATTAGATAAAACTATTACATTAGGTAAAGGTACTGGTAAAACTAAAAAAGATGCTGAGCAAAAAGCAGCTGAAGAAGCATTGAAAAGAGGTAGTTATGATTTTACAAAAACTATATAATGACTATAATTTTAATGTTGAGATGCTTTTAACGCAAAATTATCGTAAATTAAACTTAACATCAGATGAATTAATTATTTTGTTAGTTTTATTTTCAAATAAAGCTAAGAAAAAAGTTTTTTCACTTGCTTCAATTTCTAGAAAAGTTGATTTTAATCAAAATGAAATTGCTAATATTGTTTCAAGTTTACTAGAAAAAGATTTTTTAGAAATAAATCTTGAAACCAACAATAAACGTGAACGAGAAATTTATAATCTTGATAAGACATTTTTAAAATTAGAAGAAATGTTAAAAGATGAAATAAATGATGATCTTAAACAAGCAAATAAATCTAAAACGGCTGAAACAATTACTTTACTAGAAGAAAAGGTTAATCGTATTTTAAGACCAAACGAATTAGAGCGTGTTAGATTGTGGTATGATACTTTTAATTTTGATCATGATGTAATTGTAGATGCAATTAATAAAGCAAATAACAATGTGACAGTTTTAGGAATTGAAAAAATTGTAAATTTATCAGTTGATGATGTTGAAGAAATTGATAAAGATGTAGATGAAGTATTAGAAAGAATTTATAAAAAGGTTTAAAAATGACATTAGAACAAAAAGCAAAACATATTTTAGAACAATTGGATATATTATTTCCAAATGCTAAAGGTGAATTGGATCATGAAAACAACTTTGAACTATTAGTTGCTGTTGTCTTAAGTGCTCAAACAACTGATGTTGCTGTAAATATTGTAACGAAAGATTTGTTTAAATATTATCCAACACCAGAAAAATTAGCAAATGCTGATATTAATCATGTTATGGAAATATTAAATAGAATAGGACTATACCGCAATAAGTCTAAAAATATAATAAATTTATCAAAAATATTAGTTGAAAAATATAATGGTGAAGTGCCAAATACAAGAAAAGCGTTAGAAAGTCTTCCAGGCGTTGGTAGGAAGACTGCTAACGTTGTTTTAAGTATTGCCTTTGGAATTCCTGCAATCGCTGTTGATACTCATGTAGCAAGAGTTTCTAAGCGACTTGGTTTGGTTGATGAAGATGATTCGGTTTTACAAATTGAAAAAAAACTAATGGAAATATTTCCAAAAGAGAAGTGGACAAAACTTCATCATCAATTAATTTTATATGGTAGATATCATTGCACAGCAAGAAATAATGACCCAAATCGCTGTGTTTTTAGAGAATTTTGCAGTTACTGCAGTAAAATTTAATACAAATTCAAAAAAAATTAGACTTTTAACAAATAATAGGCGACAATTAGTTCTATAACAAATAAAACACAACACGAAGGAGGGAATTAATTTTGTCTATATGTATAAAAGATTTAGTAGATAAATATAGTTCAAGAATAATTTCAAAAAACAACACTATTGGTTCGATATTAAAACACTATCGAAAAGAACACGATTTAACACTGGAAGAAACAGTGGGAGACGCTTGTAGCGTCTCATATTTATGTAAGGTTGAAAAAGATGAGATTATACCGAGTGATAAGATTTTAAGAGAGATTATTAAAAGGCTCAAAATTAACGAGGAAGTATTCAGTGAAATAAGTGATGATAAAGATACAACCTACATTGATAAGATATTAGAACATGGACTTGTTCCAAGCTATATCTTAGAAGATTATATAAGTAAAAATGATTATAAATCAAAGCTTATTAATTTTGCTTATGAAATTTTTAATAAGAAAAACTTTAATGATGCGATTAAATTGAATAACACTCTTAAAGGATACATTAACTTTTTCAATGACGATGAAATGGCATTTTATATTTATATTGTAATGTATGTTAATTACAAAAGAGAACAGTATGAAGGTGTTATATTAAACTTTAAAGTTTCAGAAAGTATTTTTAAAAACGAAAACTTAATTGTCAAATCTAATGTTTTAATATATAAATCATTGTACCGACTAGGTCGTTTTGGTGAAGCAGAAAGCTTTTATAAAGACTTTCAACCGCTACTTTACCGTAATAACCGTATAAATGATTTAAATAAACTAAAACAATATGAATTAAGTGTTTTTGCAAGAAATCACAGTCAAGAAGAAATATTAAAAGTACTTAAATATAATATGAGAAATCCTGAAATATCAATTGATTTTACTTGGTTTAATTACTATTATCACTTAGAAGAAAATTATGAAAAAGCATTATTTCATATAAGAAAAATTCGTCATCTAAAAGAACATTATCATGTTTGTTATTTAATAACATTAGATAAGTTAAATTTAGTTGATGAATTAAAAAAAGCATTAAATTCAGATGAATTTAAATGCTTTAAACTATCATATAATATGGTTTTAAAATATTTACACGTTAAAAATTTTGAAAACGAATTATTTCAAAAATTAAAACGCGAAATAAGACGAATAAGCACCGTTACAAACGAGTTTTTTATTATTGAATATTTATATAAAGAATATATCCAATTTAATAAAAAATCTTATTTGTATAAAGAGGCTTTTGAGTTTTCAGAACTATTAGTTAGCCAATATGAACAAAGACTGAAAACAATTATTTATAATTGATTGATGCAGGAGCATCAACTTTATAGTTTTCTTGAATTAAATATAATTTACCATTAATTACTTTTAATAATGTTAAATTGTTTGTATGCATATTACCGACTAATAAATATTCATCATTAAAAATTAAATTAAAATCACGAGGGTGATTACCACGTGTATGGACTTTTTGCATTACGTCAATAAGTCCATTTTCTTTTATATTAAACCCATAAATTAAGTTTGCTTCTCTAACGGCTACATATAAATATTTTTGATCTTTGGTCATTCTAATTGCTGATCCAGCTCCAGCAATTAATTCAACATTTTGTACTAACTTTAATTTATTATCCTCGAACTTTAAAACGGTGACTGACGGTTTTAATTCATTCATTATATAAATTAAATTATCTTTAAAAACAAAATGTCTTGGCCCAAAATTTTCTGTGAAAGTATAGGTGTGTTTTAAATTTAACTTTCCATCAATATTTTCATATAAGAAAAACTTATTATCGCCTAAATCACAAACCCCAACCAAATCAATCGTATCAATATATTCAGCATAGTGAATATGGGAGTTTTCTTGATATTTCAATGTTTGGGTTACTTCCCAATTATTATTTTCGTTTTTATTTAAAACTTTAAGTATGCCAGCACCATAAAATGAAGTATAAATACTTCCATTTTTATTATCATAAGATAAATGACAAGCGCCTTCATTTAATAAAACATCTTGTTCGCCAATTTTAATATATTGTAAATCATCTTTCATATAAATATAAGAAAGATTATCATATTTAATTAAATAACTTGGTTTATTAGCTTCAATTAGTATTTTTTTGGTTGTTAATAGCTCTTCATTTTTGTCAAAATCAATCTCATATATATTTTTATTATAAGAACCTATTAATATTTTCATTTTTATCACCACCTTCATTATAACACTATTAAAAAGAAAAAAGCAAAATTAACTACTACCATATAATGAGGTGGTTTAAGATGAAAATATTAATGATGTTTGTAAACTTATTAAACATGTATAAAGTAGTTTGGGAGAATATTGATATTGATATTCCTTTAAATGATAACACTTATCTTTATTATGACATGCCAAAAGCATATCTTTATGATAGCAATGATAATTTAATTGAAACGGAAGTTTATTATGAAAAAGGTGTTAATCATACAAGTTTAAATGTTGTAAATAGTCGACATGTAAAAGTATTTAAAATAAACTATAGAGCTCATTTTGATGAATATGGAATTAGTCAAACTGAAATGATTAATTTTAATATAATAGATATTACTCCTCCTGAATTTTTATATACACCAGAAATAATTATGCCACAAGGAAGTAAACTTTTAAAAGAACAAGAAATTATTGATACTTTAATTTATAAAGACAACTATTATAGTAATGATTTATTAACAGTTAGAATTTCTGGGTTAGTTAATGTTAATGTAAATATACCAGGAATTTATGAAATTTATTATGAACTAATGGACCCCTCTTTAAATGTTAAAAGAGTTTTAGGTTATTATGTTATAGAAAATACAATTCCCCCTGAAATTAAATCTAAAGATATTATTGAGATAAATTATGGTGAGAATTTTAATTATCTGGATCATTTCCAATTTATTGATAAATATGATTCAAATTTAAAAACAACGGTTGATTTGTCAAATGTTAATTTTAATAAAATAGGACTTTATCAAATAACTGTTAGTGCAATTAATAAAGCGGGACTTAAAACTATTGTTACAAAAAATTTAAAAATTGTTGATAAACAAAAGCCTAATATAGTTATTAGTCCTAATACAACTTTTAATATTTATAAGCATAATTATAATGATTTAAAAACTTTAATTTTTGAAGTTACAGATAATTATGATAATTTAACGATAGATGATGTGATAATAGAAGGGGTTGTTGATTTTAATGTTATTAACAAATATAGTTTAACTTATCAAGTAGCTGATAGTAGTAATAATGTTTTTAGTAAAAATGTTATTGTTGAGATTAAAGATTTAGAAAAACCAAAAATAAGTTTAAAAGATGAAATTATTTTAAATGTTGGATCATCAAATCCTAATTGGCATAAATACTTTGAGATAACTGATAATTATGACGATTTTAGTGACCTAGATATTTATGTTAATGATAAAAATGTTGATTATAATAAGATTGGAACGTATTATATTGATGTAACTGTGACAGATTTAAGCAAACTAAAAACAACTAAAAGGTTCAATATAAAAATTAAAGATTTAATCTCGCCCCAAGTAACGCAAGTAAGTGAAATAATTATTACTGATTTTTTAGAAAAAGATTTAACTTATTATAAAAGTTTTTTTGAAATTGAAGATAATTATAATATATATGCAGATATAAAAATAACAAAAGAAGGACTTATTAATTACAATAAAATTGGCAAGTATGATGTTATATTTAAATTTGGTGATAAAAGTAATAACGAAACAACAATTAATACTAGTGTTAATGTAATTGATATAATTCCACCAGAAATAAATTTAAATACTATTTTTTACTATTACTATATAGGTGATGAAATTCCTAATTTAGAAAGTTTTATTAATAAAATTAGTGATAACTATTTCGATGATTTAAAATTAAATATTAAAAATAATATTAATTACAATGAAATTGGTTTATATGAAGTTACTTATGAAGTTTATGATGGGTTAAACAATTATAGTTATGAAACACTAAACTTTTATGTTGATTTGAAGAAAAGTAAATTAATCGAAGGATCTGATTTATATTTAAAAATTAACGATAATTTTATAATAGGAGAAAATATAATATTGTCTGATGATGTTGTTAAAACTTATATATATCCTGAAAAAATTAATACTAAAAATCCGGGAATAAAAGAAATAACATATATAGCCTATGATAAAAGAGGTAATTATGAAGTGTTTACTCAAAATATTTATATTAATGAACCATCATTTTTAACTAAATATAAAACTAATATTATTGTTACAATAATATCTTTAATAACAATAAGCGGGCTTATTATATACTATAAAAAGTATAATAATAATTCGTATTAATTTTAATACCGTGTTATAATATTAAAGGCAGTGAGGTGAAAATGATGAATAAAACAATAATTATATATTGGAGTGGTACTGGTAATACTAAAATAATGGCTGAAAAAATATATGAAGGATTAGAAGAAGCAGATATTAAAAATGTTTTTGAAGCAACCGTTAATGACACTTTAAAATATGATAAAATAATATTAGGATCGCCATCAATGGGTAATGAACAATTAGAAGAATATGAATTTTTACCATTTTTTGAAGAATTATTACCCCATTTAAAAAATAAGAAAGTTGCCTTGTTTGGATCTTATGGTTGGGGTGATGGGTTATGGATGAGAAATTGGGTAAACAAATTAAAACGCAGTAAAGCTAATTTGTTTGAAGAACAATTAACTATTTATTCAACACCTAGTGGTGATGAAGAAAAGTTATGTATAGAATTTGGTAAAAAATTAAATAATTTTTAAAAGACCTTTTGGTCTTTTTTAATCTCAATTCATGATATAATAATTAACAAAAGAGAGAAAAGGGAAATGGTATGACAAAAAAAGATTTAATAATTTGTTTATATGGCTCAACCGGAGATTTAGCTTTTAGAAAGCTTTTGCCAGCCATAAGCAATTTAAAATACAATAACAAATTACCATCAAAAACAAAGATACTTGTATTAGGACGTCGTGACTTTAATACTAAAGATTATTTTGACTTTATTAATAGTAACAATGGTGGTAATAATTTTAGTAATTTGGTTGAGATTACAGAGTATATTAATATGCAAATTTCTGATTTAAATGACTTTGGACCCTTAAGTGAAGCAATTACTAACTATAGTAATAAAGAGACAATAGTCATTCATTATTTAGCTATTTCTTCTAATTTAATGTTAGATGTTGCTAAAAATATATCTGATGCTAAGTTAGTAATTAAAAACAATTTAAATCATCGAATTGTATTTGAAAAGCCATTTGGCAATGATTTTATATCATCATCAAAGATAAATAATCAACTTTTAAATATGTTTGATGAATCACAAATTTTTAGAATTGATCACTACTTAGGTAAAGATTTAATTAAAGCTATTTTAGACTTAAGGTTTAAAACAAACTTATTAGAATCAGCTTTAAGCCCGGAGAAGTTATTATCAATTGATATTGTAGCAAAAGAAGAAGACGGTATTTTAAATCGAGGGGCATTTTATGATGAAACAGGTGCGATTAAAGATATGTTTCAAAGTCATTTATTACAAATTGTAAGTCTTCTTACAATGAATAAGCCTAAAAAATTTACAAGTGATGTAATTGCAAACGAAAAAGTTAAAGCTTTAAAAAAGACTAAAATTAAAGAAGATAGTATTGTTTTTGGACAATACTATAGTTATTTAGAAGAAGAAAATGTAAGTAGTAACTCATTAACGGAGACATTAATTAAGTTAACACTTAATATTAAAAATAAGTTTAAAAATGTTGATATTAATATTTTTACAGGTAAAAAGCTTGATAAGAAGGAAACATATATTAAATTTAATTTAAAAGATGGAAGTGAAATAAATTTAAATATATTCCCCAATAAATCAATTGTTTTAAAAACAAAGTTGTTAAATGAAGTAATTGATACAGGTTATAATTTTAAAAATATTGATGATGAATATGCAACTTTAATTAATGCTGTTATAAATAATTATCGTGAAAATTTTGTTAGAAGCGATGAAATTGAGATTGCTTGGAAAATAAGTGATGAATTATTAAGTTATAAAGATGGATTAACAATTTATAATGAAAAGACATTTAAATAAAATAAATTAATTAATTGTGGTGAAGATCAAAAAATGATTTTCACCATTTTTTTATGTTTTAAAGTAATTTTAATAAACCCTTACTAATATAGAATAAAAAGGGGGTGATTGAAATTGGATTTAATTTATTATTAATTATTTTCTTATCACTTTTTAATCCAACTCATCGTGTTAGTATTACTGGAAAAGATGTTTTAATTAATGATATAAGTAAACCTTATAATCAAGAAGAAATCGATTTAATTTCCGATTTAAAAGCATATAGCAATAAGTATGGCGATGTTAGTAACTACATTATTTTGTATGAAGATAATTATAATAATAACAAAGAAAAGGAAGGTGTTTATATTCAAAAATATAAAATTGATTTAGAAGAATATGAAAATTATTATTATGAACTTTTAATTTATAATATTGATTTTAATAAGGCGGATTATTATGAAGAAATAAATATATCAACTAATATTAAAAATTATTTAGATGAAGATGAAATAATAAAAGCAATTAAAAATCATTTAGAAAGTGATATTTATAACTACAAACTTCTTGATAGTAATTATATTGATAATAAATTAAAGGGAAGCTATTTACAAACCTATTTAGTTACAACAACTAATAACAAAGTCTTTAATGTAAAAGTTTTAATTGATGTTGTTGAAAATGAAAAAAATAATAAGCCATTAATATTAGGAGGTTTGTTATTAGTAGTTTTAGGTACTTATTATATTTATAGTAGAAAAGGAAGGAAAATTAAAATATGAAAAAAATATTTAGTTTGTTTTTTATAATAACTTTTGGTTTTTTAATAATATCAAAGCCCGTTAATGCTAGTAAAGAAGAGATTATTTTTAAAATTAATAACAACAATGAAATTATTACAGTAGATGTTTCAGATGCAGCAAGAATTACTGCCATTTATGATACTTATAATAAAAATATTACTATAAATAAGTTTAATGAAGATTGGAAAATATATGATACTAAAGTAATAGAAAATATTAATAAAAATGAAGGTGATATTACTTTTTATGCATCACATAAAAACTTAGAGGTAATAATTAGAGATGATGAGTATTTAGAAGAAGATCCTAGTGTATTTAATCTTAATTTAAATGATATTAAAATTGATTTTAGTCCAAAATATATTCCGCTTTATGTTGATGGTGTTAAAATAGCAGAAGCATTTGGTAGACTTTTTTTATATATTACAAAAATATCATCGCCTGCTATAAGCGGTGAAAGTGCTATTTTAAATAATATTGATAAACCAATGACTTTAGAAGAGATTAGTGATGTTATAAAATTACAGGCAATTGATGATTATGATGGCGATATTACAAGTTTAATTGAAATTGAAAGTGATAATTATAGTAATAATAAAAATAAGATCGGAAATTATACGATAACTTATAGTGTTACTAATTCGTTTAATTTAAAGTCAACTTTTATTTTAACTATAGTTAATAAAGACGTAACAAAACCGATTATTACAGGCCCAAGCGAAAAGACTTATAGTTATAAGGAAACTATTAATTTAGATAAAATTAAATCACTATTTAGTGTTAGTGATAATCTTGATAATGATTTAGAAATTAGTATTGATAATTTTAAAATTGATGAAAATGCAGTTAAAAAATATAATTTTACTGTTAAAGCAACTGACAAATCAAATAATATAGCAACAAAGCCGTTTGTCCTTAATATAATTGACGATGTAAAACCTGTTATTAATGATGAACATGAAGGAATTATTAGAGTTAATTTTAAAGATAGGTTAACTGATGAGGATCTTTTATTAGGTCTTAGTGCATATGATGAGATTTGTGGCAATTTAACAAAAAAAATTAAAATAATTGAAAACAATTTTAAAAATGAAAAAGGGATTCATACTGTAAAATATGAAGTTAGTGATAATTCTAATAATAAAACAACTCTAACAAGACAATATGAAATTTATAGTGAGGATGCACCAGTTTTTTATATTTCAAATAAAGTATTAACAATTGAAGATATTAATAATATGTCAATTGATCAATTAGCAGAAATTTTAGCTGATTTATCTAATATTAAAATGGCTTCTTATGAAGTTTTAGAAGATGAATATAGTAATAATTACAATAAAGAAGGAACTTATAAATTAGCGCTTAAAATAATAGATACTAATGGCATAGATCATGTTGTTACAAGAGATATTAATGTCTTTAGTAAAGATGATGTAAGTAAGACTAATAAACTAATTTTACCTATTATAATTGGATCAGTAGGACTTTTAACAGTTTCATTTATAATAATAATTAAAAAACGCAAATAAAAGAAGGCATGATAATCTAGATTGTTTAATAAACTAGATTATCAATGCCTTTTTAATATAAAATAAATAATTTTTAAAATTGTTAATAATAAATGTTATAATAACATTAGTTAAAGCAAATAAAAAAAGGCTTATAAAGCCTTTATTTAAAATCATATGGAGCGGATGAGGGGAATCGAACCCCCATCTCATGCTTGGCAAGCACGTGTAATAACCATTATACGACATCCACATGCTTTATTATATTATCAAATATTTTAATACTTGTCAATGGAAAATGGTG
>Ga0209075_1001714_pt1 | contig 20340 bp, 17 predicted proteins | sample Stecom2011_FD_187523 | JGI IMG/M metagenome (GOLD analysis project Ga0209075, IMG submission 187523) | Agricultural soil microbial communities from Utah to study Nitrogen management - Steer compost 2011 (SPAdes) (version 2) | ecosystem: Environmental > Terrestrial > Soil > Agricultural land...
GTCCAACACGACCACGTATTTGATAAAGTTGAGATAATCCAAGTTTATCAGCATCTTCTATAATAAGCGTATTTGTGTTTGGTATATCAACGCCTGTTTCTATAATTGTTGTTGCTACCAATATATCAAACTCATGGTCAATAAAATCACTTACAACATTTTCAAGTGCGTCTCTACTCATTTGTCCATGAGCAAAATTAATTTTAGCTTCTGGCACTAATTTTTTAAGTCGTTCAACTTTACCTTCAATGCCTTGCACTTTATTGTATAAATAAAACACCTGTCCACCACGTGAAATTTCCCGCATGATTGCTTCTTTGATCAACGCATCCTCGTGTTCTAATACATATGTTTGAACCGGATAGCGGTTAAGCGGTGGTGTTTCAATCATCGATAAGTCTTTTAAACCCATCAAGGACATTTGTAGTGTTCTTGGAATTGGTGTCGCACTTAAAGTAAGTGCGTCAACATTAACTTTAAGTTCTTTAATTTTTTCTTTATCCATAACGCCAAAACGTTGTTCTTCATCGACAATCATTAAACCTAAATCTTTAAATTTAACATCGGTTGATAGTAATCGATGCGTACCTATTACAACATCGATATATCCTTTAGCAAGTTTTTCTAAAATCTCTTTTTGTTTTTTAGGTTTTACAAATCGATTAAGTAGTGCCACATTTGCACCATATTTTTCAAAGCGTTCTTTAAATGTGTAATAGTGTTGTCTTGCAAGTATTGTTGTTGGTACTAAATACAAAACCTGTTTTGCGTCTAATACAGCCTTAAATGCCGCTCTTAGTGCAACCTCTGTTTTACCAAAACCAACATCACCACAAATTAATCGGTCCATTGGTTTATCGCTTTCCATATCAAACTTCACATCGATAATTGCTTTTTCTTGATCTTTAGTTGTTTGATAATTGAAGTCAAACTCAAATTGTTTTTGAAGTTCATTATCTTTTGAAAATGGATAACCTTTTGCGTTTTGACGCATTGCATATAAGCGTATGAGTTGATCGGATAATTCTTTGATTCGCATGCGTGCTTGGGCTTTTGCTTTTTGCCATTGCTTACCACCCATTTTAGATAACTGAGGAGTTGCACCGTCGTGGCTACTATATTTTAAAACCCACTCGATTTGATCAACAGGTACATATAGCTTTTCTTCATTTGCGTATACCAGTAATAAATAGTCACGTTTGTGTCCACTTAAGTCCATTGTTGTAAGTCCCATGTAGCGACCAATACCATAATCATAATGGACAACAAAATCACCGACAGTTAACTCGGATGCATCACGAATCTTCGTTGTTTGATTTAAGACACTTCGGTATTTAATTGCTTTTGAGCCTTTAAAATTAAATAGCGCAGCGTCATTTAAAAAGACACTATTTGCGTTGTAGTCAAAAAATGAGCCAATACCTTTTTGATTTAAAACATAAAGGTCGCTCTTAACATTTAAATCCGTTTCATAAGATATTCTATGTTCATGTAAAAACTCAACAAATAATTCATAGTACTTGGTTTGCTCTAATGCAATATAATACACAGTCTCTTTATTTTTAGACTGATAGTCATGATAAAAAAGTTTTAAGTTGGATTTATAACTTGGTATTTCCTTAACATTTAAATCGATAGCTTCTTTCGAATGAAAGCCTTGATTATCAATCGTAATGGTTGCTTTATTAAGAAGTGGTTTAAGTTCTTTATGCATACGAACACTTAAGAAACTTTTACCATCCATCGCTTGTTCATATGTTTTTAAATCATTGTCAATTTGTTGTAAGTTGATTAACATCTTATGTGCATCTATAGCATATAAGCGATACGATTCAGCAAAATCAATAATTGTTGATTCTTCTTCATTGAAAAATGGAATATAGTAATTGAGTGTTTCAAGTTGTGAACGTGTTTGCAAGTTTTCAATATCTTCTTCTAACTTTTTTCGTTCTTTTAAAGATAACTCAAATTTACTAAAATGTCTTTCGATTTTTTCAATTGCTTTTGTCTGCATGTCTTTCGTGTAAAAAAGTTCGTGCATAGGTGATAATTCAACGAGTTCTAAGTTTACAAATGATTTTTGTGTAACAACATCGAACTGCTTAATTGTTTCAACTTCATCACTGAAAAAATCGATACGATATGGATGCTTACTGTTTAATGTAAAAATATCTAAGATGTTGCCTCGTAAACTAAACTCACCAGGCATTTCAACAATATATGAACGTTTATAACCACTGTTGACTAAGAAACCTACGATATCGTCAATGTTATACGATTCATTCACTTTTATTGTGCGTGCACCATTTAAATAATCACTTGGTTTAAGCTGCTTTAAGGTTAACCCAAGTTGTGTCATAACAACAATACCTTTATGGCCATCCAATAAATATTTAATGGTATACAAACGTTCGCTTTTGAACTCTGGGCTACCAAGTGCCATCATCGATGTTAAAATTTCATCGGTTGGATAAAATAGAACTTTTTCGCCAAGTTTTGCCTGAAGAATATCATAATATTTTTGTGCATCAAAAAGACTTGGCAACACAACAAAGATTGTTTCGTTGTTGGTTTCAAAGTCTAAAGCAATCATTTCGGCATTATAATCAAGCGTACTAGATTTAAAAAACAACGGGTCTCGTTGTTTTTTTATGTAAGTATTTATTTTCGATTTAGTTTTTAAAATATTGCTTAGCATTGTTTTTACCTATCGTATTATATTTGGTCATAATGTCCAAATACGGGATATTTTCAATAAACATCATTAACGCATCCGCACTAAGGTTCACTGCTTCATCGATAAGTTTTTGTTCCTCTTTACTAAATTTAGCTAATACGTATTGGTCTAACATCACGGTTCTGTCTTGATCGATACCAATTTTAATACGTTTGTATTTCGCTGAACCGAGGTGTTTATGAATGTCTCGTAAGCCGTTATGCCCGCCATGGCCACCACCTTCACGCAAACGTAGTCTTCCTGTCGATAAATCAATATCATCGGAAATAACAATCAAGTCATCAAGTGGCACTTGAAAATAATTTAAGACTTTAGATACGGCAATGCCACTTAAATTCATAAACGTTGTCGGTTTTAATAAAATCACCTTTTCTTTACCAACTCTAAAGTTTGCAATTAGACCATTAAAGTTATTATCTAACGCAAAAGAAACGTTGTATCTTTTAGCGAGTTCATCTAAAACTAAAAATCCAACGTTGTGTCTTGTTTGCTCGTATTTACTTCCGGGATTTCCAAGACCTACAATTAACTTCATGCTTCCTGCTTATGGCTTAGTCTATCAAAGATTTGACTAATTGGCTCGTCCTTTATAATATGTCTAATCGATTCTCCAATTAATGGTCCAATCGAGATTTGTAAAATTTTTGGTGATTGCTTTTCAGGTTTTAATTCAATAGTGTCCGTTACAACGACACGTGTAATAACAGAATCATTAATACGTTTTACAGCATCTTTTGAAAAAATGGCGTGTGTTGCAGCTGCGTAAACTTCTTTTGCTCCAGCTTGAACTAAGGCATTTGCTCCAGCAACTAAAGTGCCTGCAGTATCGATGATATCATCTAACATAATAGCTGTTTTACCTTTAACATCCCCGATAATATTCATTACTTCTGCTTTATTTGGTTCCGGTCTACGTTTATCAATAATTGCTAGTGGCGCATTTAAATATCTTGCAAAAATACGTGCACGCGTCGCTCCACCATGATCCGGTGATACAACAACGACATCATTCAATTTTTTATCAATAAATGTTTCAGCAAGTAAAGAAGCTGCTGGAAAATTATCAATAGGCACATCAAAGAAACCTTGAATTTGCGCTGCATGTAAATCGATACACATAATACGGTTTATACCTGCAGTTTGTAATAAATCAGCAACTAATTTTGCTGTAATAGGTTGGCGAGATTTCGATTTACGGTCTTGTCGTGAATAACCATAGTATGGCAGAATTGCCGTAATTTGTTTCGCACTTGCACGTTTCAATGCATCAATCATAATTAATAGTTCCATTAAGTTTTCATTTACTGGTGTACTTGTTGGTTGAACAATAAAAATATCGTGTCCTCTAACACTTTCTTCGATGTTAATCGATATTTCACCGTCAGCAAAACGAATTACTTCAGCAACACTTAATTCAATGCCTGCTGCCTCACTAATAATTTTTGCCAGAGGCTTGTTGGCGTTCAAGGTAAATAATTTGACTTTTCTTCCTTCTATGATCATTTTCCAGTCCCCTTTGTCTCTATTATCTTTATTATAGTATATATACAACCTTTTTTGAATAGAAAAAGCGTGTAAAGCGTTATCAATACAGATAATCCGAAAGGTTTATAAATTAAAAAAGCCCGGTTCCTTTATAAAGGCCTGTGGCTTACACTTTCAAATATTAAATTTTACAAATATTTCAATATTTCAAAATATAATTTTATAATTTGCTTGCAGCATCTTTATCTAAATATAGATGAACGTTTGGATGTTTTTGTAAAATAGTTGCTGGTACAAATGTATCTACTTTACCATTAACAACTTCATTAATCGCTTTACTCTTTGCTTTACCAGTTGCGATTAAAACAATTTCTTTTGCTGCCATAATATCTTTAATACCCATCGTAATTGCTTTTTTAGGTACTAAATCTAAATTACCCTCAAAAAATCTTGCATTATCTTTAATTGTTGATTCCGCTAAATCAACAATATGAACATGTGAATCAAATGGTGTGTTTGGTTCATTAAAGCCAATGTGACCATTTGAACCGATACCTAAGATTTGTAAATCAACGCCTTCACGTTCCAAAAGTTCCTTGTAACTCTTAGCTTCAGCTAAGATATCACTTGCTTCACCGTTTGGTATATATGTTTCAGTAATGTCGATATGTTTGAATAAATTATTATTCATAAATGTATAGTAACTTTGTTCATGAGTTCTTGGTAATCCGATATACTCATCTAGGTTAAAACTTTTCACCTTTTTATAACTTGTATGATTCACTTTATGATCTATAATTAGTCGTTCATACAAGGGTACTGGTGTTGAACCCGTTGCTAAACCTAAGTGAATCTCTGGGTTGCTTTTTACTTTGTCGATAAAGTAAAGTGCGACCGCATCATACAACTCTTTCTTAGAATCAAATATATTAATTTTCATTGTTATTCCCTTTCATACTTTATTTTGCCACCAACAATTGTCATGACAACTTCTAAATTTTTATCCAATACTGCTAAATCCGCATCAAAGCCTTCTTTAATAAACCCTTTATTTTTTATGCCTAAGTTAATTGCTGGCATACTTGAGGCCATATAAACGGCATCATAAATTGGAATATTACAATAATCCATCATGTTTCTTACACCAACGTTCATACGTAAAATACTTCCGGCAATTGTACCATCTTTTAATGTCGCTTTACCTTCTTTAACAAAGACTTCTTGTCCTCCAAGTTCTGATAGACCGTCTTTCAAGTATTTTGCGCGCATGCTATCGGTAATTAATATAATGCCATCGCGTCCTTTATTTTTATATAAAAGTTCAACTGCTTCTTTACTTGAGTGAATACCGTCACAAATCAATTCAGCACGCAAACCGTCAAGTAAGTACATTGCGCCAACAACACCGATATCACGGTGATGAAGTGGTGTCATCGCGTTATAAGCATGTGTAAATTGATTTGCACCAATTTCAAGTGCATGTTTCACTTCACTAAATTTTGCTGATGTATGTCCAATTGATACAACAACATTGTTAAGCTTGCAATATTGAATTAAATCATCTGCACCATCGACTTCAGGAGCAAGCGTAATTAATTTAATAACATCGTGGTCTTTAAAACGTTTAAATGCTTCTACAGATGGCGCTTGAACAAATTCAATTGGTTGAGCACCTACACGAGTTTTATTAATAAATGGTCCTTCTAAGTGTGCACCTAATACGTTCGCGCCAGCGCCCTGTCTATAGTTTTTTATTGCTGACAAAGCTTGATCGACTTGTTCGAATGCACCAGTCATAGTCGTTGGTAAAAAACTTGTTGTACCTTCTTTTAGTAAAGATTTCGCCATACGATCAAGAGCTTCTTGACTACCGTCCATAGCATCACTATTATCACTACCATGAATATGTTGATCGATAAATCCAGGAACAACATAATAGTCACTTAAATCAAGTCCATCTTTCACATCACCGATGTGTATAATGACTCCGTTTTCAATTTCTAAACCAGTATAGACAACGCGGTCTGCTAAAACGATATTTGTTTTTGATATTTTCATAAGATTAAATCTCCTATCCATCGCGTTTACATTTTAAATTATAACACTTCTTAAGTAAACTTTAAAGGTATAGACAACATTTTACATAAATACAAAAAAAGGACGTAGTCCCCTTACTTATCTTAAGTATATGATACGTCCTTTTGTCTTTATTATTCTTCTGTTGGAGCTTCTTTATCTAATTGATTATACGCCTCTACGATAGCATCTTCAATCATCTTCCGCATATCCCCATGAATTGGATGTGCAATATCTCTAAAACCGCCGCTGGCAGTTTTTTTGCTTGGCATTGCAACAAATAATCCGTTTTCGCCTTCAATAATACGAATATCATGAACAACGAAACTGTCATCAAATGTTATTGTAGCCACCCCACGTAATCTTGAATCACTTTCAACATGTTTAACTCTGACGTCTGTAATTTTCATTTTGCCCTCCGGTTTTATATGATTAATCTTTATTAAAATTATAACATAACTTAGAGTTATTTTAAAGAAAACGCTTTACTTTTAATGAAAAAAGTGCCAAAAAACACAAAAAAACGCTCATTTTTACAAATGTAAGCGTTTGATTAAGCGTTTTTTACTTATTTATGGGTTTTTTTGCCATTTCTATAAATGTTTGAACATCAATGGCTTCTGCTCTAATTTTCTCATCTAAACCAAATGTTTTTAAATAGGTAATTAATACTTCCTTATCAATGCCATATGCTTCATATAAATTATTGATAAGCGTTTTACGTTTTTGCTTAAAAGCATGCTTTATAAGTTCTATAAAGTATAACTCTTGTTCATTATTTAGCGGTCGTGTATCATATTTTTCTAATCTTATAACAACGCTATCGACATTAGGTTTTGGTGTAAACATATGACGAGGCACGTCCATCACTTTTTTTACATGACAGTAGTATTGTAAGATAATCGATAGTGCATTATATTGTTTAGAATTCGGTTTCGCGTTAATTCGATCAGCGACTTCTTTTTGGATCATAATCGTGGCTGATTTAATTTGTGGTAATTCAATAAATTTAAAAATAATGGATGATGTTATGTAGTATGGAATGTTTGCAACTAAGTGAAATGTCCCATTTGGTATTTCCATATCTAAAAAATCGCCATAGATAATTTTTAGGTTTGGATGATTATTTTCAAATTTCGCTAAGATAGGTTTTAGTGATGTATCAATTTCATAAGCTGTAACTGTACGTGCGTTTAAGACTAAAAATTGAGTTAATGCACCCATGCCAGGTCCTACCTCAATAACATCGAGTCCTTCGATTTTTGCACTACTTACAATTTTTTTTAGTAAGTTATGGTCTTTTAAAAAATTTTGACCAAATTTCTTTTTTGCTTGATGCATAACATTCACCCTTTTTTTAACATTAATACTATACCATAAAATAGTTATTTATGTTAGTATTCGCCATAAAAAAATACGATGAATCATTCATCGCATTCTAATACTTTTAAAATATCTTCTTTTGTAATATTAAAACTATTTAATCTTACCTTTAACTGTTTTCCGTTAACATGACCTAGATTAAAGTATTTACTTAGTTTTTCTCGCAAACTACGAGATTTAGTTGAACCAGTTAAGCCTACTTCATGTAAAAAAATATCGGTTATTTCATCGCTTGGTTCGTTTGATTCAACTTGAATATGGCTAAGTGCTTCAATAAGTGTATCATCTGTAACGTGTTCAAAACCAATCTTTTTACCATTTGAACTGACCGCTTTTTCTTTTGGTAAAAAAACATGAGCAACATTTTTTAATTTTTTAGATAGTATTCTACGTATACGTTCGCCTGCATGGTCTGGGTCTAAACACAAAATCATTTGGTGTGTTTCGCTAATTTTTTCTAAGTATTCTAAGGTTCTTGGATCTATCGCACTTCCATTCACACTTACAACATCAAGTGTTGGGTTATATTTCTTTAAGCGGTCCACATCATGGATACCTTCAACAATAAAAATTTGTTTCATTTTTTACGATAGAAAAATTTAGGATCGCTTTTCATACCGCTATAAGATAAACTTTCAATAATTTTTGATTGTTGTTTAAGCGTTGAAATTTCATCGTTTTCTAAAAGAATGTATATATTCTCACCTAAATTGCTTGTTTCATCTTTATATGTACTTTCATGTACGGTACGTGATGATGTAAAATACTTAAGTTCTTCATCCGACATTGTTTGTTTGATATGGTTGATTTCATCTTTGTGTTCATTTGTTTCGTTGATGTATTCCCAAATATGACGATTCATGAAATCATCTGCTAGTATGCGTAATATTGAATCTTCTGTCTTTAAGAAACTTTTAATAAGTCCATTAATATAAAAATCATCGATTTCTAAGTATGCTTCTAAGTCCGTAGGATCTTCCATTAAGCGTCTAAGTGGTTCAACATAACTATTGAATGCGTAGTTTTCATTTAATAAATTGCGGATACGTAAATAAATCTTTTCTAAAATAACTTCATAACTTCGAGCTACTGGATGAAAATATACTTGCCAGTACATATGATATCTTGAAATTAAATAGTTTTCAATTGCATGAATACCACTTAATTTAAAGACGACCCTACCATCTTTAATTCTTAATACACGTGTTAAGCGGTCAACATCAATTTTACCGTAAGCGGCACCTGTAAAGTATGCATCACGACTTAAATAATCCATACGGTCAACATCAAGTTGACTTGAGATTAATTGCTCTATAATTTTAAATTTACCTTTTTTTAAAATAATACTTGCAACATCTTTAGCAAAATCATCATCCACACGATTTAATATTTCACGAATTTCTTTATTTTCAACAATGATGCTGGCACCGATTTTTTCGTGGTTTACTAAAAACACATCTTCAAACGCATGAGAATATGCTCCGTGACCGATATCATGTAATAATGCCGCGGTTAAAAATAAGAGTTGTTCCCTTTCGCTTAAAGTATGTTTAATATCCGGAATTTCTAAAAAACGATTAGCAACTTCATAAACACCTAGGCTGTGTGAAAATCTCGAGTGCTCTGCACCATGAAAAACCATTTGCACACCCGATAGTTGTTTAATTCGTCTTAAGCGTTGAAATGCTGGTGTATCAATTAAATCTTTTATTATGTCATAACCAACATGAATATAACCATAAATAGGATCTCTAAATACTTTTTTTCTATCTAATACGTCCATTTTAAGCGCCCCTTTCAGGTAAAAAAAGCCAGTTACGGCTTTTTATTCGTTAATTGTATATTTTTTAACTAATGTTACAGTATCGCCTGTATTTAACATAAATGCCGCACCATCGTCTGTATCCAAGTGGCAATCTAATGCATAAGCTTTGTTAACACGGCATAACACGTTTCCTAAAATACCTGGTTTGATACCATCGATTGCGATACTTACAACATCGCCATCTTTAACGCCAAATTCTATAGCTTCTTCTAAGTTAAAGTGAATGTGTCTATCGGCAATAATAACACCTTCAGAAACTTCAACTTCGCCTTTAGGTCCGATTAATTTTGCTGGACCACTACCTTTGATGTCGCCTGATGAACGAACTGGTGCCTCAAATTTAAAACGAATCGCATCGCTCTTTGAAATTTCTACTTGTGTACCTTTACGAACTGGTCCTAAAATACGTACACCTGCTAATACTTTGCCTTGTGGACTTACAACATCTATTTTTTCTTCAGCTGCGTATTGTCCTGGTTGGCTTAAGTCTTTCATTGGTGTAAGTTCATAACCTTCACCAAATAAAATTTCTAAATGTTCTTTTGTTAAATGGGCATGTCTTCCTGAAATGCCTACTGGTATTTTTCTCATATTTCATTCCTCCTAAATTTCCAATACAATTATACCACAATTAATTATTGATAAGATTACTATATGAACAAACATTTTTTTGTGTTAAAATGAAGGAAATGGAGGTACATACAATGACAATTTTTGAAAAAATTATCCAAAGGGAAATACCTGCACACATCGTTTATGAAGACAATTTAGCAATCGCCTTTTTAGACATAAGTCAAATAAGTAAAGGTCACACATTGGTTGTACCAAAGAAAAGTTATCCTAATCTTTTAAGTATGCCTGATGATCTTTTACAACATTTGATTGTTGTCGCTAAAAAGGTTGCTCACGCTATTGAAAAAACCTTTAAACCTGAAGGGTTTAATTTGTTAAACAATAACGGTGAGATTGCTGGACAAACCGTCTTTCATTTCCACATACATGTTGTTCCTAGATACAGTAAAGATGAACTTCATTATCAAGTAAATTCTCGTAAAGAAAAAGATGATTTGAAGCTCATTGCCGAAGTTATAAGCTCGGCTCTATAATAAAACTTACGCCCTGTTTTTCATTTACAATTTGAACACTTAAATTGAAGTGGCTAAGTGTTTTATAGACAATATGAAGTCCTAATCCACTTTCACCTTTAGGACCTTTTTGATAAGGTTTAAAGGCGTTGTCTAAATAATTAGGGTCTACAGGCTCACCGTCGTTAAAGATGGTGAGTTTTTTATTTTTAAATGTAATGCGAATAACCGATTTTGCATAACGTAAGGCGTTATCTATAATGTTACTAAATGCGATGTATAAGTTTTCGCTTGTACCATAGTAACTACCTTCGTCTAAATCAAGTTCAAACTTAATGTTTTGGAATTTATGTAAATTCACAATTTGAGTTATTAAGTTTTTAATATTTACATCGACAAATGTTTCTTGTTTCTTTAAATATTCTAATTTGTTTAGTTCTAATAATTGTTTAACTTTGTTACTTAAGATTTCTGTTTGCTTAATAACAACATTTAAATCAATCGGATCACTTATACCATCACGTACAGCTTCAGCATATGAACGAATTACGGCAATCGGTGTCTTAAAATCGTGACTAACATTTTGTAACATTTCTTGTTTTTCAGTTTCGTTTTTTAAAATTTCAAGACGCATGTTTTCAATTGATTTCGCTAAATCAGAAACTTCATCATCGCCATCGATTTTTATTTTATGGTTGTAATGTTTCTTCGTTAATTGTAAAACGTCTGTTTTAAGTATTTTAATACGTTCTACAAGTAAGTTTGACCATAGCATTATAAAGATGTTACCTAAAATCATAATTGCAGTAAAGCCCCATAACACACGGTTTGAAATGTTTGCGTTAGAAATTGCTTGATGTCTTCCATCCGTAAACGTTAAGATAATGATACTACCTTGGTTAATACTTCTTCCTATATAATGTAGGCCGTCATTAATTTCTTGATACGCATAGTTATAGATTGAACCAAACATCACTTCAGCTTTTTGAATAGCTTCGCTTTCTGTAAGCATGCCATTGCCATCAAATAAAATCCGGTCAACGACATTTCCCGTTTTCATAATAACAATATGACCATTATACTCATTTGTTGGTATCGGGTCTTTATGCAATGTATCTTTTAAATACATATCATAAATTTGTTCAAAGAACTCGCGTTGTTGATAACGGTCTTGTTCGAGTGTAATGTTATAAAACGTCCGTTTAATTGTAATAACAAAAAAAAGACTTGTGACAACAACGACAATTGAAAAGACAATATTTAGTTGTAATCCCAAGCTTCTTTTAATCATAATAAACGATACCCGTATCCATAAATTGTTTCAATTTTCAAATTAGGCATTTTTTGACGTAGACGTCTTAATAAGTCGTCAACGACACGGTCACTACCATAGTAGTTATCGCCCCAAACTTGTTTTAATATAGTCTCGCGATCAAATGCTTGATTGATATGGTTTAAAAAGAAAATTAACAATTCAAACTCTTTGTTAGTTAATTCGATTTGATTTGTACCTTCAACAATTTCACGCTTTGTAATATTAATTTGATAGCCATCATGCACGATAACTTCTGATTTTGGCAATTGTGAACGTTTTAAGACCGCTTTAACACGCAAAATCAATTCTCTAGGTGAAAATGGTTTTGCAAGATAATCATCACTACCAAGTTCTAAACCAATAATTTTATCCAAGTCTTGATCGCGAGCAGACGTAAAGATGATAGCCGCTTGACTATCACGTTCTTTAAGTGCACGAATAATATCGTAACCACTTATGTCATCAGCAAGCATAATATCAAGAATCCATAAAGCAACATCATCATTGATATGCTTCATCGCTTCTTTACCTTCTGAAAAGACGGTAACATCAAAACCTTCCCTTGTTAAATACTTTCTAATAATTTCTGATAAATCTTGTTCATCTTCGACGTAGTATATTTTCATAAAAACCTCCGTTAGTATAAAAAAATAAGTGTGAAATTCACACTTATTATACCACACAAGTGTGGTTCGAGAGAAAAATGAAGCACGTTTATTATAGCAAAACAATGTGTGAAGTAAATGGTTTTTTAATGTGAAATTATGTTATTTAATTCTCTTTTTATTTTCGTACATATCGAGGTCTGCGATATGCAATAATTCTTTTACATTTTCACTGTCTTCAGGATATTTTGCAACACCGATGCTAGCGCCTAAAAACTCAGTATTAATATTATCTAACTTCTTAATATTTCGTAGGCGCGTCAGTAAATAAGGTGCATTTTTTATATTGGTTGTAATAATGAATTCATCACCACTTCTTCTATAAAGTTGTGAATCCACACCAATAATTTCTTTTAATTGTTTAACAAAGTTAACCAAATATGTATCGCCAGTTTCATGACCAAAGTCATCGTTTACCGATTTAAAATCATCTAAGTCAATCGCGAATATAGCAAACGATTCTTTTCGTTCAACTAATTCTTGTAAGTCATCAAACAATGCATCACGGTTTAATGTATTTGTTAAAGTGTCATAACGCATTAAACTTAACAACTGTCGTTGTTGAATATTTGCATTTTTTAAGTGATTCAATATGTTGATAGATAGCGTTACTGCAGCTATCCATATAAACATTAAGATTACATGTGAAACGCTTGTTCCAACACGAGAGAAAATGACATTTAAACAAATCGTTACACCAAATAAAGATACTAATAACCACATCATATTATGTATTGTTGTATTTTCTTCACTTAATAACAAGGCTTTAAAGTGGCGATTAACCTTTTTAGCAAATATTGCGGCAAACAAATACATGATTGTGTGTACAATTAAAATCGCTAAATAAAAATCAATGGACTTAATTAATTCTGCGGTTTCCACCGATATGATAATAAACGAAAACGTATAAATACCTGCAAATGTATAAATGTTGATAACTTCGCGTGTATCTGAATTAAACAGCGCTAAGTATAGAAAAATATAAATAAGTGTTATAAAGGGCGCTAAAAGATAGAAACTTGTGGATACTTCCATTGTTTCCAATGCATAAAACACACCCGTGATAATCAATGCACTCGATAGTGTTAATAAAACAACTACAAAGTTCATTGGGTATCTTGCCTTATTTTTTAAGTGATACATTGCGAATGCGATATTAGCAACCGTCGCCTGTATGACTACGATCATCAAGTAAATTAGGCTCAAGTTTTCACCTCGTCGTTAAGTTTTGTGTACGATAAAATTATATCACAATTTTAGCTATTTGATGACATCAACTTTCATGTACGGACGTAGCGCTTCAGGCACAGTTATTGTTCCATCAGCATTTTGATAGTTTTCAATAACTGCAATCATTGTGCGACCAACAGCAAGCCCACTACCATTTAATGTATGTACATATTCTGTTTTAGCGTTTTTATCACGTTTGAAACGAATATTACCACGACGCGCTTGATAATCTTCAGCATTACTAATTGAACCAATTTCACGATACGTATTTTGGCCTGGTAACCATACTTCGATATCGTATGTTTTCGCCATAGAAAATCCAAGATCTCCAGTAGATAAGGCAACAACACGATATGGAATATTTAATTTTTGTAAAATTGATTCACTATCTTTTAACATTTTTTCTAGTTCATCGTATGATTCTTCTGGTTTAGCAAACTTAATCAATTCAACTTTGTTAAATTGATGTTGTCTTAATATACCTCTTGTATCCCGTCCAGCAGAGCCCGCTTCAGATCTAAATGCAGTTGTATAAGATACAAATTTAAGTGGCAGTATCGCGCCATCAATAATTTCATCTCGATATAGATTAATTGTCGGTACCTCAGCTGTCGGGTTTAAATACCAGCCTTCGGTATTTGCTAAGCGGAAGCTGTCTTCTTTAAATTTAGGAAATTGTCCTGTTGCATACATACTCTTATCACTTACGATAAATGGTGGAATACATTCAATATAATCATTTTCAATACCATGTGTATCCATCATAAATTGAATGAGCGAACGCTCTAGTCTTGCACCTAAACCTTTATCTACAACAAAACGAGCACCAGTTATTTTTGCTGCACGTTCAAAATCTAAAATGTTTAAAGCTTCACCTAATTGAATATGGTCTTTAACTGGAAAATCAAATGTACGTGGCGTACCCCAATGACGAATAACAACATTTGCATCTTCGTCTTTTCCAACAGGTACAGTTTCATTTGGTATATTTGGTGTAATTGCTAGAATGCCATTAATTTCAGTTTCAATTGCTAGCAATCTTTCATCAAGTACTTTAATTTCATCACCAATACCAGCGACTTCATTCATAATTGGCGTAACATCTTTACCTTCACGTTTATATTGGCCAATTTTCTTAGATGCTTCGTTTCTTAAATTTTTCTTTAGTTCAACATTAGCGATAACTTCTTTTCTTTCATTCGCTAAAGTGACTAACTTTCTTAAATACGTAAAATCACCATTACGATTACTTAACTTATTTATAACTTCTTCGACGTTTTCAACGACATATTTTAAATCTAGCATACTCTCACTCCTTTTAATTATAAAAATAGCCCTTAGACAAAAATGTCTAAGGGCGAATCATTCGCGGTGCCACCTTAGTTCTAGGTTCCCCTAGCTCTTATTATATGTATAAGGGTATAAACCAATAAAGTAGATTCGTTTAAAGTCTTTATGTTTGTTTACACCACCCACAAACTCTCTTTGAAAAAGCACTTTAAATTACTTGTCTTTCTTATACATACTTATTATATGTGTTATTCCTACGTTTGTAAAGTATAATCCTATGAATTACTTAACACGAGCTTAATCTTTTGGAACATCTTAGCATCCGTGTAGATAACGTCATTTAGACGTTTGAACCTTACAATATGTTTTAATAATTCTTCATCTAATACAACATCGTTTGGATAGTAATGGTCAAGGTTTCTACTTGAAATAATATAACTTCCGCCTTTTAGGTCGTCTATGATAATGTCTAATATACGATTGTCTAAGGCAAATGTCGGCTCTTTACTTAAACCATGAGCACCAAAATAGATGGTATCGTTTTGAGCGATATCAAATAAATCAACGATGGTGCGGTATAAATCCACATGACTTCTAACTAACGTTTGATTACCCGTTAGTAAACCTTTGTATATTGGATAATCGCCATCTTTAATCTCACTACCTGGTGCATAAATAAATGCGAGTCCTTGTTGTAAAATTTTACGTTCTTCCATCTTTTCAAGTTCACGGCCAAATAAAATATCTAAGTCACCATTTTTAATACCACTACCATGGTCACTATAAAAGACATATACCGTATTATCTAGTGTACGGTTTGTACCATCTTCAGCAATAAACATACGATGTAAAAATAAATCGATATAATCTACATAATTAATATACTTCGTAGTTAAGCTACTAATCGGTGTTGAACCGTTGATCCATTTATCGTATGAATCAATCGTATATGTAAATGGATTGTATTCAAACGGTGTATGTGGCATCATCGTAATTGGAAATAACATAAACGGCTTATTAAACGCATTTCCTTTTTCATAAATCGTTTCAGCAAGCATTAAATCACTAATCCAAGGGCTCTTATGTACGATGTTATTTTCTTCATCAACAACATAACCCGTTTCTAAAATGTTTGGATAATCCACTAAGAATGCCTCTAAGTCATAATAAGGATTATTAAACTTCATTAAGCTTAAATTCACATCTTCGCTGTTGTAATACACTTTATTACGATTATAAAATCTACCATAATCACCATGTATAGCAAGCGATTCATAGTGTTTTAAATTAAACAAGGCTGGTAATGTATCTAAATCATATTTCACTGTATTGTAATCCCAGTGAAGTGTTGATAATCCGTTAGGATATAATCCCGTTAATACACTTACCTCGGCATCGGCACTTACACCCATACCTACAGTCGTATAATAATTACTAAAGACATACGATTCTTCAAGTAAGGCATTTAAAAATTTAAAACGTTCGTTAGTTTCAGGTATTTCTAATAAGAAATGATTAATCGTTTCTAAATGGACTAAGACAACGTTTTTACCTTTAAAAGCTCCTGAAACTAACGTACCATCTAAGAGGCTTGGATCTATATAGGTTAAACCATTGACATCATTAACATGAACTTTATTGCCATAAAGTTTTCCATCAAGTGCGTTAACGTACGCACTAACGTTTTTATTATAGGCTTGATAAGCGTCTCTAAGCGCTTCATTCGTTTCAATATCGAGTTGATTAATTGTTGTTTTATCAAAATCTGAACCAAGTAAGTTCGCTAAATAAAACGGATAGACACCAAAGTTTTGAATCGCGTATGTACTTGTTACAGATTGAACAGGTAATGTTGAGCGCGTGTATAATCTATCAAAACCAAAGAGTGATCCACCAAACATCACGCCAAAACTTAAAAAGACTATAAAATAACTTTTTAATCCATTTGGATAAATGACACCAAAGTCTAATGTTTGGTTTTTCTTCTTAATTACAAAGTAGGCAATTGATAACACAATTGTTGGTAAAAAGACAAGTATTCTGTAATACAAGAATAGTTCATACATTAGTTGTGTGAACATGCCTTTAGCAATACCGCCAGCAGGATTATAAAAAATCGTTAATGCTTCTCTTGAAAATGCTGTCCCGTAAAATAAATTAAAGATGCCTAGTAAAAATACAAATAAGTTTAAAAGTAGTGATGCGATAATGATGAGTTTCATACGCTTTTTTAGATCTTTAGAACTAAGCGATATGAGTAAATATAAAAGAATGAGTATCGATAGATTACCGAAAAAAGCATTGATCTCTCCTAAGACTTCATGCTTAAATGGTGCGATATATTTATTTAACTGTTGTACCGTTAAAAAGTATGTATTTATAATATTTAAGATAAAGAACAATACGACAAATACGACAAACGGCTGTTTTCTTATAATTTTACTCATACATATCCTTTCTTTCTATCTCTATTATTATAATACAGTTTTTAAATTATTCTATGCCAAAGCATAGGTTTTATATAATTTTACAAAAACTATAGTTTGTGTGTGCCACTAGATATTTCAACTTCATAGATGCTGGCATCCATTGAAAACTTTTGTTGGTATGCTGTAAGTATTTTTTCTTTTACGTGGTTAGCGAATTTATCTTCAACAATCGCGATTGCACAACCCCCAAAACCAGCGCCAGTCATTCTTGCACCGATAGCACCAGAATTTCTTGCAACATCAACAATTGTATCCAGTTCATCAACACTTACTTCATAGTCATATCGCAAAGATTCATGCGATAAATTCATAGCATTACCAAAACTTAGAATATCGCCTTTAATAAGTGCTTTTTTACTTTGGATTACGCGCGTTTGTTCAGTGATACAATGTTTTATGCGTCGATACAATGTATCGCTTAATAAGGCTTTAATTTGCGGCAAGTCAGATACCTCTAACTCACATAAATGTTCTATATTAAAATGCTTTTTTAAGATTTGAAGTGTTTCTTGGCATTCACCGAATCGTTCATTATATTTACTTGCTGCAAGCTGGCGTGGTTTGTTTGAATTAATAATTAACAAGCGATAGTTTTTTAAATCAAATGGAATATGTTCATAAAAAAGTGTCTGTGTATCTAATAGTATCGCATGGTTATACTTACCAAATCCAACTGCAAATTGGTCCATAATACCACTATGAACACCAACGTATTTATTTTCAGTTTCTTTAGATATATTTACCATATCTAAGGTTGTTAAATTTAATTTATAAATATCATTTAAGATATAGATAATTAACATTTCTAATGACGCTGATGAAGAAAGTCCTGAACTTGTAGGAAGGGTTGATTCAATATAAATGTCTAATCCCTTTACAATATGGATACCCTTCATTTTAAGTGTATAAAAAATACCTTTAATATAACTTAAATAGCCATCACTATCTTTCTTCGATAAATCATTAAGACTAAACGTATCTACCATCTTGCTAAATCCTTTTGAGTAGATATTAATATTTTGTGTTTCATTTAAACTTGCAACACCATAAGTACCATAACTTATGGCCGCAGGAAAAACAAACCCACCATTATAGTCAATATGTTCACCGATGAGATTTACTCTCCCCGGTGAAAAATAAACACTATGGTTCGTGTTTGAAAAAACATTATTAAAATTTTCAATTAACTCATTTTTTAATAACAGGTTTAATTTCATAACGGATTTCTTCCTTATATGGTCGGTCTGGTCCAAAAATAATATCTGAAAAATACTTATGACTTACAGCATCGCTTTCGTATTGACATTCAAGCGCAATACCGCGATATTTATTAAATGGTTCATCACTGTTTTTTAGTGCTTGTTTTGAAGCAAACCCCGAAGTATATATTTGAACAGCTGGGTATGATGTTGAAACATTAAGCTCTAAGTCACCACCAATGACTCTTAATAATTGTTTACGATCTGGATCAAACATGTAACAATGGTCTAACCCATTCGTCATTGGTATTTGAAGTTCCTTTTGCATAACAACATCTCTAAGCTTTATCTTATCTAATAAGATGTATGGTGTATACATGACTAACATCTTCGTACCAGCGATTTGTTTCTTATCGTTATATGGTAAATAATATTTAACGTTTGATTGAATTTCATGATTTAAGATCGTATCTTCACCACTTAAATTAAAATATGTATGATTTGTTAAATTGATTGGTGTTCTTTGGTCTGGATAAGCTTCATAGTTAATGATGAGTGCATCACCGTCTAGTCTGTAGTGAACATAGACCATAACTTCTCCTGGAAAGCCTTCTTCCATATGTTTTGATACATAACCGAAAGTGATTCTATCACTTTCTATCGATTGCATAACAAATGGACGCGTATGGAAACCATTGTTTCCACCGTGACCAGTATTCGCACCATGATCAAAGTTTGTTTCTAAAAAATATACATTGTTATCGAAAGTTAATATGCCATCTTTAATTCTATTAGCTACACGACCGATGGTCGCACCTAACATACCTTTCGTTGAATCAAAATAATCACTTAAGTTCGCATTCGTTAAGACGACATGGCGATTTTTACTTTTAACGTACCATTCATAGATGGTCGCACCAATATTTAAGAAAGATACACGATGTTTATCATTTTCAATTGTATATATTTTAAACATATCATCCATAATTGTTTGATTATAAGAAATTTTTTTATTTATAAACAAAAAAACTTCTTAAACTCCTCATATTCAATAGTTTAACTCTTATTATACTATATATTGTGGAGTTTTTAGAAGTCATATAAAAATATGGACACATTTAAAATGTGCCCAATACTTTTACTTTTCTTTTCTTAAAGATAATAAAATCGTTTGATTTTGTGTGCCTTTTTTAACTAATATGGTAAACACGAGTTGTTGACTTTCTTTTAAACTATCAAATGAACGCATGATGTAGTCTTTAGACATTGTAATTTTACCACCTTCAATCGTTAAGTCTCCGTCTAGGAAAGGTCTATTTCTATCCGCTGATATACAAACAAGTTCACCACCCATTAAGTCAACGATTAATACTAAGTCCATTTTAACATCGACATAAAGTGTTTGATTATCCATTAAATATGGATAATCTTTATCTTTAATGTTAAGTGTTAGTTCATAATCGTCATTTTCATACGATAAGATTAACTTATGTGAACCAACACCAAGCTCTTTTATTTTTGAACCTTTAAGATATGTTAATCCAGACTCTTGAATAAACCA
>Ga0209075_1001715_pt1 | contig 20324 bp, 22 predicted proteins | sample Stecom2011_FD_187523 | JGI IMG/M metagenome (GOLD analysis project Ga0209075, IMG submission 187523) | Agricultural soil microbial communities from Utah to study Nitrogen management - Steer compost 2011 (SPAdes) (version 2) | ecosystem: Environmental > Terrestrial > Soil > Agricultural land...
ATCTTCGGAGAAAGACCATGGAATAAATTGACTCCTGCTGAGAAGATTCAAAAAATAGATGATGAACGGGAACATAAAAATGAACCCACTCAAGAGGAAAAGGTCAACAATCTAGAAGATGTGTATTTAAAAGAAAAAGAAGACCCGAATGTAGAAAATAAAAGTACAGAAGAAGAAAAAGAAAACGGAGAAGAAAGCAAAAGTTAAAGTAGCTTTTCAATAAATAAAACTACACAAAAGCTGTCTGAGCAGTATGCAATTTGCAAAGTAAGTCACTAAGCAATACATACCTTTCAGACAGCTTTTTTATTTTACGTTCTTAATTCCCAACTAGAATATTCTACAAAAAACATGGGGTTATATCAAAGAAAATGATGTTCTTTGAAACTTAAAATAAATAAAACTAACGATGAGCAATATTCTTGTACGTACTATCTGGGGAGCGCTTTTTGTAGCCATTGTCCTTTCCTCATTTATCATAGGAGGCTATGTTGCTGCTTTTGTTCTAGCTGTTTTCATGTCTCTTGGTCTTCTTGAGTTTTATCGGTTTTTTGACCACATCGAAGAAATAAATTCAATGAAAAGTATAGGATTAGCTGGCGCATTAATACTGTTTTGCGGAGCAATACTTTCAAAAACATTAGATTTCAATTTAACACTGCTCTTTATTCCTGTACTTTTTTCTCCTTTTTTGCTTATCATTTTTAGTAAATCAAAAAATCCACTCACCGACGTTTCCATTTTACTATTTTCATGGGTCTACCTTCTTTTGCCTTTCTATTTCATGTATGAAATCTACGCATTTAATCATGAAAAAGCTTACCAATGGATTTATATTGTTGGATTTTTTCTAATGGTTTGGGCAAACGACACATTTGCTTATCTTTCAGGAAGATTTTTCGGAAAAAACAAGTTGTTTGAACGCATTTCTCCTAAAAAAACATGGGAAGGAGCAATTGGAGGGTTTATTTTCACCCTACTCTTTGGTGCAGGATACGCTTTAGTCATCAATGACAACATCATGTTTTGGATAATAAGTGCGTTAGTGATTTCACCCACGAGCATCCTTGGAGACCTAATTGAATCAAGACTAAAGAGAATTGTCGATGTGAAAGACTCTGGAACAATTTTACCAGGACACGGCGGAGTTTTAGATCGATTTGATGCAGCTATGTTTGCTGCTCCATTTTTTTACTTTTTACTGATACTATTTTTATCCTAAAACCCAACCTAACTTCATTAAAAAAAGCTAATTTTACATTCAATATTTCTTTCATAAACTAAAAATATGAGAATACATCGAGAAGGATATCTGATTATTGCCATTGGCCTATCAATATTGATACTGATTCAAGGACTGAACCATTATCTATGGACCCTCACCGAGTGGACGTGGTTATATATTTCACTCACAGTGGGCGTTCTTACCATGGCTTATTTAATCATCCAATTTTTTAGGGTTCCGAATATCACCTTTAAAGGTGGTGAGAATGAAATTATCTCTCCTGCAGATGGAAAAATAGTAGTGATTGAAGAGGTTGAGGAAACAGAATACTTCAAAGACAAAAGAATTCAAGTTTCCATTTTTATGTCTCCACTGAATGTACACGCAAACTTCAATCCCATTGGAGGAAAGGTGAAATTTGCTAAATACCACAAAGGTTTATTTTTGGTTGCTTGGCATCCCAAAAGTTCTACTGACAACGAAAGAACAACATTTGTTATCGAACACCAAAATGGCAAAGAAGTACTTTTTCGGCAAATTGCGGGCGCAGTAGCAAGAAGAATTTGCTATTACATTCAAAAAGATGATGAAGTAAAGGCAGGTGAAGAGTTTGGCTTTATTAAGTTTGGTTCAAGAGTCGATTTACTTCTTCCCCTTGACACAAAAATCAATGTTAAAATCGGTGATAAAGTAAAAGGAAGAATCACAAAAATTGGAGAGTTTGTTTAATTGCTATGTTTTATCCAAATCATACTTACATAAAAGGATAATCATACAATTACAAATTTATTTCATCTTATTATTTTCTTCAAAGCAAGATTCAAAGTGACTAGCTTTTCAATGGCGCTTTTTCCTCATTTATATCGGTCATTACTGGACTAATTCCTTTTTCAGGGTATTTTCCTTTAAACTGACTCAGAATATTTTTTAATTCAGCAATATCTTTTTCTACATCTCCTGTAGGTTCAAACACACCTAAAACTCCTCCTACTTTGGTTGGATAATCCATGTAACCAATATAAATTGGAACTTGAGCTTTAAGCGCTATATAATAAAATCCTTTTTTCCAATTTGGATTATATTTTCTTGTTCCTTCAGGTGTAAACACCATATATAACTGTTCATTATCCTCAAAATATTTAGCCGCTTGATCTGTAAAATGATTATGCTTATTTCTATGTACAGGAATTCCTCCGAAAGCCTTTAAGATCCATCCTAAAGGAGGGAAAAACAAATCACTTTTAATTAAAAAACGAGCAGGAAGTTCATAGTACCAAAAAGCAAGGCGACCAATAATAAAGTCCCAATTACTCGTGTGTGGCCCCATCACAATAATGGCTTTATCAGCACGTGCCTCTTCGGGTCTATCTTTGATTGTCCATCCCAAAAGTTTTAACATTATAATCGCAAATCGCTTCATACCTTTCCTTACTGAGTGTTTTAATGCAAACTTAATAAAGGGAAATTAGATTAAAAAGTAATTCCAAATTATCTTTATTTTTCGATATGAAATGCTTTTTCCATAGGGTAAGCGTTAAACACTCCACTCGCTTTTGCTACCAACACCCCATTTTGATTTTTGACCGAAGCTTCTGCATAAATTAATCTTTTCCCAGCAGAAAGCACCTTTCCAATAGCTTCAAGACTATCTCCAAGTTTAACTGGCTTTAAATAATTTACATTCAATTCCACGGTGCTTACCACATTATTGTTTTTTTGAGCAACTGATAATGCTGCTACACCTAAAGTACCATCAATTAATCCTGCGACTACACCACCATGAGCAGCGATGGGAGTAGCTAAATGCTTTTCTTCAATATCTATTGTATATCTCGTCTCACCCTCGTCAATTACTTCCAATTTCATATCAATCAATCTTCCGTAATTATTAGATGCTTTATATAATTCTAGAATTTCATCTTTAATCATATGATAATTTTTGTGTAAAAATAATGTAAATAGGTAAATAAAAGAGAAAAGGGTTAACTTTGAGTTTAAGAATTGTTTTGAAAATGTTTTTTAAGCGCAGAAATAAAAAGAAAAAGAAGAAAAAAGAGGAATTACCTTTAAAATTCACTCCGCCTCCCTTCGAATATCATCCCAAAATCATTCTTGCTTGGGCTAAAGCCATTGAAGGGAACAATGATTTATTAGATTATTTATGGGAAAATGGCTATAAGGAATTGGTAATTACTTCACATGCCCTTAAACTTAAGCAGGAAGCTAGAGATTGGCTGATGAAAAACAACTATGCTCACTTCATGGCTTTTATTAATGCCGCAGAAGGAAATCGAATAGCTTTAAGTTGGTTAAAACATAACAAATTTGACTTATTTTACCACATGGCTCTTGCAATTAATGATGACGATAAAGGCTTTATTTGGCTTAACAAAAACAGTACTCAAGAATTTTTCTATTTGACAAAAGTCATTAAAGCATTAAAAGATTATATTGAGCATGAAAACAATGAAACACATAAGAGAAGCCCATTTTAATAAAACAACATCATTTTGAATAAAGATAAATTAGTTACCGTACAAGAAGCAGCTGAAGGACTTTTATCTGGAAAAACCATACTTTACCCAACCGATACAATCTGGGGAATAGGCTGTGATGCAAGCAATGAAAAGGCTATTAAAGCAATTGAAGAGATGAAAAACAGACCTAACAACAAGACTTTCATCTTGCTTGTGGAAAGCGTTCCCATGCTGGAGCGATATGTAAAACACATCCCCGATGTTGCCTATGATTTAATAGACCTTGCAGAAAAACCGTTGACCATAATTTATGACAGCCCGATAAATCTTCCCGAATCGCTGCTAGCAGAAGATGGAAGTATTGGCATACGTGTAACAAATGACAGTAATTGTAGGCGACTCATTCAGCGGCTGAAAAAACCATTAATTTCTACAAGTGCAAATCTCTCAGGAGAGCCAATTCCTACCAGCTTCAATGAAGTTCACGAGAGCATAAAATCGAACGTAGATTTAATTCTAAATGACCGCTTACAGGAAGTAATGAACAAGCCTTCATCAATTATTAAACTAAGCAATGATGGCAAGGTAAAAGTTATTCGTTAAAACTATTTACTTTAACACATAAAATGATTAATTTTGTCGGCATGAAAAACAATGAAGATAAGTTAAAAGTAGTTATTTCCCATGCTAAGGAGTATGGGTTCGTTTTTCCATCTTCTGAGATTTATGATGGACTTTCTGCCACTTACGATTATGGGCAGTTAGGTGTTGAATTGAAAAATAACATCAAAAAATATTGGTGGGCTGCTATGGTGCAAATGCACGATGAAATAGTAGGAATTGATGCCGCTATTTTTATGCATCCTACCACATGGAAAGCATCTGGACACACAGAAGCATTCAATGATCCTTTAATTGATAATAAAGATTCTAAAAAACGGTATCGTGCTGATGTGTTAATTGAGGAACATATCGAAAAATATCGCGATAAAATCAAGAAGGAGGTTGCTAAAGCACAAAAGCGTTTTGGAGACGATTTTGATGAAGCTCAATTTTTGGCAACTAACCCAAACGTGAAAAGAAATCAAGATAAAATTGATGAGTTAGAAGAACGTTTAGAAAAAATATTTAAAAGTGGAGATTTATCTGCTTTAAAAGATATGATTGACGAGTTGGAAATAGCATGTCCTATTTCTGGATCAAAAAACTGGACAGATGTACGTCAATTCAACCTTATGTTCTCTACAGAATTAGGTTCCGTAGCAGGAGATGCTTCTAAAATTTATTTACGTCCAGAAACAGCACAGGGAATATTCGTCAACTTCCTGAATGTACAAAAGTCTGGTCGTTTAAGAGTTCCTTTTGGAATTGCTCAGATTGGAAAAGCATTTAGAAATGAAATAGTTGCACGACAATTCATCTTTAGAATGAGAGAGTTTGAGCAAATGGAAATGCAATATTTCGTTCGTCCAGGAGAAGAGCTAAAATGGTATGAATACTGGAAAACAAAACGAGAAAAATGGCACAAAGCACTTGGGCTTGGAGATGAATACTATCGTTTTCATGACCATGTTAATCTAGCGCATTACGCAAATGCTGCAACAGATATAGAATTTGACTTCCCTATGGGCTTTAAAGAATTAGAAGGAATTCATTCGAGAACAGACTTCGACTTAAAAAAACACGAAGAGTTCTCTGGAAAAAAATTACAGTTCTTTGACCCAGAAATCAATGAGCATTACACGCCGTTTGTAGTTGAAACTTCAGTGGGATTAGACCGTCTTTTCTTAGCAATTTTTAGTGCCTCACTTAAAAATGAAACACTAGAAGATGGTTCTGAAAGAACTGTATTGTCTCTGCCGCCTTCACTCGCTCCATATAAAGTCGCTGTGATGCCATTAACTAGAAAAGATGGACTTCCTGAAAAAGCAAAAGAAATTATCGATGAATTAAAGTTCGATTTCACTTGTACTTACGATGATAAAGATTCAATTGGAAGAAGATACAGAAGACAAGATGCAATTGGTACGCCTATCCATCTTACAGTAGACCATCAAACACTTGAGGATAATACTGTAACGATAAGAGACAGGGATTCAATGCAGCAAGAAAGAGTGAAAATCGCTGACTTACATGATATTATAGAAGATAAAGTTAGCTTGAAAAAGCTCTTAAAACAAGGTTAGTAAAATCGAAAAGCTGTCTAAACAAAAGTTTTTAGGCAGCTTTTCAGTTTATTTCGGACAAAAAAGTCCAGTTTAAAATGTAATAACTTTCATTTTAAAATTAAGAATATGAAGAAGTTTCCTATCACTTTATACCCCACAGTAACGCCTAATCCAAACACCATAAAATTTATGGCAGACAAATATCTTCTTCAACCCGAGGAAGGCTATGTAGACTACAGAACTCTTGAAGAAGCTCAGGGAAATTCAAAACTTGCAGAAAAGTTATTCGAGCAATTTCCATTTATTACAGGTGTCTATATTGAACGTAACTTCATCTCTGTTTCTAAAGACGAGGCTGAAATGCCGTGGGATTATCTCACTCCAGAAGTAAGAGGTTTTATTCACCATCATGTGGTAAACGGGAACGAAATAGTGAACCTTTCTTCAGCAAGCAAAAGTGAAAACAAAGTCAGTTTTGAGGCATCTCCATTAGACAGTAAAATTAAATCATTAATGAAGCAATTCGTTGACGAAGCTGTTCGTGGCGATGGTGGTAAAATCGAGTTTGAAAGCTACAAAGACGGTGTCGTTACTGTACGCCTTAAAGGAGCATGTGTAGGATGTCCTGCAAGAAACAAGACCTTAAAAAAAGGGATTGAAGATATTTTAAAAAATCACATCCCAGAAATAAAAGAAGTAATTGCTTCTAATGGATAGTTTAGCCATCTTATTTTGGTGCCATTCTGTATAGAATAATTCCCAAGATTCCAAATATAATATTGGGTATCCACACAGCTATCATACTAGGAAAACCAACATTTTCTGCAGCGACAGAGGTAACTTTCATCGCAAAAATATAAATGAATGCTAAAAGTAAACCTACTGCGATATTAACTCCCACTCCGCCTCGTGTTTTTTGGGAAGAAACCGCCATTCCAATTAGAGTGAGTACGTAAGTAGCAAAAGGGAAAGAAGTACGTTGATACAATTCTATTTCATAAAAAGCAATATCGCCTGACCCTTTTTCTTTTTCAGCCGCAATAAACTCTTTTAACTCATAAAAGCCCATTGTTTGCACGATATTTTCCCGATAAGCCATTTCGCTCAACTTAAAAGGGAAAACAGTATCTAGATGAACTCCGCTGTTAGCGGCATATACAATGCTATCGTGAGGCGAATCAATGTATCTAATGTGATAATCATAAAGTTGCCAACCGTCTGTGGTATCGGTATTATAAGCCTGACCAGCTTTTAAAATGGAAACCAAATTATTATCACTATCTCTATTTTCCATCACAAAACCAAGTGCCCTTCCTTTATCCGCTCGGTATGAGTCAAAATAAACAATTTGATTACCTGGATATTCTGCGAAATAATTAGAAACTGTCCTTACATTTCGATAATATTCCTCTTCAAACGCTAGTCTTACCTTATTGGATTCAGGCAACACCAAGTGGTTAAACATTAAAGAAATGAGCATAAGAATCGTGGCGCCAATCATGTATGGTCTAAGAATTCTACGAAAAGGCCTTCCACTGTTAATCATGGGGATAATCTCTGAATTTTGAGCCATTTTAGCTGTAAACCAAATCACAGCAACAAATACGATTAGTGGGGAAAAAAGATTTCCAAAATAAATTACGAAATTAACGTAATAGTCAAAAATGATTGCTGAAATAGGCGCTTGTTTATCTACAAAGTCTCCTGCACGTTCTGCTAAATCGAATACCATTGCAAGCAACATAATTACTCCCAACATGAAGAAGAAAGTAACCAGAAACTTTTTGATAATATATTTATCTAGTATTTTCAGCATAGATTCTTATAAGCGTTGTCCTAACTTTTTTACCATTTTATTCTTCCATTCTGTAAAAGTACCATCAATAATTCTTTTTCTTGCTTCTTTTACTAACGCTAAGTAAAATGCTAAATTATGAATTGATGCGATTTGTACACCTAAAACTTCATTCGTTTTTATTAAATGTCTCAAATATGCTTTTGAATAATGGTGATCAACTATAGAAGTTCCGTTAGGGTCAAGTGGTGAGAAGTCGTTTTCCCATTTTTTATTTTTAATGTTAATTGTTCCCTCACTTGTAAAAATCATACCATGACGCGCATTTCTTGTTGGCATTACACAGTCAAACATGTCAATTCCTAAAGCAATACACTCCAATAAATTAATTGGCGTTCCCACTCCCATTAAATATCTTGGTTTTTCTTCTGGCAAAATATCGCATACAACATCTGTCATTTCATATAGTTCATCATCTGGTTCACCAACTGATAAACCGCCAATTGCATTTCCAAGCGAATCTGTATCTGCAATGTACTTGGCCGACTCCATTCTCAAATCTTTATATGTACTTCCTTGAACGATAGGAAACAAAGCTTGTTCATGTCCATACAAAGGTTCAGACTCCTTCATGTATTTAAAACAACGTTCTAGCCAACGATGGGTCATTTTCACAGAACGCTTTGCATAATGATAATCACAAGGATAAGGTACACATTCGTCAAATGCCATTATAATATCAGCTCCTATCTTTCGTTGAATTTCTGTGGCACTTTCAGGCGAAAAAAAGTGATAAGAACCATCAATATGCGACCTGAACTTCACTCCTTCTTCACTAATTTTACGCGTACTTGCAAGGGAGTAAACCTGAAACCCACCGCTATCTGTTAACATCGGTCTGTCATAGTTAATAAATTTATGTAATCCTCCTGCAGCCTGAATTGTTTCTATTCCTGGACGTAAATAAAGATGGTAAGTATTCCCTAAAATGATTTGAGCTTTTATTTCATTCTCTATTTCGTATTGGTGAACTCCTTTTACGGTTCCTACGGTTCCTACTGGCATAAATATCGGTGTCTCAACAACACCATGGTCTGTATGTAACGCTCCTGCCCTCGCTTTGGAATTTTTATCTGTATGAATTAAATCAAAGTGCATAAATATGTTGAAAAAATTATTGCACAAAGATAGTTCTAATTACAGAAGTAGCCATATTTGTGGAAAACTTATATAAATGGAAGTACTTCCAGACTTTACAAACTTAACGATAAGCACATATAGCATACTATTTTGGAGTCTCGCTTTGATTCAGCTTTTTTGGTTGTTTTTCTTTTATGCAAGAGTAGCATTCCATAAAGAGAAGAAAGCGGAAAGCCCAACAGTTCCAATAAGTGTCATCATTTCCGCAAGAAATGAAGAGGACAACTTAGCCAAGAATTTGCCCTATATCTTAGAACAAGATTATCCCAACTTTGAGGTAATCGTCGTCAATCATCAATCTGTAGATGGCACAGAATATATTTTAAAAGCTTTTCAAAATTCATACCCACACTTGAGAGTAATTACCCTTGAACCAGATAAACATCTTGCTTTTGGGAAAAAACTTCCACTCACTGTAGGAATTAAAGGAGCCAAACACAATCATCTTGTGCTCACAGACGCCGATTGTGTTCCCGCTTCCGATCAATGGTTAAAAATCATGGCCAGCAAGTTTTCCAGCAAAAAAGAAATCGTGCTTGGATACGGTCCGCTCCGTAAAACAAAAGGCTTTTTAAACAAACTCATCCGATTTGACACTGCATTTATTGCCCTGAACTATTTATCCTTTGCAAAAGCAGGAGTTCCATATATGGGCGTAGGAAGAAATTTAGCCTACACCAAGGATTTATTTCTTAAAAACAAGGGATTTAAATCTCATTATTCCATACAATCTGGAGATGACGACCTTTTTATTCAAGAAGTAGCCAAGAATAGGAACTATACAATTTCTCTTTCTCCAGATTCATTTTGTGTTTCTGATGCCAAAAAAACGTGGTCAGAATGGTATGCTCAAAAGTCGAGACACTACACTACATCAAGTAACTACAAACTTTTCAAAAAGCTATTGTTAGGAATCTATCCGCTTACCCTACTTTTATTTTATATATTTTTTGTTATTTTATTGATAAATAATTGGATGTACTGGATTACATTACTTATCTTTTTAACAGTTATTCTAAATAAATGGATAATATTAGGGTTCACAATGAAAAAGCTAGATCAAAAGTCATTTATAGCAGGCGTTATCCTCTGGGATGTTTTTTATGCCATCATTACACCTATTGTATTTTACACAACTGAACAATCGACAGAAACAAGATGGAGGTAGGAGAAAATCTTTCGGAAAAAGGAAAAAAAGATTTAAATATCGTTAATCGTGCAAAAGCAGGAGATCAGACTGCTTTTTCAGAACTGCTCGACAAGTATAGAGAGCCAGTTTTCTATATGCTTTTAAAAATGATTAAGAATACAGATGATGCGGAAGACTTAACCATCGAAGCTTTTGGCAAGGCTTTTAATCGCATTCACCAATATTCTCCTAGCTATTCTTTTAGCACTTGGTTGTTTAAAATTGCTTCAAATAACTGTATTGACTTTATTCGTAAAAAACGTGTGGTCATTACCTCACTAGACCATGCTTACACCAACATTGACGGAGAAAGCGTAAGCATCGATGTGGACAGTGGCGAATTAGACCCTGAAGAAGAGTTTATGAAGCAACAAAAAGTTAAAACGATGCGCAACGTGGTAGACAAACTCAAACCACACTACAGAAACCTAGTGATTAAAAGGTATTTCGAAGAGCTAACTTACGAAGAAATTGCTAATGAATTGGATTTGCCTATTGGTACAGTTAAGGCTCAGCTTTTCCGGGCAAGGGACCTATTAGCGAATATTTTGAAAAGCACTAAAGACAGCATCTAAAGGAAAAACCTTCGATGTGGGAGTTTTTCAGTGTAGATAATTAGTTAAACTATAGAAAACCAACAAGAACCATAATTAGATACAAACAGCTTGATTTTAACGCTATACACAACACCTCGCAGTGTAATTTACCACCATTTTTTCTAAGTTTTATAGTTTATTCCTCTCTCATTGAATTGAAGTCAAATACATACTAAAATTTAGGGATGATATTGAAAATAATTTTGTAGTTTTGATTACAGATACTAGAAGTGCTTAAACGCCTGGATATCAATAAAAATTGAAATGTTTTGTAAATTCGACCATTTTTTTGTGGGTATCCAATTGCTCAACGAGTGAAATAATTAAATTCTAGTCTTCTTACCTAGTGAATTATATATATTTGTAAAAAATTAATTATAGTGAGGATATTTCAAGGTTTTGATGATATACATAAAATACCACATCCTGTGCTCACAATAGGCACATTTGATGGCGTTCATCTTGGGCATCAAAAAATTATTAACCAACTGAATGAAGTAGCGAAAAAAACTGGAGGGGAATCTGTTTTATTTACATTTTATCCCCATCCGAGAATGGTGCTATTTCCAGACTCTCATGGTTTACAACTCATTCAAACGCAAGAAGAGAAACAAGAGAAACTAAAAAGAATAGGGTTGCAAAACATGATTGTTCATCCTTTTACACCTAACTTTTCTCGAATTTCCGCAATAGAATTTGTTCGAGACTTCCTTGTCAATCAACTTAAAGTGAAAACACTTATTATCGGCTATGACCATCATTTTGGGAAGAATAGAGAAGGAGACATTGAGCTTTTAAAAGAGTTAGCACCTGTTTATGAGTTTGAAGTCATTGAAATTGATGCTAAAGAAGTAGATGAGGTAAATGTCAGCTCGACAAAAATTAGAGATGCGCTAAAAGAAGGTGATGTTGAATTAGCGAACTCTTATCTTGGCGAAGAGTTCGAAATTAATGGAAAAGTAGTTCACGGAGAGAAAATAGGAACAAAGCTAGGCTTTCCTACTGCAAATATTGACATTGAAAGCGACATTAAATTAATTCCTAAGCAAGGTGTGTATGCTTCAAAAACGGTGCTGCAAAACGGTGAAACATATTACTCATTATTAAGTATTGGTGAGCGTCCAACTGTAGATTCCTCTGGAAAGTTAAGTATCGAAACTTATCTTTTAGATTTTGACGGCAATTTATATGGTGATTATGTGAAGATTAAACTCTTAAAATATTTAAGAGAAGAAGAAAAATTTGATACCTTAGATGAACTCATTCAAGCAATGCACAAAGATGAAGAAACACTTCGCAATTGGATTTCTGTTCATAATCTGTAGTTTTTCTTGGGGACAACTTCCTGCAGATACTTTTTATGTTTATCAATGGGAAGAAGCTCTAAAAGCGGATGCTAATGAAGTTTATTCTATAGATTTAAGCCGAAGTAAACTAACAGAACTTCCTGAAGAGCTAAAAAAATTCACCAATATAAAAAGCATCAATCTTAATCGAAACAAACTTAGCAGTCTACCAGATTTCTTTAAAGAATTTGAACACCTGGAGTTTGTGTATATGAGCAGAAATCAATTTACATCTTTTCCCTATCCACTATTTTATTTACTAGAAATAAAACACTTAGATCTGAGTCGAAATGAAATCATGAGCATCCCTGCAGGAATCGAGAACCTTAAGAAAATGGTATATTTAGATGTTTGGGACAACAAGTTCACCTTTATTGATCCTGTTTTTAAAGAACTCCAACAGCTTCAAGTTATAGATTTTAGAGGAACAACGTTTTCCACTGCATTTGTCACGCATTGGACTGATGCTTTTCCTAACGCAAAAGTACTCTTTGACAAGCCATGTAAATGCTTAGATTAGCTGGTTACGAATTGACTTACTTGCCTTTCAAGAAACGACCTATATGTTTCATCTTTTGTAATGTAAAATCCCACTTTAATAAATTCAAATAGTTGTTCAGTCACTGGGCGTGTAATGATATCTTTTCTTATTGTCACCTCATAATCTTCACTTGAAGAAAGTACTTTATCAATATCTTTCCCCGACGTAAAGTTAATTTTACTATTTGGCGCTTTAATCACGAATGTATAAAGTACATTATCTTTAGTATAGCAAAGCGTTAGAAAATCTTTTCTCCTTAATTCTAACATATCGGTTTTTCTAAGGATTCCTTCCCAAATGGTATCACTAAATTGGTCAATAATCAATTCTGCCTTATCATTCTCGTCTCTTTTAAGTTTTTCCCAATCTTCAGCTGTGATACCGTTTAGTATTAAAAACTTCACAAATTCATCTTCCAAATCCTTTAAATCCCCCATGGATAGCCTCGCATACTTCATTCTAAAAAGGTATTATTATTCGTTCGTAAAATTAAATATAGGAATAAAAGTAAAAATTGAAAAATTTAATTGGATATAATTAAAATAAAAAAGCACTTACATTACTGCAAGTGCTTTGAAATTGTGGGCCCTACTGGATTCGAACCAGTGACCCCCTGCTTGTAAGGCAGGTGCTCTGAACCAGCTGAGCTAAGGGCCCTTTTTGTTTGCTTTTGATGTTTGTCTTTAACATCGTTGCGGGTGCAAATATAATCACATTTTTTAATTCACACACTATTTTTTGAAAATATTTTAAATTATTTTTTCCAACAAGAAAAAGCTTCCAAAAACTACAATTACAACCTCTTCATTCACAGATTCTTGAATCTCATTAAAAGCTTTTTGAGCATCATTGAAATATTTCGAATTTAAATTATTTTCTTCAGCTATATCTTTAAAAACATTTATTCCTGTACTTCTGTTACCTCCAAACTCTGTAAAATAATACTCCCAGCTTTTCGGAAACAGTTTTATTATTGATTGAACATCTTTATCATTTGATGCGCCATAGAGTGCCCTAACTTTTTTATGAGGATAAGTATCCATGATATACTTTAAAAATCGCTGTACACCCATTACATTGTGTGCAGCATCAATAATAATTAAAGGGTCAGTACTCCACAATTGATTTCGACCATAAAACCCTGTATTGTCATAAAGCTTATCTATTGCGCTTTGCTTTATAGTGGGTAGATCTGCACGGTTTTGGAGAAGTATATCTAATGCAAAAAAGGCTAAGCGCTTATTCTTCTCATAGGTATTTATCACATTATTTTCAGATAAAAAATGCAAAGATGCGTTTTTAGCTTTTGCAGCTTCAACAAACACGGCTTCAACTTCTTCATCTGATTCGCCCACAATTACTGGTACATTCTGTTTGATTATCCCTGCTTTTTCTTTGGCTATTTTTTCTCTAGTATCGCCAAGTATGGACACATGGTCTAATTCAATATTTGTAATCACTGAGAGTTCAGGTTGGATTACATTTGTGGCATCTAATCTCCCTCCCAACCCAGTTTCCACTACAACTATATCACATTTCTCTTGAGAAAAATGCTTTAATGCCATTGCCCAAGTCATTTCAAAAAATGAGGGGGAAAAATCAAAGTTTGTCGATTGAAAATGAGTTATAAAAGTCAATACTTTTTCTCGCGAAATCATTTCTCCATTTACGCGAATTCGTTCCCGAAAGTCTTTGATATGAGGAGAGGTAAACAGCCCCACTTTTAATCCAGCTTCTTTTAACGCACTGGCAATGATAGCACAAGTAGTTCCTTTTCCATTGGTTCCTGCTACATGCACGAACCTCATCTCTTCAAGAGGAACCTGTAAATGTTGGATTAACTTTTTTGTATTATCTAAAGTTGGCTTATAAGCAACTTCTCCCACCTTTTGAAATGCAGGAAACTGATTGAACAGCCAATTTACCTTATTCTCGTATGATGACTTCATAGATTATCCTGGTCTTACAGTCACCGTATAAAAAGCAGTTTCATTTAAAGCACCAGGTTTTTCTTTATACCTTACCTCCTTCTTCACCAAATCAATCACTTCATTAATGAGAAGTTGATTCGTTGTAGTTGTATGTTCCCTAATTGCCTCAGCAAACACAACTACCCCACGAGAATCAACAACAAGCTTCAAAGCGATTACACAATTTTCATCATTTGGAGTTTTAGGTTTTGACACAATATTTGAAGTTCTTACTCTATCACCCGCCATTCCTCGACCAGGCGCCCCGCTACCAGAACCAGGTCCAACATCACTTCCAAAACCTCCTCCAGACCCACTATTACCTGAACCACTAGAACCTGATCCTGAAAAAGGATTAGCTGGTGTGTTATCTTCTGAGGTTGTATTCTCGCTATCTGAAGCTCCTGTTCCTGTATTAACCTGTATAGGCGATTCTTCTTGCGTTGGTTGTTCCCTAGGATTTTCAACAGGTGCAGGCACAGGATTGGTTTCTGCACTCGGTTCTCCTCCTCCACCACTATCGATTTCGAAATCGGTAATTCCAGTATCTTCCATTACAATAGGTACAGGCACTGTAACTTTGGGAGGGTCGGGTTCTTTATGCTTGATAAAAAACATTAAAAATACAATAAACAACAAGTAAAGGATTGCCACAATAATCGCATTACGATTATCAGATGCCTTTATTATTGGTACTTGTTGTCCCATTGCAATATAATATTGTTTTAAAATTAATCATACGCTAAAGCAGGTTTCCAGCCTTGTGTTTTTGAGAGGGCTAAAATTTGAAAAACTGCTTCATAGTTTGCTGTTCTTGCTCCAGCTATTTTCAACTTCTTCTCAGGTGACTTTTCAACCTCTTGAATTAAAAAATCCCTTATCTCTTCATACGGTGCACCTGCAGTACTAACGCCAAACGGATTTTCTATATTACTGCTTGCGTTACTCAACATAATTTGATAAAGGTTATTTTCTGTAACAATTACTGTTGTGGTTGTATTTTCTTTAGAAGTCTCTAATTTCTCTGCAGGTTGGGGTAATTCGACAGGTGTACTTTTCTCAGACATAGTACTCATGATAATAAAAAACACTAACAAAAGAAATACTAAGTCCGTCATAGACGCGATACCTCCTTCAACCTTAATTTTATTTTGTGTGCCAAATCCCATTTTCCATACAGTTATTTAGTCGGTGAGTGTAAAATATCCATAAACTCCATAGCATCATGCTCCATTCTATACACTACTTTTGATATTTGAGACACCAAATAATTATATCCCATAAATGCAATAATTCCTACAATCAATCCTGCTACTGTAGTCACCATAGCGGTCATAATTCCTGGTGCAATTGTTCCTAAATCCAATGAGTCTAAACTTTTCATTGCGTTAAAGGTGCTTACCATTCCCGTGGTTGTACCTAAGAATCCAAGCATAGGTCCAGCTCCGGAAGCTGTAGCTAAAAAGCTCAATCTTTGCTCCAATCGTGCAACTTCTAACTTTCCTGTATTGTCAATTGTTGAAGCCACAACATCTACAGGTTTGCCGAGTCTATCTATTCCTTTTTCTAACATTCTTGCAGAAGGAGAGTCAGTTCTAGCACATAAATTTTTAGCCTCATCAATTTTACCTTCTGTCAAATATCTTCTCACTTCTGAGATAAAGTTAGGGTACTTTTTAGAAACTCTTCTCAACGCTAATAAGCGTTCAACAAAAATATATACAGAGTATATTGACATGACGGTCAGCGCTATCATAATAAACATCCCGAAAAAGTCACTTGTGGCCTCTCTAATGGTCTCCCATAGTGGAACTTCTCTATAATTCTCTTCAATTCCAGTGCTCATTGTGGCTACCGTATCTTCTACAATTTGTAATAAAAATGAATTTTTCATACACTTAATAACGCTTAATTTTATAATTTGTTACATTGTTGCCGTACCTGTTAGAATTCTTTCCAACAAATAAACTCCTGCTCCAGCAAAAAAACCTAATAGTGCCAGTCCAGAAATTTTCTTCACATACCAGAAGAAAGAAATTCTCTCCATTCCCATCGCTACCACACCTGCTGCAGAACCAATAATTAAGACAGAACCTCCTGTTCCTGCCGAGTATGCGATAAAGTGCCAAACCATATGATCCATTGGCAAATCAAACATTCCCATACTTGCAGCTACTAACGGAACGTTATCAACCACTGCTGATGCAAGTCCTAAAATTATAATAAATAAATCAATATGCATTGCTTCTTGCACAGAAGTTCCAAAATTAAATATTAAACCTAATGACTCCATAGCTGCTACAGTCATTAATATACCTAAGAAGAACAGGATTGATGGCATTTCAATTTTTGTAAGCGCCAATAAAGTGGGTCCTTTGCCATTTTTCTTTTCTTGATATTCCTTGCTTTCTTTAGTAACTCCTGCAAAAGACATCTTAAACTCTCTTGCACTAACCACCTCTCCAAAAATAGAAACTATAGCTAATGAAAACATCATCCCTAAGTAGGGAGGTAAACCAAACACTCCTTTAAGAACTGGAACGAAAACAATCATTATCAATCCTACATACAGCATTAAAGATCCGTTACCATTTGCAGCTTCTTCATTTTCTGGTATATCAAAGCGTCCCTTAAATCTTTTCATAAACGAAACAAATGTAAACGGAACAACAAATGAAACTAATGCAGGTAAAAGTAAGTACTCCATCAACTTGATCGCAGAAACTTTATCTCCCATCCACAACATTGTTGTAGTCACATCACCAATTGGTGACCATGCACCTCCAGAGTTTGCTGCAATCACGACTAACCCCGCAAACCAAAGTCGGTCCTCTCTGTCTTTAATTAGCTTTCTCATAATTGTTATAAGCACAATTGTTGAAGTAAGATTATCTATAATCGCTGACAAAACAAATGCTAATCCTCCAATGATCCATAAAAGCGATAGCTTCTTATTTGTTTTAACAAATCCTTTTATTACAGAGAAACCATTAAAATGATCAATAATTTCAACAATGGTCATAGCACCAATTAAAAAGATTAAAATCTCTGCTGTCTTTCCTAAATGATGTAACAGGGAAGATTCAAGTAAACTTGTTCTTTCAGCCTCGGTGTATGCAGAGATATCCATAATCTTCTCTCCATCAAACCATTCTATAAAATCCCCCATACCTAAAGACACTCCTATCCAAGCGAAAGTCATCATTAACAAAGCTGGAATAAGTTTGTCTGTTCTTAAAACATGTTCCATTGTAATAGCGATATATCCTATTACAAAAATAAAAACAACGAATAGTGCCATAATAAAACCCGAGAAATAGTTAATTAAATAATAGTTAAATAATGATCGCAAAATTAACAATTCTTTGCACATCAAATCACCGCTCGTGTATTTTTTTTCATGGGAGTATGATTTGCCCAGAACAAGAGTCTCTTTTAGCTCCTGTCACACTCTTTAAAACATTTGGTTTTCCTAGCCATCTTAGAAGACCTAAAAAAGCAAAACCAATGGCTTCTTTAAAGTCAATGATTGTAGCATTTGGCACAACGACTTCACCGTTTATGTAAAACTTCAATCTTTCTACTAAAAAAGTGTTCTTCGCACCACCTCCTGTCACTAAAACCGATTTTACTTTATTTTCATTAATCACACGCGCTATTTGTATAGCATAATGCTCATACAATGTCCTTATCTTATCATTTAACGACAAGTCGCATTGTAAAAGTGGGAGAAACTCTTTTTCCACCCACTCCCAACCCAACGATTTTGGCCCAGATTTATTATAATAAGACAAAGCGTTGAGCATTTCGAGTAATTTCTCGTTGACCTCTCCACTTTGACCAAATTCCCCAGATTCATCATAAGTTTTTCCAATCGACGACATAAGGTGATTCACCACTATATTGATAGGACACACATCAAAAGAATAAATTATGTCATTAGTGGAGTATGACAAATTAGCAAAGCCACCTAAATTTAAGAAAGCTTCTGCATAATCTTTAAACAAAGAAAAATCGACGATTGGGATAAGCGGCGCTCCATTTCCTCCTAATGCTACATCTTTAGTTCTAAAATCTACGACTGTCGCACATTTTGTATGAACAGCTAATTCAGGACCGTTTCCTATTTGAAAAGTAAATCCTAATTCAGGTCTATGAAATATAGTTTGTCCGTGACTCGCTATAAAGTCAATCTCTTTCCTGTCAATTTTATGTTCATCTAAATACAAATTAACTTTTTCGGCATAATAAGTGCCAAGCCAAGCACTTAACTCCATCAACTCTGATGCTTGCATTGTAAAAGCCCGCTCTAGTTTTTTTGTCATTTCCAAATCATAATCAAATCCCTTTATACCATTCAGCTTAAATTTCCACTCACCCACTTCAGTAGGATAAAACGTAACATCTGCCAAATCCAAGCCATCCATTGAAGTGCCTGACATTAAACCAATCGCGCGAAAAGACTTCATTAAAAGTTGTTTTTTTGTTAAAAAGTACAATAAATAAGCTAATTTTGCACTGACATCTTAATCTTAAGATAGAATGTTTTTTAGCTAAAACATCACAAAAGTAAAATTTATAACGAACTAATAGACATGAATTTTGAATTAACAGAAGAGCAAATTGCAGTGCGTGATGCCGCAAGAGATTTTGCACAAAACGTACTAAAACCAGGAGTTATTGAACGAGATAGAGAGCAAAGATTCCCTACTGAGGAAATTAAGCAGTTAGGAGAATTAGGTTTTCTAGGAATGATGGTTGACCCAAAGTATGGAGGTGGTGGAATGGATACGATTTCATATACTTTAGCGATGGAAGAGATTTCAAAAGTTGACGCTTCTACCTCTGTTGTGATGAGTGTGAACAACTCACTGGTATGTTGGGGGCTAGAAACGTTTGGAACAGAAGAGCAAAAACAAAAGTATTTAGTTCCTTTAGCAAAAGGAGAAATTATCGGAGCTTTTTGTCTTTCTGAGCCAGAAGCAGGTTCTGATGCCACTTCACAGCGTACAACTGCAGAAGACAAAGGTGATTATTACCTCCTCAATGGAACAAAAAACTGGATTACAAACGGATCTTCTGCTTCTGTTTATATCGTGATAGCGCAAACCAACGTAGAGAAAAAGCACAGAGGAATTAATGCTTTTATTGTTGAGCGTGGAATGGAAGGTTTTGAAGTAGGACCAAAAGAAGATAAAATGGGAATTCGAGGAAGTGATACACATTCCTTAACATTTACAAACGTAAAAGTACCTAAAGAAAATAGAATTGGAGAAGACGGTTTTGGGTTCAAGTTTGCGATGAAAACACTTTCAGGAGGAAGAATTGGAATTGCAGCACAGGCTCTTGGAATTGCTTCAGGTGCACTTGAGTTAGCTGTTGCTTATTCAAAAGAGCGCGAAGCGTTTGGAAAGCCAATTTCTCAACATCAAGCTATCGCTTTCAAAATTGCAGACATGGCTACAGCTGTTGAAACTGCTCGATTAATGGTGCATAAAGCTGCATGGGAAAAAGATCAAGGATTAAACTTTGACAAATCGAGTGCTATGGCAAAACTTTATGCTTCTAAAGTAGCAATGGAACAAACTGTGGAAGCGGTACAAATACATGGAGGTTACGGTTATGTAAAAGAATATCATGTAGAACGATTGATGCGTGATGCGAAGATTACTCAAATTTATGAAGGAACCTCTGAAATTCAAAAAATTGTGATTTCAAGAGCTATACTTGCTGATTAACATTTAATAATATATTCAAAAAGGCTGTCGTAATAAGTGAAAAGTAACTTAGACAGCCTTTTTTTTATGCACTTACTTT
>Ga0209075_1001716_pt1 | contig 20323 bp, 20 predicted proteins | sample Stecom2011_FD_187523 | JGI IMG/M metagenome (GOLD analysis project Ga0209075, IMG submission 187523) | Agricultural soil microbial communities from Utah to study Nitrogen management - Steer compost 2011 (SPAdes) (version 2) | ecosystem: Environmental > Terrestrial > Soil > Agricultural land...
CTGGATCACCAAGCTGGAAAACACCAGATCCAGGCTGGCATCCGCCAAAGGCAGCTGCTCGGCATCGCCACCAATCCAGGCGATATCCTCAGGACTATGGCGCGCCGCGTAATCCAGCATGCCTTGGGAGAGATCCAGCCCATAGGTTTTCGCAGCCGGAAAGCGCTGCGCCAGGATTCGGGTGAAGTAGCCCGTGCCGCACCCCAAATCCAGCAACTGATGGGGCACAAGTTCTGGAGGAATCATTCCCAGCAGGGTTTCCCCCACCAGCCGCTGCAACCGCGCCGCCTGATCATAGGAAGCCGCCGCTTTACCAAAGGATGCTGCCACTAAGCGCTTGTCGATCATCAACACCAGCCTCGGATCAGGGGGATCACCGCCTGACAGACCTGCTCTGCCACCTCAGCGGAAAACCGGAAGCTGGGCAGGTGGCCCATTCCTTCAATCACCTGTACCCGGGTCTTCCCTTGCAGCCCCTTCAAACCCTCAGCGACACCGGCAGGCACCAGAGCGTCCCGCTCGCCCAGAAGATGAACCACGGGGATGGAGAGCCCGGCCAGTGCGTTCCTCAAATCCCAAGTCTCCAAGGCTCCAAGGGACTCTTGTAATACCGCCGGAGCAAAGAGCTGTTCAGGCTCCAGTTGGCCCCGTAGCCAGCGCAACTCCTCCCGCTGATAGCGACTCCCCAACGTCGCCAAAGCGGCGAACTGCTGTAAGGTAGCCCCGGGATCGGTCCGCAAAGAGTGTGCGAAAGTCTGAAAGGTTTTGGGATCGTATCCGTGCACCCAACTCGGACTGCGTAAAAAACGAGGGTTAGTTCCAATCGTGACCACTGCTGTCAGGCGGTCCTGGGCTTGGGCCGCCAAGTCCAGGGCCAAGGCACCGCCCAATGACCAGCCGATTAACAGGGTGCCCGGCTGGATCTCTGCCAAAATTCGTTGCCGTAGTTCAGACAAGGGGCGATCCAACGGCCAGCAAAGCTCGGGACGAACCCCCATAGCCAGCCGTAAGGGTTCAAGGACACCAGCAGGCATTCCCCAACCACCCAGCAACATCATCTTCATGGGCTCTACCTGCAAGGCTTTAATATGGATCCTGTGCAGCTTTGATACGGGCAAAGGCCTGTAAAAGCCGGTCCAGGTGGGCGTCGGTATGGGTAGCACTAAAGGTAACCCGCAGACGGGCGGTCCCTGCCGGTACCGTGGGGGGCCGGATGGCAGTCACCAAAATTCCTTCTCTCTCCAGCGCCGCACTCATTGCCAAGGCTTGCTCCACCTCCCCCACCAGCACGGGTTGAATGGCCGTATGGGAAGGCATGAGCTGATAGCCCATCGCACTCATTTCCTGGCGAAAGCGCAACACCAGGTTGTCCAGCCGTTCACGTCGCCAGGTTTCCTGCCGCGCCAAGTTCAGGCTGACGCGAGTGGCCGCCGCAACTGCCGGAGGCATGGCCGTGGTATAGATATAAGAACGGGCGAATTGGATCAGACTCTCAATCAGCTCCTCCGACCCGGCGACGAAAGCTCCAACGGTACCAAAGGCCTTGCCCAGGGTGCCCACCAGCACCGGAACCTCTTCGGCCGTCAAACCCTGCACTTCAAGACAACCACCACCGCCGGCTCCTAGGGTGCCCAGGCCATGGGCGTCGTCCACCATCAACCAGGCGCCATAGCGACGGCACAGACTCGCCATCTCCGCCAAGGGGGCGATATCGCCGTCCATGCTGAACACCCCGTCGGTTACCACCAGGATATGGTCCGCCTCGGCCTGCTGCAGGCGTCGTTCCAGGGCCTCCAGATCGCAATGGGCATAGCGTTGGAACTTGGCCCCGCTCAGCAAGCCACCATCCAGAAGAGAGGCATGGTTAAGGCGATCTTCCAGCACCAGTCCGGAACGCCCTACCAAGGCGGTAATGGCGCCCAGATTGGCCATATAGCCGGTGGAAAACAACAAGGCCCGGGCTCGGCCGGTAAACTCTGCCAGGGCTTCCTCCAAGAGCTGGTGCTCCCGGTGATGGCCATTCACCAAGTGAGAAGCGCCGGCCCCCACTCCATACTGATGGGCGGCGGCACAAAGGGCCTCTATCACCTTGGGATGGTTGGCCAGCCCTAGATAGTCATTGCTACAGAATCCGAGGAAGTCTTTCCCGTCGAGCCGAACCTCCGGGCCCTGGGCCGACTCCAGGGTACGTCGTCCCCGGAGCAACCCCTGGGCTTGGCGCTCCTGCAAGGCGTCTTGCAGCTTGCGAAAATCAGGCATGGTTCAGGCCTTGTTGGCGACCTTCGCCGCATCGTAGAACACATCGCTATAGGCATGCTCTTCCATAGCCTGCAACAGTGCCTCTTCCTGTTCTTCTTCGGAGCGGCATTCCTGGGACTGCTCCGGGCGAATCCCCAGCTTTTTCAGCAATTGCATGTCCTGGTCGGCGTCAGGATTGGGAGTGGTCAGAAGCTTTTCGCCATAGAAGATGGAATTGGCCCCGGCCAAGAAGCACAGTGCCTGGGTCTGTTCGTTCATTCCTTCGCGCCCGGCAGACAGGCGGACATGGGAGCGGGGCATCATGATGCGGGCCACGGCGATGGTGCGGATAAAGTCAAAGGGATCCAGCTGGCCCTGGTTTTCCAGAGGCGTGCCCTTCACGGCCACCAGCATATTGATGGGCACACTTTCGGGATGACGGGGCAGATTGGCCAGTTGCACCAGCAATCCAACCCGATCGTCCAGGGACTCCCCCATCCCCATGATGCCGCCACAGCAGACCTTCATGCCCGCATCGCGCACATGGGCCAGGGTTTGCAAACGGTCAGAATAGGTGCGGGTGGTGATGATCTTGCCGTAAAAGGATTCGGACGTGTCCAGGTTATGGTTGTAGTAATCCAGTCCGGCCTGGGCCAAGGCCTGCGCCTGGGATTGCGAGAGCATTCCCAGGGTCATGCAGGTTTCCATTCCCAAGGCCTTGACCTGCTTGACCATATCCAGGACATAGGGCATATCCCGCTCGTGAGGATTACGCCAGGCGGCCCCCATACAGAAACGGGTTGCGCCCCGCGCCTTGGCTGCTTTGGCTTCTTCCACCACCTTCGCCACAGCCATCAGTTTTTCTTTATCCAGATCGGTGCCGTGGTGTGCACTTTGCGGGCAATAGGCGCAGTCTTCAGGGCAGGCGCCGGTCTTGATCGACAGCAGGGTGCTGATCTGGACCTCATTGGGGTCGAAATACTGCCGATGTACGGTTTGCGCCCGAAACAGCAAATCATTAAAGGGCAAGTCGAACAGTGCGCGGACTTCGTCCTGGCTCCAGTCGTGACGAATGGGAGTCTGGGCGGCAACGGTCATATCAGAGTCCTGGTTAATTTATACTGGGCTCCGGTCAGCCTGTTCGGTGGCCATCAGGATGAAACAAGAGAGAACTGCTCGGACCGGAAATGGAATTCCATGATAAGCGCGCTCAGAAATCTGTCAACTTTTAATTTTAGAAAAGTTAACTACTCGGAATGGCGCCAGGCTTTCCTGGCCCAAATCAAGCAACGTCACTGCCTGCTATGCGACGGGAACCACCAGGAAAGCCACGGGATCTGCAAGCCCTGCCTGGCGGATTTGCCCTGGCTCATATGGAGCTGTCAACTCTGCGGCATCCAGCTCCCGGCCGACACCGGCACTGCTGTGTGCGGCCAATGCCTGCGCCACCCTCCCCTATTCGACTACTGCCAGGGGCTCTTCCACTATGACTTTCCCATCCGGGAAGTCATCACCTCCTTCAAGTTCCGCAACAAGATCTGGTTTGCCCGCCCCTTAGGAGAGCTATTGGCGGACCGCATCCTGCAGCACTACCACCAACTGCCGGACCACATTCTGGTGCCGCCCTTACACAAACAACGCCTGCGGGAGAGAGGGTTTAATCAGGCCCTGGAGATAGGCCGTATCGTCAGCCGTCGCACCGGCATTCCACTGGCCCATAAAGCCCTGGTAAAGACCCGCCCTACCGCCCATCAAAGCGGTTTGACCGCCGGACAACGAGCCAAAAACCTGCGGGGCAGCTTCGAAGTAAGAGAATCCTTCGCCCACCGGCATGTGCTCTTGATCGACGATATCCTGACCACGGGGCACACCGCCCAGGAAATTGCCCGCGTGTTGAAAAAAGCGGGAGCTGACCGGGTGGATGTGTTTTGCGTGGCCCGTACCCCGCCCCCGGCCTGATCAGTCTTCCAGCCGGTCAGCCACTTCCCGGGCCAGGGCCAGGCAAGATGTCAGCCCCGGTGACTCAATCCCGAACAGGTTGACCAGTCCGGGAATGCCATGCTGCTGTACGCTCTGGATCATGAAATCTGCCGCCGGCTCCCCCGGCCCGCTGAGTTTAGGCCGAATGCCCGCATAGGCCGGTTGCAAAGCCCCGTCTGGAAGTTTGGGCCAGTAGCGCCGAATCGCCCCATAGAATTGTTCGGCACGGCTGTCGTCCATTTGGTAGTCGATGCCCTCCACCCACTCCACATCTGGCCCGAAACGGGCCTGGCCGGCTAGGTCCAGGGTCAAATGCACGCCCAAGCCGCCGGGCTCCGGAATGGGATAAACCAGCCGCTGAAAGGGAGACCGGCTGGAGAGGGAAAAATAGTGACCTTTGGCAAACCAGGCTCTGGGCACCTGTTGCCGGGGGAACCCCTGTAGCCGACTGGCCAGCTGGGGTGCCCAAAGACCGGCGGCATTGATCAGGTAACGAGCCTGCAAGCGCGTCGGCGACTGGCCACCCACCTCTAGCAAGACACCCCGCTCGTTCAGGCCCCCAGATTCCACGGGAGCGTTCAAAACCACCAGCGCACCGGCCGCCTCAGCCTCCCCTTGCAAGCTTAAGAGCAATTGGTGGCTATCGAGAATCCCCGTGGATGGAGACAACAGCCCCGCCACGGCCCTCACTTCCGGCTCCAGGGCACGCACCTGCGTCTGGTCCAGCCAGACCAGATCGTCAACGCCGTTGCTCCGGGCTTGCGCCTGGATCTCCTCCAGCGCTCCGAGCTGGGTCTCATCCACGGCCACAATGAGCTTGCCACAGCGACGATGAGGCACACCCCGTTCCTGACAGTAGCGGTACAGCCGCTCCTTACCCGCAACACACATTTGGGCTTTGAGGCTGCCAACCGGATAATAGAGGCCGGCATGAATAACTTCGCTGTTGCGGGATGAGGTATGGGAGCCAATACAGCCAGCAGCTTCCAGCACCAGGACTTCCATGCCCCGCAGGGCCAATTCACGGGCAATGGCCAGCCCGACTACGCCGGCTCCAACAATGACACAGGAATAGGAGTATGCAGCCATAACTTACCTGAAGGCGCTGTTCAGTGGTTACACAAAGGTTTTCGGGCGCAACTCGGCGGAAGCCGTGGCTCTGGGAGATGACCTCCCTGAAAGCCAAGCTGCAGGCATATAAAAAGCATTGAGTTTCAGACGCAATGAGAGGATATAATAACTGCGATCTGAAGGAACCGCGCCAAATCTCTTTCTGGCACTACAAAAGGAATGGTCCAACGCTCATGTCCGATAAAAAACAGTTTGCGGTTGTCATGCTAGTATCCGCCCTGTTCGTGACCTGGATACTCTATCGCAGCCTGAATGTGGTCGTACTCAACGAGCAGCTGGCTGAAGACCCGGAACTGAAAAACTATCCTTATCAATTCCGGGTGCTCAATACGGAAGGCCGTGTTGCCATCATGAGTACCCTCCGTTCCCATGAAGTGCCGGCGGTGGTCGCCTTACGGGTCCTGTATCCCGAACTGCAGGAACTGCCCGCCGATAACCCCAAAGTGATCAAGGCCGAACGGGATATGGCGCGCATGCAGGCGCGGGCTCAAAAGCTGGTGCTGGACTACGGCAAATTCGATGCCGTGCGCTGGGAGCTGGACGAGAACTGGCTGCGACTGCACCGGGCCCATGACCAGGTCTATTCCCGCACCGCACTGTCGGAGCGCTGAACCAGGCTCGGATACTCCGCCATCAACCGTCCTACCACCCGGTCAATATCGGATTGGGTCAGGGCTTCCGGATTATCCAGCTCCTGGGTATAAACCCCCTTCCATACCACATTGCCCGTTGCCGTATCCAACAGGTTCACCAGTAGCTTGCCCTGTGACACCGGCTCGTTCCAATAGCGGGTCCAGACCCCATGCTCCGTTGGCACATGTTCCACATCCACACCCGCCTGGGTTTTCACCCGCGCCAGAAAGCGTACACGCAAGTCCGGATCGCCCCCCTGATCCTGCTCTAAGCCTTTTTGGATCAAGCTTTTAGCCAGCGACTGGCCGATCATTTGATTCACCAGCAGATCCTGCTGCCCTTCGAACTCTCCCATGGAGTCCAGAATCAGCGCCTCAATCTCAAAGGTTCTGTATTGGGAAAAGTCCACGTCTTTATCTGCCACCACCTCGACCGGACTGTAATCCGTCGCACAACCCGCCGTCACCAGGAGAACAGCCACCCCCACCCAAAGCCTGACCAGATCATATGCCCTTGCCATCCGCCTATCTCCCTGTCGCACTTTTTGCCTTTACGCTCCAACCGCGCACTCCAACCGCCTTGGTATTCGAAGGCCCCAGGCGCCGGCTCCGACGCCCTACTTGTACAAGTCGTCATGCATCAAGAATAAAGCAGTGCCGGAGCCAGCACGAACCAAGGGGCATTGGCATCCCCTGGTCTGCGGAGCCTATAATGGGCGTTTTTCCAATCGGGACTCCTGTATGATCGAACTCCGCGCCCCTTTTGAAGGGCTGACACCCGATACAGTCGTAAGCGCGGTCGAGTCGCTGGGCCTGCTTAGCGACTTACGCATCTTCCCCTTGAACAGCTACGAAAATCGGGTCTACCAAGTGGGCCTGGAAGACCAGCGCCCCGTCATTGCCAAGTTTTACCGGCCCCAACGCTGGTCGGACGAGCAAATCCAGGAAGAGCACGACTTTACCCGGGAGCTTCAAGCCATGGAGATTCCGGCGGTCACCCCCCTGGTTCACAACGGCCAGACCCTGCACCAGTTCCAGGACTTCCGGTTTGCCCTCTATCCTCGGGAAGGAGGCAGCCCTCCCGATTTCGACAATCTCGACCACCTGCTCGTCATCGGCCGAACCCTGGGGCGCCTGCACCTGATTGGCCAACAGCAGCCGTTTCAACATCGTCCGGCTTTCGATCTGGAAAATTACGCCACGCGCAGCATGCAGTATCTGCTCGAAAACGACTTCATCCCGGCAGATCTGCGAATACCTTATGAAAGCCTGTGCAGAGACCTGATCCAGCGGATGCAGGACCGCTGGAACGCCGCCGGCCAAGTGAAGTTTTTGAGAATCCACGGGGACTGCCATGTGGGCAATATCCTGTGGCGCGATGAGATGCCCCGCTTTGTCGACTTCGATGATTGCATGACCGGGCCCGCTGTTCAGGATCTCTGGCTGTTCCTGTCCGGCACCCGGGTGCAGCAGCAAATCCAACTTGGCGAACTGCTGGAAGGCTACAACGACTTTATGGAGTTCAATGCAGCCGAACTGCACCTGACGGAAGTACTGCGTACTGCCCGAATCATGCACTACAGCGCCTGGCTGGCGCGCCGTTGGCAGGATCCGGCCTTCCCTCACCACTTTCCCTGGTTTAACACGGACCGCTATTGGTCCGAACATATTCTGGAGCTTCGCGAACAGCTCGCAGCCCTGGATGAGCCCCCATTAGAAATCTACTGAGACAAGGACACCTATGGAGCACAATGATCGAGTCAGCAAACAGCTGCTGATCACTGCAATGATCGGTACAGTCATCGCCACCGTTGTGGCCCTGGAGCTGACCGGTAACCTGAAACACAGCCTCGACAAAGAGGCCATGCCCCTGGCGGAATACAAGGTGGTACTGTTGGCCGAGGGCAAAGAGCACCGCCTGTCTACCAAGCATGCCGACCAATATGCCTATTGCCACAACGGCTTTCTCTTCATCCAGTCGGAAACCGACCCGATGCTGAAAGGCCCCATGGTGGATTTCAAAAACCGTGGCATTCCCTGCGCCGAGCCCTTTCACTCAACCCCGGATCCGGACGCTGCTCCATAAAAGCCGCTCCACAAAAAAGCCGGCAGTTCAAATTGCCGGCCTTTTTGGTTCATCGCTTTTCGATCAGTTGTCGAACGGATGACGCAGGATAATGGTCTCGTTACGATCTGGCCCCGTGGATACAATATCAATGGGCGCTTCGATCTGTTGCTCCAAAAACGCAATGTAATCGCGGGCATTCTTGGGCAGCTCATCCAGGCTACGGACGCCCAGAGTGCTTTCCTTCCAGCCCGGCAGCTCTACATAGACCGGCTCGATATCTGCGTAGTCATCTGAGTTAATGGGAGGACGCTTCATTTCCTCGCCCTTCCGGTTCTTGTAACCCACGCACACTTTGACGGTTTCCAGCCCATCCAGCACGTCCAGCTTGGTCAGACAGATACCTGAGATACTGTTGATCTGGATGGTGTGGCGCAGAGCCACGGCATCAAACCAGCCGCAGCGGCGCGGCCGCCCGGTTGTGGCGCCAAACTCATGGCCACGGGTCGCCAGGTATTTGCCCTGCTCATCGAACAGCTCGGTCGGGAACGGACCTGAACCGACCCGGGTCGTATAGGCCTTGGTGATGCCCAGAATGTAGTCCAGGAACAGCGGACCAAAGCCACTGCCGGTTGCCGTGCCGCCCGCCGTGGTGTTGGACGAGGTCACGAACGGATAGGTACCGTGGTCAATATCCAGCAGGGCCCCTTGGGCGCCTTCAAACAGCAGGCTTTGGCCTTGCTTGCGGCAATCGTGCAGCAGATCCACCACGTCGCGGCACATGGGCAGCAGCTCTTCGGCCATCTTCAAGCAGTCGTCCAGCGTCTGCTGATAGTCAACGGCTTCGACCTTGTAGTAGTTGGTCAGGGTGAAGTTATGGTATTCCATGACTTCTCGGAGCTTCTCCGCAAAGGCTTTGGGGTCGGCCAGGTCGATCAGCCGCACGCCACGACGGGCAACCTTGTCTTCGTAGGCCGGGCCGATACCACGCCCTGTGGTGCCAATCTTGGCATCGCCTCGGGCGGCTTCGCGGGCCTGATCCAGCGCCTGGTGGTAGGGCAGGATCAGAGGACAGGCGCCACTCAGGATCAAACGATCCCGAACCGGCACGCCCTTTTCTTCGAGCTTGCGAATTTCCTTCAACAGGGCATCAGGCGCCAGCACCACGCCGTTGCCGATCACGCAGGTGACGCCCTCGCGCAAAATTCCGGAGGGGATCAGGTGCAGCACGGTTTTCTCGCCATCGATTACCAGTGTATGCCCTGCGTTGTGCCCCCCCTGGAAGCGAACGACCGTCCCCACTTGCTCGGTCAGCAAGTCGACGATCTTGCCTTTACCTTCGTCACCCCATTGAGTGCCCAAAACAACGACGTTTTTGCCCATTTCTTTTCGCTCTAAATGCCTATTTCAGTAGAAGTTCCGACAATGCGTAACAACACGCTCGCGATTTATCCCAGAGGTTTGACCTGCCAGTCATCCCCAACCAGCACTAACTCCCGATCACAGCGCCCAATTACTTCTTCTCGGGGCTGTCCCGGTAACAACTGAATCACCGTTTCACGGCGACGCAATTCTTGGATTTTGTTCCAGAGTCCCGGCTCATCCCCGGCCGGGGCCAGGATTCCGTTACAAGGTAACTCCGGCAGAGTCTCGGCCATGCGCAACAAAGCCTTCACATCTAGGCTGAAGCCTGTGGCCGGGCGCGATACGCCAAACACTGCACCGGCGCCATCGTAACGGCCGCCTTGGGCAATGGCCTGGCCATAGCCTTCCGCATAGGCTGCAAACACCAGCCCCGTGTGATAGTTGTATCCACGCAGCTCACAAAAGTCGAAATAGAACTCAACTTCGGGAAAACGTTTTTCCAGGGCTTCCGCAACCTGCTCCATGGTGTCCAGCCCGGCGAGGACTTCAGCCTCTGTCCCGTCAAACAGGGCCCGGGCCTGGTCCAGTATTTCCCGCCCTCCCGCCAAGCGGGGCAGGCGCCGGATCATCTCCGCCACCTGAGGATCGGCCACGGCATTCGCGGCCAACTCCTCGATATCAGGAATGGACTTCCGCCGCAGGGCATCAAACAACTGCTTTTCCATGGCCTCGTTTAGGCCAGCCTTGGCGATCAGGGCACGATACACGCCCACCTGGGCCAGCTCTACGTGGATATGGGAAATGCCGACGGTCCGCAGTGACTCCAACATCAGGGAGATGACTTCAATGTCGGCAGACACATCAGCCTGGCCATAAAGCTCGCAACCGGCCTGGATCGGGGTGCGGGAGGTCAACATGTGGGCCGGCACTGCGTGCAGCACACTGCCGAGATAACACAGGCGATTGACGCCGCCATTGGCACGGGCGCCTCGCGCATCAATCCGGGCCGCCTGGGGAGTCATATCGGCACGGATCCCCATGAGGCGGCCAGTCAGTTGGTCGGTGATCTTGATCGTCTGCAGGTCCAGATCATGACCCGCACCGGTTAAAAGGGAGTCGAGATACTCGATCAAGGGGGGCGTCACCAGCTCATAGCCCCAACGCTGGTAGAGGTCTATAAGCTGTCGGCGCATGTCTTCAACGACTGCAGCCTGGGGCGGCAACAGTTCTTCCACGCCATCAGGTAGAAGCCAACGATCAGAAACAGACATGATTATTCCAGTCAATTAATGGGCCGGACTTGGCTTATGCCGGAGCCAGCAAGAAACACATGATCATACCTCCGGTGCAGAAGGATCAATGCACCAGATACAGAAGGCCGGTTCCCAGCAACATGCTGACAAACCCGGCCATGCGCAGATGGCGATTGTCCACCTGCGCCAATATTTGCACTAGACGGCGCCAGCGCTCGGGATACAGAAACGGCAGTATCCCCTCAAGAATGAGCATCAGACAAAAGGCTACAGCAAAGTCCTGCCACATAGACTGCTTCTACCAGCACCCATCAATGATACAGGAGCGCTTGCACGGAGCCTGGCAGTCCAGGTCAACCGCACACAAAAACGCCAATTTTACCTAGTTACCCACCATAAAAAAACCGGGACCAGGCCCGGTTCTTTTAAATTGTACCAGACTTATGCCGGCATAACAGAGGACATTTACCATCAGGCTTGGCAATTTCTGGAAGCCATGCCTCCATGGCTTCCAACCATCAGGTCCTCTGGGATACGTTGGCTAGTTTCTGGCGGGACTGGGCGTCTTGAGATAACGCAGGAACTCATTCTGCGCATCCAGTACGATCACATCCCCTTTGCTGCTAAAGGTTTTCTCGTAGGCTTGCATGCTACGGTAGAACTCATAGAAGTCCTGATCCTGGCTGAAAGCCTCCGCATACAGCTGGGACGCGATGGCATCCCCTTCACCCCGGGTCCGCTCGGCTTCGGCAAAAGCCTCGGCCAGAATCACAGTGCGCTGACGATCTGCGTCGGCCCGGATGCCTTCGGCCAGCTCATTACCCCGGGAGCGATGGTCCTGGGCTTCTTTCGCCCGCTCCGCCTGCATCCGCTCGAACACAGAGGAGCTCACGTCCACCGGCAGCTCAATGGCCTTGACCCGCACGTCGATCAGGCGGATCCCGAACTCCTGACGGGTGCGCTGGTCCAGGGACTGGGTCAGTTCACGCATCAGGGCATCCCGTTCCCCGGAGATCACTTCGTGTTGGGTACGGCGGCCGAACTGGTCCCGCAGGCCGTTGTCAATCCGCGCCGCCAACAGGGAAATGGCCCGCGCCTCGTCACCCGATGTGGCCCGGTAAAACTTGGCAACATCGATAATCTGCCAAGCCGCAAAGGAATCCACTTCCAGGGGCTTCTTGTCCACCGTCAGATAACGACGCGTGGGAGAGTCCACGGTCAGCACCCGCACATCGAACTTGCGCACCTTGTCCATGAAGGGAATCTTCACATGCAGGCCAGGCTCGATATCCGTGCGGACTTCTTCCCCGAAGCGCAGCAGCACACCACGCTCCCACTCATTGACGATATAGAGCGACTTGGAGCCCACCAGCAATACCAGCAAGACAACAACAATACCCACTACCGATTTAGAGTTCATATCAACGCCCCCTGCTACGGCTGCTTTGGGTGGCAGCCTGACGGCTCAGCGACTCGTCAATCAAACGGCTGACGGTGCTCTCCAAGTCCTGCGGGGTCAGACCCGCCTGGGCACCGGCGGCTTCGCGGCTCGCAGCGCCAGAACCGATTCTGTCCAAGGGAATGTACATCAGGTTATTACCTTCCTTCACATCCACCAGTACCTTGCTGGTACTGCTCAATACATTCTGCATGGCGTCTATATAGAGACGCTCACGGGTTACCTCAGGCGCCTGCTTGTAAATGGCCAGCTGTGCCAGGAAACGTGCCGTGTCACCTTCCGCCCTGGAAATGACCTCAGCCTTGTAAGCCGCAGACTCTTCGATCATCCGTTGCGCCTGGCCCCGGGCTTCAGGAAGCACCTTGTTGCGATAGGCCTCGGCGGACTCGACGACACGCCGCTCGTCTTCCTTGGCCCGTTGCACGTCGTCAAAGGCCGCGCGAACCGCTCGCGGAGGCTGGGCTTCGTTGATGTTGACCTGGCGAACCTCAATCCCCGCCTGGTAATCATCCAGGGAGCGCTGCAGACGCTCCTGCACCCGCACCGCCAATACGGAGCGTCCTTCCGTCAGAACGGCGTCCATCTCCGCACTCCCCACCTCATGGCGGAGTGTACTGTCAATAGCGTACTCCAGCAGGGTTTCCGCATCCCGGACATCCATCAGGAAGTTTTCCAGGTTATTGATGACATACTGAACCGTCAGGTCAATCTCGACGATATTTTCATCTTCGGTCAGCATCTGACCGGAAGTCACCTTGGTGCGGATATTGGTAACTTCACGAATTTCCACCTGATCGATCAGGGGCAGCTTAAAGTGCAGACCGGCGCCATTGGTTTCCAGATACTTTCCAAACCGCAGGACCAGGGCCTGTTGGCGCTCGTCTACGGTGTATACGGAGTTGAAGATCAGGAAAAACACCAGCACGACGGCCACAATGGCAAAAATGCCACCACCACCGGAGGCCGAGGAGCCGCCACCGCCGGACGAGCCCTTGCCGCCAAACAGGCGGTTCAGCTTGTCCATTCCTTTCTTGATTGCTTCATCCAGGTCTGGTGGACCGTCTTGGCGACCCCGGTTACCACCTCCCCAGGGATCCTGATTGTTTCTGTTTCCACCCGGTTCGTTCCAGGCCATGTTCTTCTCCAACTATTAATGGCTTTTTATGACCAATGATGGCCTTTATGGGCCGAGCCTTTGGTCAGCGGCCGCACGGCTTCGTGCCTGAAGCCCGGCAGCACCTGACAGTTTCTCAGCATGGCGAAGCAATGACAACGTCACAGCAAATAAGTTCAGCAATTCTACGGGATGCCAATACTATGAATCTTCAGAACTTTCAGCAACCCGGCTAAACCAGCGCCTCTTCACGTACCCCCACCCGACTCAGCATCTGCTGCCAGTCACTGCGTGGCAGGCGCACTTCCAGGACCAGGGAGCCATCCTCCGAAGCGCCTTCATGCACAACGCTGCCGTTTTGGTACAGCATGGCACGCAGGCGCCCCAGGTTGGGCGGCAACCTGACCGTCTTATGAACCATATTGCGGGCCAGCAGCTCACTGATCGCGGCGAACAGCATGGGAATGCCCTCCCCGGTCTGGGCAGAGAGCCAGACCGCCAGCGGCTTGCCGTCGCTGTCCCGGACAATGCCCGGGCCACGCCCCTCCAGCAGGTCAATCTTGTTGTAGACCACCAGCGTTGGAATTTCGTCGGCACCGATCTCGATCAGCACCTCCTCCACTTGGCGCATATTGTCCTCGCGCTCGAAAGAGTTGCTATCGACCACATGCAGCAGAAGATCTGCATTCTCGGTTTCCTCCAGCGTGGCGCGAAACGCCTCTACCAGCTTATGGGGCAGGTGCCGGATAAAACCGACGGTGTCGGCCAGAACGACCGGGCCAATGTCCGGCAAGGTGATACGGCGAAGCGTCGGATCCAGGGTGGCAAACAACTGGTTTGCCGCATATACCTGAGCTTCAGTGATACGATTGAACAGGGTGGACTTACCCGCGTTGGTATAGCCCACCAGGGACACGGTGGGAATTTCAGCCCGCTGCCGGGCCCGCCGTCCCTGGTCACGCTGGGTCCGCACCTTCTCCAGGCGCTTGCCAATATATTTGATCCGGGCCCGCAGCAGACGGCGGTCGGTTTCCAGCTGGGTTTCCCCGGGGCCACGCAGCCCAATCCCGCCTTTTTGACGTTCAAGGTGCGTCCAGCCACGAATCAGCCGGGTAGACATATGTTCGAGCTGCGCCAGCTCAACCTGCAGCTTGCCTTCGTAGGTACGGGCCCGCTGGGCAAAGATATCGAGGATCACACCGGTGCGATCCAGCACCCGACATTTCAATTCCCGCTCAAGGTTGCGCTCCTGACTGGGTGATAACGCGTGATTAAACAGTACGACATCAGCCTCATGCAGTGAGATCGCTTCCTTGACTTCTTCCAGCTTTCCCTCGCCAACAAAGAAACGGGGACTCGGGTGCGCGCGCGAGCCCTGCACCAGGGCCACCGGCTCCACGCCGGCTGAAATCACCAGCTCTTTGAACTCCTGAGGATCTTCCCTTTCACTTTCAGTCATCAGCTCCAGGTGAACCAGCACTGCACGCTCACCGGCATCGGGCCGCTCAAACAAGGGCTAGAGCCTCCAATCAGGCATTGCCTGCTTCAGCGTCACTATCGGTCGCACCCGGTTGGGGAAGCCGGACATTGCGCGCAGGAACCACAGTGGAAATCGCATGTTTGTAGACCATTTGACTCACGGTGTTCTTAAGCAGGATCACGAACTGGTCAAAGGACTCGATCTGCCCTTGCAGCTTGATTCCATTCACCAGGAAGATGGATACGGGAACTCTCTCTTTCCGCAATGCGTTCAGATAAGGGTCTTGTAGCGAATGCCCTTTTGACATCTGTATTCTCCTAAATTTTTGATTTTAAAATTATGTCAGTGCGCTGACGGCCGCTCTTCGCGACTTCTCGTACCGCAAGCACGGCCATACCAGACGGCTGATGTGTTTTTGCCACCGCAGGCGGTCTCACCCACGTTTTAAACCTGAAATGGACACTCGCTGTTCGGGTTGCTGTCAATCACCTGATGGTTTGTCTGCAAACACCGAAGACAGGCTTCCAGTTGCTTTATCAAGAATAGCCGCATCTTCGGTTTCCAACCATGTTAAACTCGGCCAGCGGCGCAACCAAGTAAGCTGCCGCTTCGCCAACTGGCGGGTAGCCGCGATTCCCTTCATTACCATTTCAGAATAGTCCAGCACCCCATCGAGATAGTCCCAAACTTGACGATAGCCTACTGAACGGATGGCCGGCAGATCTGGCCCGAGATCGCCGCGTTGATGCAGCTTTTGCACCTCTTCCACCAGGCCTTCCGCAAGCATTTGCCGGAACCGTAGCTCAATGCGTCTGTGCAACTCCTGCCTACATGCAGGCGCAACCGCTAAGTTTATAATATTGTAATCTATCCCAGCAAAAGATTCGCGCTCCCAATTGGTCAGTGGATCATTGTTTGTCGATCCTGCTCCACTCTGGGTTTCGCCACCGGTTCCCTGCCAGAACGACGAAATGGGCCGTCCTGTTACCTCGTAGACTTCCAGGGCGCGCAGCAACCGCTGGCGGTTATGAGGATGGATACGCCGTGCCGCTTCCGGATCCAGCTGCTGCAGGCGCCGGTACAGGGCGTCATTCCCCTGGGCCTGCAACTCGGCTTCAAGGCGCGCCCGCACTGCGGCATCAGCCTGGGGCAAATCCCCCAGACCATCCCGCAAGGCTTTGAAATACATCATGGTTCCCCCGACTAGCAGGGGCACCTTACCCTTTTGAGTAATCTCCTCCATGGCCGCCAGGGCATCCCGATAGAACTCCCCGACCGAATAGCTCTCGGACGGGTCCCGAATATCAATCAGGCGATGGGGCGCCCGGTCCAGGATGTCCGGCCCCGGCTTGGCCGTGCCAATATCCATTCCCCGATACACCAATGCAGAGTCGACACTGATGATCTCACAAGGAAATCTTTGGCAAAGCTCTACGGCCAGGTCCGTTTTCCCCGCGGCTGTAGGCCCCATCAAAAAGATTGCCGAAGGTCGCCGGACGCTTTCGCATTCGCCTGTGGCCATTAGCGTCCCCTCAAAAAGAGCTTGTCCAGCTCGGCCAGGCTGAGCTGCGTCCAGGTGGGACGCCCATGGTTACACTGGCCGCTACGTTCGGTTTCCTCCATATCGCGAAGCAGGGCATTCATCTCCGCAATGGTGAGTTGACGGTTGGCGCGCACGGCACCGTGACAGGCCATGGTCGCCATCAGCTCGTTTGCCGTGGCTTCCAGGCGGTCGCTGCTACCCTGCTCCACCAGGTCACTCACCACGTCACGCACCAGCTGCTCGATATTGGCATCCCGCAACAATACCGGCACTTGCCGCACCAGCACCATTTCGGGGCCTGCCACCGACAACTCAAGCCCGAACCGGGCCAGAGACTGCTGATGCTCTTCCACCGCCGCCACCTCCCGGGTGCTAAGCGCCAGGCTCAAGGGCACCAACAACGGCTGCGCCCTCACACCTTGCCCATAATAGGCCAGCTTCATGCGCTCATAGGTGATCCGCTCATGGGCGGCATGCATATCCACAATGACCAGCCCATGGCGGTTCTGGGCCAGAATATAAATGCCATGGAGCTGGGCCACGGCAAAGCCCAAGGGTGGGTCGCCGGCGGCTTCTTCCGTTTCCGGCAAGGGCTGGGGCTTCCAGTCAATGGCGGGAGCCTGCAACCCGCCAATGGGCTGGGACAGCTCCAGGCTCCGGGCAGGCGCTGCGGGGTGCAGCTCCCGATAGATTTCCATCTGATCCCGCACTTCCTGCTGGCTCGGCTGCACCGCCAAGGGCATATTGGTCTGCTGGAAGGTTGGCGCCCAGCTTCGCTCAGCAGGGCTCGCAGAGGCTACGGCCATATTCTCCGGCTCCGGAACCGAGGCTTGCAGGCGTTGTTCCGGCCGAATTTCACCCAGCACCCGGTGCAGGCTTCGAAACAGGAAGTCATGCACTAGGCGGGAATCCCGGAAACGCACTTCGTGCTTGGTGGGATGCACGTTTACATCCACATTGGAGGGATCCAATTCGAAATACAGCACAAAGGCCGGATGGCGTCCGTTGTACAGCACATCCCGGTAAGCTTGGCGAATGGCGTGGGCCACCAGCTTGTCACGCACGACCCGGCCGTTGACGAAAAAGTACTGCAAGTCCGGCTGGCTACGGGAAAATGTAGGCGCAGCCACCCACCCCCACAGCTTGAGGCCGGAGGCTTCCGCATCCACCTGCACCGCATTGCGCATGAAATCCTGCCCCAGCAGGGCGGTGATCCGGCGTTCCTTATCCAGGGGACTTTCCGCTGCCCGCAACTGGTGCACTACCCGCTGGTTATGGCGAAAGTTGAACGCCACCGAGAAGCGGCTCAAAGCCTGGCGTTTGATCACTTCCTCTACATGACCAAACTCGGTCTTCTCGGTTCTCAGGAACTTGCGCCGCGCCGGGGTGTTATAGAACAGGTCCCGGACTTCCAGGGTCGTGCCAACCGGATGAGGAGCGGGGCTGATCTGGGCCTCCATATCCCGGCCCTCGACGGTTACCTTCCAGCCCTGATCCTGCTCGCGGGTACGGGACGTCAGCTCCAGACGCGAAACGGAACTGATACTGGCCAAGGCTTCGCCCCGAAAGCCCAAGCTGGCCACAGCCTCCAGCTCATCGAGCTCGGTAATCTTGCTCGTGGCGTGCCGGCTCAGTGCCAGGGGCAGGTCTTCCTTCTGGATCCCCACCCCGTCGTCGCGAACCCGAATCAGCTTGACGCCTCCCGCCTCAATATCCACATCGATACGGCGCGCGCCGGCGTCCAAGGCGTTCTCCACCAGTTCCTTCACCACGGAGGCGGGCCGCTCTACCACTTCACCAGCGGCGATCTGGTTGGCCAGGCGGGGAGATAAAAGATGTATGCGGCTCATGCGACCTCGGATTTCAATGTACAGCGGAATGAAGCACAGGCGCTTTGACTGCGGGCTCGAAGATAAGGCTGGATACTAGCAAAGGGGCGCCCCCAGTCTCAATGGCTGGCAGTGGAGCGCCCCAATGGAACGGTTGGATCAGGAGCTGGGAATCTGGATCACCTGCCCGATCCGCAACTGATCACTACTCAAGCCGTTCACCTCCCTAAGCCGCATCACGCTGATATTGTTTCTCTTTGCAATGCTGCTCAGGGTATCACCCCGGGTGATCACATACTGGATGGTCTGGCCTTCCAGCTGTGCAGGCTGGGCGGAGGCCATGATGGTAGTCCCGCCATGTTTCTTCCAAGCCAGATAAGTGCCGGGCGGCGGCGCATCCTCAAAGTAGCTCTTGATACCCTGGAAGATCGCCCGCGCCATTTTGCGCTGGTAATCCTTGTTGGCGAGCAGCCTGGCTTCGGTCGGGTTGGAAATAAAGCCCGTCTCCACCAGCAATGAGGGAATATCCGGCGACTTCAGCACTACAAAAGCCGCCTGTTCCACCCGGGGCTTGTGCAACTTGGCGATGGCTCCCATGGAGCGCAGCACCTGGTTACCGGCGCTTAAGCTGGCATTCAGGCTCGCGGTCATGGACAAATCCAACAGGACGCCAGCCAGGGTGTTGTCCTTATCGTCCAGGCTCACCCCGCCTACGCCACCGATCAGGTCAGAGCGATTTTCCCGCTCCGCCAGCCAGCGGGCGGTTTCACTGGTGGCGCCCCGCTCGGAAATCGCATAGACGGAAGCCCCGCTGGCCTCGGGCCGGGTAAAGGCATCCGCATGGATGGAAACGAACAGGTCCGCATTGTGCTTTCGGGCCAGCTGGGTACGCTGGCGCAAGCTGATGTAGTAGTCGCCATCCCGCGTCAAATGGCTGGCAAAGCCTTGCTCCTGATTCAACAGGCGATGCAGCTCCCGGGAAATTCCCAGCACCACATCCTTTTCCCGCAGCCGGTTGGGACCGATAGCCCCCGGATCTTCCCCGCCGTGTCCGGCATCCACCACAACAATGATATCCCGCTGCATGTTTCGGGCATCACTTGCACTTCGGACCACCCGGGGCGGCTCCTGGGGCTTGCTACCGGCCGCCTCTCCCGTCAGCAAGTCCACCACCAGGCGGTCTCCATACTGACCATTAGGCGTCAACAGGAAGCTACGATTTGGAATCGCCCGCTCCAGGTCCAGCACAACCCGCAAGTCCTTGCCATTGCGTACACCGCTGCGCACCTTGCGAATGGAGGTGTTTTTCAGGTCCAGCTTGGTCAGGTCAGTGGCCAGCTGGGCATTGCGGATATCGATGACCAAGCGGTGGGGACCGGTCAGATCAAACACCTGATAGTCCACCGGGCCGCTGACATCAAACACCAGGCGCACATGATCCGGCGCCGGCCATAAACGCACGCTTCCCACTGTGGCCGCCTGCACCCATGATGAGCACGCTAACAGCAGGAGCATGACACTCCGGACAAAAATGCTTTTATTCATTATCACTGTTTCTCATTCTGATCCGACGGCCTGGTCCGTGCTTCCAGCTGTCGGAGAAGGTCCCGCCCATGATCCGAGATGGCGCTTAGTTTCACTTCACGCCCTTGCGGGACAACCCGGATAAATACTTCAAGATCCGGTTGCGGCAGAATTCCCGCCCCACGGTCGGGCCATTCCACCAAACAAAGAGATTTTCCATCAAAATAGTCGCGAATCCCCAGGTATTCCAATTCTTCAGGGTCGCCCAAGCGATACAAGTCAAAGTGATAAACCTGTCGGCCACCAAGCTCGTAGGGCTCGACCAGGGTATAAGTCGGGCTCTTTACCGCCCCATGGTGCCCAAAGGCACGCAACACCCCACGGGTAAAGGTGGTTTTACCGGCCCCCAAATCGCCTCGTAGAAAAAGGATCCCGCTCCCCCCGCTCGCCTGGCCCAGGCTCTGGCCCAAGGCGACAGTTTCGGCTTCATCACGGGCCGTCAAATTCAACTCATGCATGCAGATTACCTTGCTGCTTTTCAAAACTGCTCATCGGATCCCGATCTTTTAACAGGCTTGGCAATGCGGCCACCACATCAGTCGGCAGGAGACTGACATACCCCTTGCTCCAGGCCGCCACCCGCGCCGCTTCTCCATGCAGGCAGGCGGCCAGCTCGGCAGCCTGTCGCGCACTATAGGACTGCGCCAGCA